>Ga0153962_1000143_pt1 | contig 14294 bp, 16 predicted proteins | sample TSFL046MetaG_FD_106657 | JGI IMG/M metagenome (GOLD analysis project Ga0153962, IMG submission 106657) | Attine ant fungus gardens microbial communities from Florida, USA - TSFL046 MetaG | ecosystem: Host-associated > Fungi > Mycelium > Unclassified | place: USA: Florida, Withalacochee...
AGTTTCAACTAAGATCAAGTTTCATCACAGCTCCAATGTATTGATCCATGAAACTGGACTAACGATGTCAGAAGTTTGACGTTGATGAGATATTTTGGTCCGAATAGAATATTTGTCTAATGACTGTATTAGTTCTCCAGAGTGACCCTGCAGCTGATCAAATATTACTATGTAATATTTAAACTTACCCCATTGTTCTAAGCACACTCTGTTGCCTCCTAACGCAATTTCATTGTTCAGACCCTGATTACCAAAAGCAGGGACACAAGGACACTGTAATATATATATTGTCAATTATTCCCTCCAGGAGCCTCATCTAATTCTCTGAGGAATCTCCTGGAGGTAGGTTGTAACATATTCCATGAAGTGTAATTTAACTGAGGAATCTCCTAGAGTGTTCTGCTCTGGTCGCCCTTACAAGGTATTGGATCTGTACTAGCATTGTTATCAGAGCTAGTAGCATTGTTGTTAGATAAAGGATTGTAAATAAATAGATTGTTGTTGTCATAGAATACAGCCAGGGTTAGTTGCCTTGCAATGTGAGTTGTCCCCTCCTCGAATATAATATCTTGTGATTTGAAAACTATGCCAGTAACTTTGTCCAGAAGTTTATAACCATCACATCCAAAATATCCAAGTAGGGCAGTTTTAATAAACTTAGGGCTCAACTTGGAGAGGTTGAGGTCTAATAGAATATGTGCATAAGAGGTGCAACCAAAGGGTTGCAAGTGAGATATATCCTGGCATTGTCTAGACCATAGTTCAGCTGGAATAGTTTTCAGCTATTATGAGTTAGGCAGTAGGTTTTGGACATAGACCACTATTCATACAGCATCTGTGTCATGACTTGGCAAATGGCTAAGTTATTATTTACTTTACTTTTCTTTTTAACTTACTACACACGAAGGAGTGTGGGAAAGTGTCACATCACATAATGTCACATGACAAGTCACATGATGGATGTGGAAAAATAGTGCACAGACCATGTAGTAGTTGTATAAGTAGTGTACAAAAAAATAAAAGAGGACTCTATTAAGTTCTTCTTATCAACTCAGACTTGGAGTGGATTTCAGTCATCTCAGCTAAAGTCTTACAGTCTACCTAGTACTTCATAGGTAGTTCAGACTCAGCCATGGCCATTCAGATGCCATCCAGTATAGTTCACATTGATTGTTCTGTTGTGTCATTCTGTTGGTGTGTATAGGGTGTTGTGAACTCAAAGTCTAATTCTTGTTTATTACAGTAATGCTCCTATGTGTTATTGTACCACTCCTTGCCCATGTCTAACTACACTTGTTTTAACCTTTTCCCAGTTTGACATTCTGCCTCAGTATGGAAGCTTTTGAATACATTCAGTATGACTTCTGCTGACTTAGATTTCAAGAAGGTGACTGTTTGATATGATGAAAACCCATCCATAATGATCATAAAGTATAGTGTGCCATCTACTAATTGTATCTGGCATGGTCCCCATATGTCAATGTGTATATATTCAAGAATTTCCTTTTCCCTGGATTTGTTATCATAATATGGATGTATAGTGTATTTGCTATAGACACAGTCCTTGCATAGTCCTCCTATTGATGATTCACTGCAGATATTTAGTCCATCAATGAGGTTTTCTGCCATCATCTGACAGATTGTTTCTACTCCAGCATGAGCCAGATGTCTGTGCCATGTAGCAAAATCTGTAGGTTTTTGTTTTGACTGTGTAACAAGGGCTGTTGGTTGAGGTTTGTCTATTTTCACCATATAAAGTCAACTAATTCAGATTGCTGATATTACCTCTATTCTGTTTTGTGTTTTTATAATAGCCTTGTCTCCTTTGAAGATTGCTTCCACTTCTTTAATACTCAACTTGGACATTGAGATTAGGTTGAACCTGAAGCCAGGTGTATACAAAACATTGTTGATAGTGATTGTTCTTTTGACTCCATTTATATTTGTTTGGAACTTAATGTTGTCCTTTCCAACCACCTTGAACATTAATCCCTTTTTAGCAGTTAGTCCAGATAACAGTTGGTTGAAGAGGGTATAAGAGGTGAACAGTGATAAGTCAGCAAAGTAATAGTTATTTACACCAGAGTCAAGAAGTATAATAATGTTGGGTTTATTATTGGAGCCTGTATAGAGAACTAATAATGTTTCTGCAGATATACCCTTAAGACTCTTTACCCCCTTTTCATTGCACATTTGTTAGTCAAAGTCACTAAAACTAGGGAATGGTTTGTCATCAGATGCATGGTCATCATCAATAGTTAGGATGGTAGGTACCTTGAACTTGGCATCTCCTATAGTCATATATGCAAAAACCTAGTTGTTATCTTCGCTAGTAGAGGCAATGTTTACAGTAGATGATGGTTTTGTACTGCCTTGATATGTATTGATTGCTAATCTCTTGAATTCACCTCTTTTCCCAAAGTCAGGTAGAAATTGTCCTTCTTTGCCTTCTCCTGGCCAATAGCACACATCAATAGTGTGCCCATAGTGGTTGTAGTTTGGGTTAGTGCAGACTAGGAGGTTCTGGTTCTTTTTTGTGTAGACACTGGTCTAGAGTACCATGACAGAGCATGATGAGAGTTTGGGGTGATCATCTTTGATACATAACTACCATGTGTTGAGTTGTTAAATGGCCTCTGACAGCAGCATATTATTATAAAGTAATGCTACTACAGGGTTTCAGGATTTTGGAAGTGAGTTAAGCAAGATGGTTTTGAAGCTAGTTGTAGTGACTTAGCCTAGACAACTTAATCACCCTCCAAGTCCGAGTTGACAAGGAGAACTCAATAGAGTTCCCATTAGATTTTCTACACTACTTATACAACTACTATATGGTCTGTGCACTGTTTTCCCATACACATCATGTGACTCATCATGTGACACCCTATTCATGTGACTGTGACACTTGTGATGTAACACTTTCCTGCATACTTTCCTGTATAGTAAGTCCAAGAGAAAAAGAAAAGAAAAGAAACATAAATAATGACTTAGCCATTTTGCCAAGTCATGACACTAGTATCTGATATCATGATCCCCATAGCTTGTACTTAGGATAATTTGTTACACATGATAGATAAATGAGTAGAAAAGTCATTACTGTCAGCATATTTTAAGGTCCTGAGTTTATTGTCTACATTGATTCTAGTCATTTCTGAGTGAGTTTCATAGTTGTTTTTGGTTGACTTTCAAATGCTTGCTGATATTCCAGTGGTGTTGATTTCTAAGCTATTGGCATCTTTGATATTGAAAGTGAGTAACATTGAAAGGGGCAAAAGAGACTATTAGCCTGGTACAAGCTAAAGATGCGGTATCAGGTCCCAATTGCATGCTAAAAAGTGTATGGGAATAAATCAAGAATAAAGGTATTAAAAAGAGAATATAGAAACTTAGCATAATAATTAAGATAAAATTGTTGTAAGCTTGATCTAGATCTTCCTCACATGGTGTCCCTAAGGTATCTACCTTTACACACCATAACAAGCTTACTAGCAGAATAGTCAATAAACTACTCCTGGGCCTTACTATACTTAATCAAGCCCTTATCTGTACCCCATACCAAACCTTATAGGTATAATATAATCTGAGTCAATGATTAGCCAGGCTTTTCAAGCCTGCTACTCTGTAGAAGGTTGGCCAGGTGACCACTGTGTCTTGTCTCTTGACCAAGTAGAGTATAGAGTTCCAGTCTTCTTAACAACCCAACTACTTCACTTAGAACTCAGAAAAGTGTCATAAGACAACTCTCAAGCTCTTAAGATGGTGGCAGGTGTCAAGATTCCATTGCCTTTCCCTTGGGCTCTCTGAGTGTTATATTAAAAGTACAAACTGATGAGACTCAATTAAAAATAAATAAAAAAGGAAACTTCTTCTTCTAGTCTCCCTTATTTCTCTCCTTTATGATATTGTCATGTGGACATGACAGACGTCACCTCCCTATTCTCCATGCTTGTCACAACCCTGTGACACCAGAGAGTCACACTCCTGATGCCATCAGGTCCTACTATACAGTTACTAGTTATAATAGTCCTAGTAGCACTATAGTGCTTACTTTTGTTATTTTAAGCACTATCCTGAATTCCAGAATCTGATACCCTCACTCTAGTACTATAAAACTGTTGTCACACAAGGAGAAGCATAACAACCAAAGCCAATCCCTCCAGTTGGACCTAGGCTTGACAGTACAATAAAACTAACTAAAACTCCTTGTGCATTCTAGAATGTCTTGAAATACCACCTCTGACCTCCACTTGGAATAACATACTCAGCAAGAGAACAATCGCCCAGATACTCCCCAGGAATGAACTATAATACCTGTTGAAAGACCCCTGACTGCCACTTAGGCTAGGAGTCAACAACTTACATCACAAGAACTACTGGAAGACATTGGGGAAGTAGGAAAGAATGAGTTAATAGTCCCAGAACCCCTTCCCCTAGACTCTCCAGAGCCCTTACCACCCAACCAGGATAAGATCTCCAACCTCAAACTTCATACTGCATTACTGGCCTTAGCAAGGAATAATAATCCTCAACCCAAGAAGAAATACCATGCTATCTGGTGTCATGCTAGACAGCCATTTAGGCAATAAAAGTGACAATTTTCACCTTAATACGAGAATAACCAGCTTGAGAATTGAGTTTGGCTCCCCTAGGAATGCTCCCTAGATGCCCAGTTGTGGACTCAAGCATACCACTTGAGTAGCAGAGTAGTGGCTATGACTACCACTGAAGGGGTAAAAGGGACTATTAGCCTGGTACAAGCTAAAGATCCGGTACCAGGTCCCAATCACATGCTAAAGAGTTTGTGGGGATGAATCAAGAATGAAGGTATTAAAAAGAGAATATAGAAACTTAGCATGATAATTAAGATAAAAATGTTCAAAAGGATGGTAAGCTCAATCTAGATCCTCCTCGCATGATGTCCCTAAGGTGTCTTGTTAAGGACAGAATTCCAGAGGAACGGAAGTATGGGATAATAGATAGAAAACTACACTCCGTTCTGGAGTAATGTACTATGTCGGAGAGGAATGTACTTAGCGATAGTAGAAAGTAGGCTCCGGCGGAGAGGCAAGGACGTCAGGGCGGAGAATGACTTATTGAACGACCTTGGCTTCAACTTATGTGTTGCGCCCCAGTCTTCAGTCGTGAAGTTGGTCGTGTATTTCGGAGTGAAGGAAGTCGTCAAGACAGAGGTCCTAAGGGGTCGAGTGAAGGAGTCAGAGTGAACAAGACGAGGTTAGGACCAGATGACGTTAATTTACAGACTGAGGAATTACACGATAACTACTCAGTACTTATAGTAAGTGTGGAATAGGAGGAGAGTAGTCTACTACGCTATCCTACTATTATTAATTTTAGGAGGATTATTAGGAGGAAGAAATTACATAATTATCATATTTCCGGAATATGACACATCATTTGTCCCCACTGTACTTGCTGCTCTCCATTCTTCTAACAGTTTAAGTTGAAAGGTACTGACCTCAGATGTTACCCATAATGGTACATGACTGAGGTCAGAGGTTCCAATGCATTGAATATATATGCACATTGCTCCCCTTGACTACAAGGCCTTCTGCTATCCAAATGCTTAACTTTCCACTTCTATCCTATGTTCCACCAAGTTGGGAGCTAAACCTTGTCAGTTCTTCATTCCGAGTGCATGGGAGTTCCAGTTCATTCCAACAAGAAGCGTAAGTCCAACTTCAATAGATTTTTATCTTTGATATCATCCCAGGTATGGTAAACCTGGCCAGACGGTCTCATCATCTGACTAGATAGTAAATGAGCCTTTGCTGTGCTAATTGGCCCCGGAGTCATTATTGGTCGAGTTGGCGCCACTACGGCTATGAATATTGTAGAGCATATACTAATCGAGAAGCTTGCACAAGTGATAGTTGAACCAGAGGTTCTGGTGACAACGCCAAGGCAATGCTGGTTGACGTTATGGAAGGGCAATGAGGCACTATTTCCAGCCAGGTTCCAACCGTCGTAATGGGATCGTGTTTGAAGCACTGTCCCAATGAGCCAGGGACACCACGAATCCTTGTTGGGAGTGTCCTACACACAGCCTCAGTGAAGCCAAAAGTCAAGAAACCGATGCCTGCCATGAGTGTGACGATAACACTGAGAAGACCCATCTTCTATCCCATGCATGTTGGACTGTGACGATTTCAAGCGAGAAATTTGGATGACAGATAGCAACGCCATCATGACCCACCACATTAACAAATGAAAACAGTCGGAACCCAGATTGTAATAACGTAGCAGTAGACCATCCACAGGTCACTGGGTCCAAGACCTTCCAAACAACCTCAATTTTTGTCTGAAAAAGAATGCTGACTGACGGGTATCAATGAGAAATCCTCGGGACGAGGAACATTGAGAGGGGATTACGCTATGTACCTCGTATGATCTCGCTGTTTTGTTGGTATCAATAGTTTCTATCCATTCATTACAACTGGTTAGTCATGTGGTGGGGAATGAACAGAAAAAAAGGTTATTATTCCGTCTACATCTGACATCATCTACTGGGACGAGCAACACCAAATGCCCTGTCCATCATCTTGCCTCTTCACGTATTTCTTCACCCACGGAGATAGCTCCTCTATTGCCTCGCAAAATATCTGCTTCAGTATCCCTATTGGACTCTGTATGACAGAACCTGAGGGATTCCATTACTATACTTTTGTCGATGTCGTCACAATCGCAATGTGCCTCGAGAAGATTAAGTATCGACCGTGACACCTGAGCAACACATTGATCAGCAGTGATACAAGGAAGAAGGATTTTTAGGTTACAATGAAGGGATAAATGAAGTATTGGAAGCTAATAATCAGAGTCAGTAAGGGAAAGGCTAGCAACAATAACAACATACTAAGATAGGATATTTGAAATACAATCAGATGAATGTTGGGAAAAAGCAGCTTCCAGGCATGAGAAAACTTGAAAGAGGATGAGTTCTACCCCACTTGTTTTAGAGTCTGGGCTTACCCACGAGACTGAATGAATAGGCCATCAGCTAGATCAATAATATCTAGTTTTCGACTCACGGTATGAATAACAAGATTCCATCACGGTAAAACGCATACAATAAACGAGTCGAGGTTTTCATGTAACAAATACGCCCGCGCATTCCATCACGAGAAACCCTCTGCGTTTTGTATGTCATGGTGAATTTGATAAAGGCCAACAGGACTGCGACTGCGGTAGTTGTCGCCCTGATAATTCTTTTTTATGTGATAATAAATGAGCAAGTCAGCAAAGTGAAATATGTCAGAACACATACGCAAATGCAATATCAAGACTGTGTTGCATATTATAATGGTGCGCTGGATTCACCCAGCAACTATGGATAGGGACTAGCACTCTGGACACTGATTGGACATATGCGTCGACTATCATCAGACACCGCAGACTGAAAAATATGGTGAGTTGATAGATTGAGTATCGTACTCTCTTTAAAGCCCACCAGGATCTCAGCTAATTTCCACCATCATTCATCTGTATCAATTCGAAATCAAATTGTACAAAGCGTACCTGCTGTTATGAAATATAAAATTAGTGTGACTAGAATTCAAACAAATAAATCAATATAACGAGTTCATTGACACATGCTTTTAGCTCTCTCACCAGTGAAATCCTTGCTCAAGATTGCCCGAAGGCGGAGGACTAGCAGAATCTTCACTGCCAATGAATTCAACATTATAAAGAATCTATTGACATCAGCTACTCTTGTCCTTTAAAGTCATGATAAAACCCACTCAATACATAGCGACGCTCCAAAAATACACCTAGCAATAGGAGAGGTCAGAGCAAGCAGCAAATACATTTGACCTATACCACTAAAAACATCCTATTCAGTGAAGCATCAAAGCTGAATTCAGAGTAACATCTCACTGATTTCGATGCCAAGGCTTTATTATCATCTGGTGAAGCTGTTATCAATGTGCATTTGATATATGTCAGATAATTTCCTCGTACTGTATGAACGCATTCTGAAAATTTGGATCAATTGCCTTATTCAATAAAGTAAGAGATTCGCACTTGCATCATGCCTATCCAGTTGCTTATCAGGACAGAAAAATAGATGACAGGTAGTTCTGACCACTTCCTCCTGGGTTTCCACATGTCAGTGGCAATAGTCGACCATCGAATGAGAAACATGCCTGTGGAGGTACTGGACCTAGGAGAGAAGAGATGTGGAATGATTATTTACAAATGGAAAGTCTCACCTGTTGAGGAATGTGATCGATAAAATCATATATCATCAGCGTAGCAACAATGACTTGACAAGGCGTCAGCTGCTGCTTCGAGTGAGATAAAATGAGGAACGGCACACCTTGGCTGTAACGTGCATTCGACAGTTTGTTCAGGTCAAGAACGTAATCTTCCGGTGTCAGCCCGTACTGATCAGCCATTTGAGTGGAATATGCAGGAGGGAGGTGTTTTGTACGAAACTTGATGACCATGGTTCAACTATATATCAACTGGTGTTATTAGACAAAGATTCTATTCGGCTGCGCGCAGACCAAAATATCCAATCAAGGTCAAACATAACATCTGATATCCTCAGTCCAGTATCATGGATCAGTCCATTGCAGCTGTTATCAAGTGTGATGATACTTGATCTCAGTTAAAACTCACGACCTGGTCCAGCATTGCAACCGGTGGTGAAAAATTATAATGACTGAAAGAATTAGGCTGTGGGTAGCATCACTCTCCAGGCTCTACCATTCAATTGGTAACAGACAGGTTTTGTAATGTCTCAAGTTTCAGAAAATGTTATTCAAGATTCAAGATATCGGTTCTATGTCAATCAGCGGATACTTGGCAGTGTAAAGTTCATCATCATTGTCTTTGAGAAGCAAGATATCTGATAAATCACATCTTTGATATCCAGTGGAGCCTCCACTCCTTCACCTTGAGGCGTTTGTGTACTTTTGCATAACACAGCCACTGCGGCATGAGGCCCTTTTTCGATGATTGTTTCTCACCACGTCTCCGGACCTCAGACCTCGATCAAGGTTTCGGCAGCCAGACCGTGCACGAGCTCGAGATCAACGAGGAGCCGCCCCTTTTCTACAACTCAACTTTGATATCTTCATTGACTAGGATGTCTTACCGGTATCGATCAAATGTATGTGACGTACCTCTTTGCTAGGTGCATATTTGGATCTTCACTAGCGATCAAGTGAGTTTCATCATGAGTTTCAGGATAAGAGTAACTGATGTCAATAGCTTCTTCACAGCGTTGAAACTCATTCTTTTCAATGTCTTCTTATACCTGGAAGCCACTTGTTTCTTCCTAATTCTATCTGATGTCGATATCGGTATCCTAAACTAGTATGTTGTTATTGTTGCTACTCTTTCCCTTACTGACCCTAATTATTAGCACTCAATTCTTCATTTATCCCTTTATTGTAAACTAAAATCCTTCTTCCTTGTATCTCTATCATCACCGCTGGTTGCTCAGGTGTCACAGTTGATACTCAATTTTCTTGAAGCGAATTGTCCTTTGGACAAAAGCCTAGATTCCAGCGTAGTGTAGTCCCTCATGTTCCGTCATTCAGAGTCCACTAGGGATACTGAAGGAGATATTTCGTGAGACGATAGAGGAGTTATCTCCGTGGATGAAGAAATACGTGAAGAGGCAAGATGATGGATATTCATCCCTTTAGATGATATTGGATGTGTATTGCGTACTAACCATTGCTTTGTAGTACATTTTCACACTATAAGTGTTGATGAATTGAGCGAGAGTTGATACCATCAAAACAGGGAGATCAGACAAAGTACACAACATAATCCTGGATGGCAGTGACTTGAGGTAGTGTCAGATCGGGTGTTTGAGCTCCGTTAATCCTGCCTTTTGGAAGCTACACCACCGAATAATTGGCTTCCTTGCGTGCTAGTCAGTCCATGCGCCTGTCATAAGGTCAAAAGAGAGAGAGGCAAGGCTTCGGATTGAATCGCAGCACGACTGGTATGATTAGCTGGACATCTCCGTTCCCGAGAACAACATGACATAGCACATTATTTTTCGAAAATGGATGTTTTTATATCCCAGTCACCCTCCAGTAGTTCAATAACTACATATTCTGATTTACATGCAGAAAATCATCTAGATTTTTTGCCGACTACCCCTGTCCAAGGGAACGACTGCTCTCGATGAGCAGGTTCAAAAGAACCAGAAATAATATCGTCTTGACCAAGATTCTCCTCCTCTTCCTTCAACGACACTTGATCGACTCACAGCGACAGCAAAGTAGTTAAACCTGTTGGCAGCCGTGATACCAGTCAAGACCCTATGCCATTTTGTCTGAGGGAGGAGAGGATCGACGTAGGATGGCACATCGGTCATGGTGGTAGTGGTGGGCCAAGGGTAGCGTAAAGCATCGAGGGCATTGGGACAATGGAGTGGATCGAGGGTGGCGAGACGTCAGATAAAAGATTTGGCTTGATCAGAAACCGACTCTGAAATTTAATTTCGGAGTCGGCATGCTGGGCGAAGGTAGTGGAGTTGTCGGCACAAAAAGGGAGATAGCTGCAGAGGCAAACGTAGGCGGTGATGGCTGCGCAGAGAAGGAGCAGTGAGCTTGTATTTCATTTGTGTATGGGTGTAGAAGTGATCATACCCGTGCACCAGATGTCCACGGGTTTTCTGTGGCCGGTATTTTTTTTACGACTCCGGGGGCGACATAGCCAAAAGAGCTGGCAAGAGGGGTGAAGTGCTCGTTGGCGGAACGGGATATTTTTTTCTCTGTGAGAAGATGAGCAAAAAGGGTGAGTGCAAATGGATAGGAGACTCACATGCCAAAGTTGACAATGAGAATGTCACTGTTGGGGGATATTCTCGGGTCTGTCAAGTAGGTGAAGGGAGGAGGGGGGAGAGGGGGGAAGCAGAGGTACCTGAAGTCTCTGGACGATTCCGTGGCGGTGAAGACAGTTGACGGCGTCGAGAGCGGAGCTCAAAAGAGAGGTAGTATTTTATGCTAGACTCCTCACCAACATCGTCTGTCTCTCAAGGCCTTGAGGTCGACTCTGTCCAGACGCTGGTTTTGTTTCCTTTTTAAGGCTGAAGGTACAACTTAGTATTGACACACTGTCCTATCAATGCAGAAAGGGCTTGTGAGCGGTCTGGCTGCTGAAACATCGATTGAGGCCCTGAGAAGTGATGAGATGAAAAAGTGCCTCATGTCACAGTGGCTGTGTTATGGAAGGCGTACACAGACACAGACGCTTTAGGGTGTGATGTAAGAACAAAAGTGGAGGCTCCACTGGATATCAAAGATGTAATTCATCAGGTATCTTGCTTCTCGAAGACTAGCGATGAGCATTACACTGCCAAGTGTTGGAAGGACCAGTGCTCTTAGTATGACGTACGATCGTTGGCTTTTTTTCTTTCTTGTGACTGTAATCTGAAACATGACTCCGTATAGATAGCTTAAAATCGCTCTCTTTACTCTCAGTCATTTACCACATCGGTCAATGTCTGAACTTACTTATTTTAGTACCATGTATCCACTGATTGGCATAGAACCGACATACAAAATAGCATTTTCTGAAGCTCGAGACATTGCAAAACCTGTCTGTCAGCACAGCTATCAATTGAATGGCAGACCCTCGAGAGTAATGCAAGCCACAGCCAAGTGTCTTCAGTTATCTTATTTTTCCATCACCCATCATCAAAGTTGGGATGCAGGAATGGGTCATCAGTTTCCGCTAACATCAAGTTTCATCGAAGCTATGATCCATCATACTGGGCTGAATGTTTGTTCTTGATCAGATTTTATGGTCTGCGCGCGACCGAATAGAATATTTGTCTAATAACACCAGTTGATATATAGTTCAACCACGGTCATCGAGTTTCGTACAAAATACCGTCCTCCTGCATATTACACTCAAATGGCTGACCAGTACGGACTAACACCACAAGATTACGCTGATAACCTGACGAGCCTATCAAATTCACGTTACGGCCAAGGTGTGCTGTTGTTCATTGTATTCTTTCTGAAGCAACAGCTGAAGCCCACTCAAGTCATTATTGCTACACTGCTAGTATATGATTTTGTCGATCACATTCCTCAACAGGTGAGACTTTCCATTTGTAAATAATCATTCCACATCTTCTCCTAGATTCAGCACCTCCACAAGCATGTTTCTCATTCAATGGCCAACTATCGCCACTGACGTATGAAATCTCAGGAGGAAGTGGTCAAAATTGCATGTGATCTATTTTTCTGTCCTTATAATTAACTGGGCAAACATCATGTAAGTGCGACTCTCTTACTTTATTGAATAAGACAACTGATCCAAATTTTTAGAATGCGTTTATACAGTACGAGAAAATTATCTGACATAAATCAAATGCATATTGATGACAACTTTACCAGCTGACAATAAAGCTTGGGCATCGAAATCAGTCAGTCATTAGTTCGATATCAGTTTTTATATCTTCATTAATCGGGATGTTTTAGTGGTATGGGTCAAATGTATTTGTTGCTTGTTCTGACCTATCCCTTTGCTAGGTGCACATTTGAATATTCCCTAGTTGACAAGTGAGTTTCGTCATGACTCTTAATGATTAGAGTAGCTGATGTCAATAGCTTCTTCACAATGTCGAATACACTGGTAGTAAAAATTCTACTAGTCCTGCGCCTTCGCGCAATTTGGAACAAGGATTTAATTGGTAAGAGGGCTAGAAGGATGTGCCAATGGACTCATTATATTGATTTTCTTTTGATTTATAGTCACACTAATTCTATATTTCATGACGGCAGGTATGTTTTGTATAATTTGATTTCTGATTGATAGAGATGACTGATGGTTGGAATTAGCTGAGGTCCTGGTAGGCTTTGAAGAGAGTACAATGCTCAATCTACCAACTGATCATATTTTTCAGTCTGCGATGTCTGTGATGATATTTTCCGTATACCTTGAATCAGTTTCTGGAGAGCCACTACCCCTCCATGGTTGCTGGATGAATCCAACGCATCTTGCGAATATGCAATACAGTATATTTGCTGCCTTTGAGTATGTGTTCTAACATATTTTCCTTTGCTGACTTGCTCATCTATTCTCACAAAAAAAGAACTGTTAGGGCAACAACAACAGCAATTGAAGTCCTCTTGACATTTATCAGGTTTACCATGACATACAAAACACAACAGGCTTTTGGTGATGGAATACGTGGCTGTATTTCTCACATGCAAACATCAACTCGATTATTGTATGTATTTTACCGCGATGGAACGTTGTTATTCATACCGTGAGTTGAAAACTAGATATAATTGATCTAACTGATGGCCTATCTATCCAGTCTCTTTAGTAAGCCTAGAACATGAAACAAGTGGACTAGAACTCATCCTTTTCGAAGTCTTCTTTTGCCTGGAAGCCATTGCTTACTTCCTAGAATTACCTGCTGTCATTACGGGTATCCTATCTTAGTATGTTGTTATTGTTGCTAGTCTTCCCCTTACTGACCCTAATTATTAGCACTCAGTACTTCATTTATCCCTTTATTGTAAGCCAAAATCTTTCATCCTTGTATATCATCACTGCTGATTTGTGTGCTGCTCAGGTGTCACGGTTGATACTCAATTTACTCGAAGCAAATTGTCCTTTGGACAAAAGCATAGATTCCAGCACAATGGAGACACTCAGGTTTCGTCATTCAGAGTCCACTAGGGATACTGAAGGAGATATTTCGCGAGATGATAAAAGAGCTATCTCCATAGGCGAAGGAATAAATGAAGAGGGAAGATGATGGATAGGATATTTGGGTGTTGTTCATCCGCGTGGATGATGTTCGATGTATATTGTGTACTAACCGTTGTTTTGTAGTATGTTTTCCACAATATGATTTTTGATGAATTGAGCGACATAATCCTGGATGACAGTGACTCGAGGCAGTGTCTGTCAGCGACGCTTGATCGGGTGTTTAAATTCCGTTAATCCTGCCTTTGGAAGCTATACCACCGAATAATTGGTCATCTTGTGTGCTAGTCAGTCCATGCACCTATCATAAGGTCAAAAGAGAGAGAAGCAATGCCTTGGATATTTTATATCCCAGCTACCCTCCAGTAATTGAATCTTTCAAAGTGCGATATAGCAATAACTATATATTCTACTTTACATGAAGAAGCGTCCTTTAGATTTTTGCCGGCTATCTTTGCCCAAGGGAGCGACGGTTCTCGATGAGCAGGTTCACAAGAACCAAGCATAATATCGTCTTGACCAACACCCTCTCCTTCCTCCTTCGACGACACTTGAGCGGTGACGCCTGGACTCGGATCCTG
>Ga0153962_1000148_pt1 | contig 14083 bp, 15 predicted proteins | sample TSFL046MetaG_FD_106657 | JGI IMG/M metagenome (GOLD analysis project Ga0153962, IMG submission 106657) | Attine ant fungus gardens microbial communities from Florida, USA - TSFL046 MetaG | ecosystem: Host-associated > Fungi > Mycelium > Unclassified | place: USA: Florida, Withalacochee...
AACGAAAAGGCGGCAAAGCCGCCTTTTTGTTGAACAGGTGCCAACGCGGGTAGCGTGGTCCGATCGCAAAGTCGCTTAAGGCATCCCTGCGCGCTCGTCCCGCGACATCCTTGTCGCGGGACGCTTTGCTCTTCGGACCATGCTACCCGCTTGCTAACATTTGTGCGGCCTGCCTAAAAGCACTTACTTATACAAATTGCGCAAAAAACCATCCACAAACCGCGGCACTTCCTCGCTCGCCAGCCCGTAGTGCCGCTCGGCGAACTCATTGCCCACCTGGCTCGGCTCCAGATTCAGCTCCACGGTATGCGCGCCCTGCAGTTTGGCCTCATGCACGAAGCCCGCCGCCGGATAGACATGCCCGGAGGTGCCGATGGCGATAAAGAGATCCGCCTGCTCCAGCGCATGGTAAATCTCCTCCATGCCGATGGGCATCTCGCCAAACCACACCACGTGCGGGCGCAGCGGCGCGGGAAACTGACAGCAGGTGCAGCGATCGTCGGTGGTGAGATCGCCGCTCCACTCAATCACCTGTCCGCTGCCGGTACAGCGCGCCTTCAGCAGTTCGCCGTGCATATGCAGCACGCGGCTGTTGCCCGCGCGCTCGTGCAAATTGTCAATATTCTGCGTCACCAGCAAAAAGTTATCGCCCAGCACCTGCTCCAGCTCCGCCAGCGCCTTGTGCGCGGCATTAGGCTGGATCTCGCTGGACTGCAGCACGCGGCGGCGCGCGTTATAAAAACGCTGCACCAGCTCGGGATCGCGGCGATAGCCCTCCGGCGTCGCCACATCCTCTACGCGATGCTCTTCCCACAGGCCGTCGGCGGCGCGAAAGGTCTGAATGCCCGATTCCGCCGAAATACCGGCGCCGGTCAGCACTACCACGAAAGGCTGCGGATGGGACGCCAGCTCCGCCTGGCGATCGCGCTCAAAAATACGCTGGCGAAAACGCTGATGCACCTTGCGGCGGGTCTTCTTATAGCGAGCAAGCCGCAAGCGTCGACGCGGTGTGCGCATAAAAAACTCCTTGTGGGCGACGTCGGGTCGCCGCCAGAAAATCTCAGGTGTAGCGGTCGCGTATAACAGCGCGATGCCGCCGTTTTCGCCAGGGTTACTGACCGCTCAATACGCGTGCCGGATCGATGCGGCTGGCGCGCCGCGCCGGATACCAGCTCGCCAGCAGGCTAAGGACTATCGCCGTCAGCAGTACGGAGCCGACGTCAAGCCAGTGCAGCTCCGAGGGCAGAAAATCGATAAAGTAAATATCGCCCGCGAGCAAATGATGGCCGGTCAGCGATTCCAGCCCGCGCACCAGCGTGGTGAGGTTGAGCGCCACCAGCACGCCAATCACCACGCCGCTAACGCTGCCGAGCAGCCCGGCCAGCAGGCCGTACCAGATGAAGATGGCGCGGATCAGCCCATCTTTCGCGCCGAGCGTTCGCAGCACCGCAATATCGCTGCTCTTGTCTTTCACCGCCATCACCAGCGTCGAAACGATATTAAAACAGGCTACGCCAATCACCAGCACCATCGCCAGATACATAATGGCGCGGATCATCTGAATATCGCGATACATATAGCCAAAGGTGCCAATCCAGCTGCGGATATAGACATAGCCGTGGGTCGCCTCGCCCGCGTCGCGCACCAGCTTCACCGCCTGAAAGGGGTGCTGCATCTTGAGGGCAATTCCCGTGACACTGTCACCCATATCGAGATAGCTTTGCGCGTCCGCCAGCGGCACCAGCGCCAGACTGTGGTCAAGCATGCCGCTCAGCTGCAGGATGCCGCTCACCTGCAGGCGAATCCGTTTCGGCTGCAGCAGCTTTGTGCCGCCGTCGTTGTTGGGGATCAGAATGGTGATCCAGCTGCCCTGCCTGACGTTCAGCGTGCGGGCGATGCCGCCGCCCAGGATAATCTGCTGCTTACCGGCGGCGAAAGTTTTCCAGCCGTCGCCTTCAACGAACTGCGGCAGCGCGCTCAGCCGCGGCTCCTGCGCCGGATCGACCCCTTTTACCTGCAGCGCCTGCAGCTTCGCGCCGCTCTCTATCAGGCCGGTGAAGTTAACGTAGGGCGCGGCGGCGGCAATACCGGGCACCTGCTCTACGGGCGCAATCAGCGACTGCCAGTTGCGGAACGGCTGATTCACCGCCTCGATTTCGCCGTGCGGCACCACCGCCAGAATACGGTTATTCAGCTCGCGCTCGAAGCCGTTCATGGCGCTCAGGCCAATGATCAGCACCGCCACGCCCAGCGCGATGCCAAGGGTCGAAATAATCGAGATCAGCGACACCATGCCGCCGCCGCGACGGCCGCGGCTGAAGCGCAGCCCTAACAACAGGGATAACGACGAACCCATCAGAGCGCTCCTGCTAAGGTCGCCTGCTCGCTTAACTGACCGTCGCGCATTTCCATCTGACGCGACAGGCGCTTCGCCAGATGCAGATCGTGGGTCACCACCAGAAAGGCGGTGCCCTGACGGACATTTAGCTCGCCCAGCAGCTCAAAAATAGCGTCGGCGTTGCGCGCGTCGAGGTTGCCGGTGGGCTCATCCGCCATCACCAGGCGCGGGCGGTTCACCAGCGCGCGGGCAATAGAGACGCGCTGGCGCTCGCCGCCCGACAGCTCCGACGGCCGATGATGCGCGCGCTTCTCCAGCCCCACCGCCGCCAGCATTTCGCGGGCGCGCTGCTGCGCCTCCGCCTTGCCGACTTTGCCGATCAGCAGCGGCATCGCTACGTTTTCCAGCGCGTTGAAGTCGGGCAGCAGATGATGGAACTGGTAGATAAAGCCCAGCTCGCGGTTGCGCAGCGACGCTTTAGCGGAAGAGGACATGGCGTTGAGCGACCGGCCGTCAAATACCACATCGCCGGAAGTTGGCGCGTCCAGGCCGCCCAGCAGATGCAGCAGCGTACTTTTGCCGGAGCCCGAGCTGCCGACAATCGCCACCAGCTCGCCGGGCTGCAGGCTAAAGGTGACGTTGCGCAGCACGTCAGTCTGCACGCTGCCTTCCTGATAGCGTTTGCACAGCTCGCGGCACTGCAACAAAGGGGTGTTACTCATAACGTAAAGCCTCAGCGGGTTGAACGGCGGCGGCGCGCCAGGAAGGATAGAGCGTCGACAGCAGCGCGACGGCCATCGCCGTGACGGCGATGGTCACCACCTGCCAGAAATTGATGTCGACCGGCAGCGCCGCGCCATCTAAAAACAGGCCGATAACCGGCATCAGATTATTGAGCTGGCTGGCCAGCAGCACGCCCAGCAGCGTGCCGAGCAGCGCGCCGATGATCCCGGCGCTGGCGCCCTGCACCATAAACACCGCGACAATCTGCCTGCGCGTTAGCCCCTGGGTTTGCAGGATCGCCACCTCGCCCTGCTTTTCCATGATCAGCAGGCCGAGCGAGGTAATGATATTAAAGGCGGCGACGGCGACGATCAGGCTCAGCAGCAGCCCCATCATATTCTTTTCCATGCGTACCGCCTGGAAAAGATCGCCTTTGCGCTCGCGCCAGTCTTTCCACTCCAGCCCGGCGGGCAGCGCCTGCTGGCTCAGCGTATCCACCGCCAGCGGTTTATCCAGCCACAGACGCCAGCCGGTGACGTTGCCCGCCGGATAGCGCATCAGGCGCGAGGCGTCCTGCTGGTTGACCAGGATCTGGTAGCCGTCCACTTCGCTGTTGGCGGCGTAGGTACCGGCCACGGTAAAGAGACGCTGGCTCGGCACGCGGCCCATCGGAGTGAACTGGCTAACCGACGGCACCATCAGGCGCAGCTCGTCGCCGCGCTTGACGCCAAGCTGCGTCGCCAGCTGTTCGCCGAGGATAACGTTGTACTGGCCCGACTGCAGCACGCTTTGCGGCGTGTTGACCAGATAAGGCGTGAGGGGATCTTTTTCGTCGGGCTGAATGCCGAGCATCACCCCGACCGACACGCTGTGCGCGCTCTGCAGCACCACGTCGGCGGTGGTGAGCGGCGCCATGCGGCTAACGCCCGCCAGCCTGAGGCTTTCCGCGGGCTGCTGCTGCGGGTTGATGCTCCCCTTCTCGCTGGTGACCAGCGCCTGCGGCATCAGGCCGAGAATATTGCCCTCCAGCTCGCGTTCGAAGCCGTTCATCACCGACAGCACGGTGACCAGAGCCAGCACGCCAAGCGTAATGCCGATGGTGGAGAGCCAGGAAACGAAGCGCCCAAAGCGATCCGATGCTCGCCCGCGCATATAGCGCAGGCCGATAAATAGCGCGACAGGTTGATACATGTATTCCGTCTTGGCAGTGGCCTGAAAGTAGACCAGTGATGATAAAGGAGGCGTTCGATTTATGAAACCTCTAACCCTCTGAGTACGCGGCAAAGTGTGGCCGATTTTCGCCAAAAAGAAATCCCCGCCGCCGCGTCTGTACGTTTAATCGCCTGCCTTACGGGTAGGCTACACTATAAGGTGGAGTGAGCAATGTGCTCCTGAGGCGCTGGAGGCAACACCATGTTCAAATATCCCAAAGGCAGTATTGTGAAACACAAATCGGGAGAGATAAAAGGCGAGATTGTTAACGTTTTTGAACAGGGAGACGCGCCCACCGGCTATTACGTCAAGTGGGATGACGGCAACCACAGCTATCATCTGGAAATGGAACTGAGCTGGGCGAACGTCGATCGTCCGCGCATGCACTATACCCAACCATCCGCTAAATAACCCGGCCACCGCGCAAAGGAAAAACCGTCGCAGCAGGTGATCGCCAGGGCGTAATGTGGAATCATGACGCCCTGGAAAAAATGGAGAGAACGACAAGATCCCATGTCCGAACAGACCCGCTATGCCCTGCCCGTAAAATCCGGCGATCGTCGCCAGCTCGGTCAGCTGATCGGCGCCGCGCACGCGGTAGAATGTGCCAGCATCACCGAGCGCCATGCCGGTCCGGTGCTGATGATCACTCCCGACATGCAAACCGCGCTGCGCCTGCTGGATGAAATCCGCCAGTTTACCGATCTGCCCGTCAGCCATCTCGCCGACTGGGAAACGCTGCCCTATGACAGCTTCTCGCCCCATCAGGACATTATATCGGCGCGCCTGTCGACGCTTTATCAGCTGCCGACCATGACGCGCGGCATGCTGATCATGCCGGTAAACACCCTGATGCAGCGCGTCTGCCCGCACACTTTTCTGCACGGCCACGCGCTGGTAATGAAGCAGGGACAGAAGCTGTCGCGCGATCGCCTGCGCGATCAGCTGGAACAGGCGGGCTATCGCCACGTCGACCAGGTGATGGAGCATGGCGAATACGCTACGCGCGGCGCGCTGCTCGATCTCTTTCCGATGGGCAGCGAGCAACCCTACCGCATCGACTTCTTTGACGACGAGATCGACAGCCTGCGACTGTTCGACGTCGACAGCCAGCGCACGCTGGAAGCGGTGCCGGCGATTAATCTGCTGCCGGCCCACGAGTTTCCTACCGACAAAGCGGCAATAGAGCTGTTCCGCACCCGGTGGCGCGAGCTGTTCGACGTGCGCCGCGAGCCGGAGCATATCTATCAGCAGGTAAGCAAAGGCACTCTGCCCGCCGGCATCGAATACTGGCAGCCTCTTTTTTTCGAGCAGGAGCTGCCGACGCTGTTCAGCTATCTGCCCGATAATACGCTGATTGTGAACTGCGGCGATCTCAACGGCAGCGCCGAGCGCTTCTGGCAGGACGTGGAGGCGCGCTATGACAACCGCCGCGTCGACCCGATGCGCCCGCTGCTGACGCCGACCACGCTCTGGCTGCGGCCGGATGCGCTGCTGGGCGAGCTAAACCGCTGGCCGCGCATGCAGATGACCACAGAGGCGCTGCCGGAGAAAGCGGGCAACACCAACCTCGGCTATCAGCCGCTGCCCGATATCGCCGTGCAGGCGCAGGCCAAAGCGCCGCTCGATCCGCTGCGCCAGTTTCTCGACGGCTTTACCGGACAGGTCACCTTCTCGGTCGAAAGCGAAGGCCGCCGCGAAAGCCTGCAGGAGCTGCTGGCGCGCATTAAGCTGCGTCCGCAGACGGTGCGGCGCTTCGAGGAGGCAAGTAGCGAGCGCTATACCCTGATGATCGGCGCCAGCGAACGCGGTTTTGTCGATACGCAGCGCGACCGAGCCCTGATCTGCGAAAGCGATCTGCTGGGCGAACGCGTTAGCCGTCGCCGTCAGGATACGCGCCGCACCATCAACCCCGATATTCTGATCCGCAACCTGGCCGAGCTAACGCCAGGTCAGCCGGTGGTGCATCTGGAGCACGGCGTGGGTCGCTATATTGGCCTGACAACGCTGGAAGCGGGCGGCATCATGGCGGAGTATCTGATGCTCTCCTACGCCAACGACGCCAAGCTCTACGTGCCGGTCTCCTCGCTGCATCTGATTAGCCGCTACGCCGGCGGCGCGGATGAAAACGCCCCGCTGCACAAGCTGGGCAGCGACGCCTGGACGCGCGCGCGGCAGAAAGCGGCGGAGAAAGTGCGCGACGTCGCCGCCGAGCTGCTGGATATCTACGCCCAGCGCGCGGCGAAGGCGGGCTACGCCTTTAAGCACGACCGCGAGCAGTATCAGCTTTTCTGCGAGAGCTTCCCGTTCGAAACCACGCCGGATCAGGCGCAGGCGATCAACGCGGTGCTGAGCGACATGTGCCAGCCGCTGGCGATGGATCGTCTGGTGTGCGGCGACGTCGGCTTCGGCAAGACCGAAGTGGCGATGCGCGCCGCCTTCCTCGCGGTAGAGAACCATAAACAGGTGGCGGTGCTGGTGCCGACCACGCTGCTGGCGCAGCAGCACTACGACAACTTCCGCGACCGCTTCGCCAACTGGCCGGTGCGCATCGAGATGCTGTCGCGCTTCCGCAGCGCCAAAGAGCAGACGCAGGTGCTGCAGGCGGCGAGCGAGGGCAAGATCGATATTCTGATCGGCACCCACAAGCTGCTGATGAGCGATTTGAAGTGGCACGATTTAGGGCTGCTGATCGTTGATGAAGAGCATCGCTTCGGCGTGTGCCACAAAGAGCGTATTAAGGCGATGCGCGCCGACGTCGATATTCTGACGCTCACCGCGACGCCGATCCCGCGCACCCTGAATATGGCGATGAGCGGCATGCGCGATCTGTCGATTATTGCCACGCCGCCGGCGCGCCGCCTGGCGGTGAAAACGTTTGTGCGCGAGTACGATGCGCTGGTGGTGCGCGAGGCGATCCTGCGCGAAGTGCTGCGCGGCGGTCAGGTCTACTACCTCTATAACGACGTCGAGAATATTGAAAAGGCGGCGCAGCGGCTGACGGAGCTGGTGCCGGAGGCGCGTGTCGCCATTGGTCACGGCCAGATGCGCGAGCGCGACCTTGAGCGGGTGATGAACGACTTCCATCATCAGCGTTTCAACGTGCTGGTTTGCACCACCATTATTGAAACCGGTATCGATATCCCGACTGCCAACACCATCATTATCGAGCGCGCCGACCACTTCGGGCTGGCGCAGCTGCATCAGCTGCGCGGCCGCGTCGGACGTTCGCACCATCAGGCTTACGCCTGGCTGCTGACGCCGCATCCCAAAGCGATGACCGGCGACGCGCAGAAGCGCCTTGAGGCGATTGCCTCGCTGGAAGATCTGGGCGCGGGCTTTGCGCTGGCGACGCACGACCTCGAGATCCGCGGCGCGGGCGAGCTGCTGGGCGAAGAGCAGAGCGGCCAGATGGAGACGCTGGGCTTCTCGCTTTATATGGAGCTGCTGGAGAACGCGGTCGAGGCGCTGAAGGCGGGCCGGGAGCCGTCGCTGGAAGATCTCACCAGCAATCAAACCGAAATCGAGCTGCGCATGCCCGCTCTGCTGCCGGAGGCGTTTATCCCCGACGTCAGTACCCGACTGTCGCTCTATAAGCGCATCGCCAGCGCCGACCGCGAAGAGGAGCTACAGGAGCTGAAGGTTGAGATGATCGACCGCTTCGGCGTTCTGCCGGACCCCGCGCGCAATCTGCTGGATATCGCTGCGCTGCGGCTGGTGGCGCGCAGCCTCGGCATCCGTAAGATTGAGGTCAGCGACAAAGGTGGCTTCTTCGACTTTGCGCCGCAGAACAGCGTCGACCCTGGCTGGCTGATTAGCCTGCTGCAGAAGGATCCGCAGCAATGGAAGCTCGATGGCCCGACCCGACTGCGCTTTACGCGCGATCTGGCCGAGCGCAAGCTGCGCATGGAGTGGGTGCAAAGCTTTATAGCGCAGCTGCGCGAAAACCGCATTTAGCGATGCGATAACGTCTCCCGGCAGCGGGAGACGTAACTTTATTTATTTCAGCGCCACCGCATCGCGCAGCGTAAAGAAGAGATCGGCCCGATCGGTTAGTCCCACTCCGTTAGCCGCCCAGGGACCGTAGGCCGCGACGCGCAGCTGCGTGCCGGTGTGGCCCTGTGAATCGGTATCCGAATTGCCGTAGCTAAAGGTCATTACCGCGCCGTCTTGGGTGTTCATCGCCTGCGTCAGCCTGGGCGCCTTCTTCCCATTGGCGATGATGTGGCTGTTGTGCGCATGCTCCATCGTCAGCACCAGCACCAGCATATTGCTCTCAAGGCGCGTAAAAAGCAGAAGTCTCAGGGATTATGTCTGTGATGCTTTGGTGAAATTTTTGTGGCTGCAGGATTTCTTTTTGATGGCATTCTCGCCGGAATGCGCAGGGATAAATCGATTCGAACAGAGCTTAAGCAGATAGAAGAAAAGAGAAAAATAGTGCTTGACCCTTTTGGGGCGACTCCCTATAGTAGCGCCCCGTTGACCCAGCAAGGTCAGCGAAAAATGTGGTGAGGTGTCCGAGTGGCTGAAGGAGCACGCCTGGAAAGTGTGTATACGGCAACGTATCGGGGGTTCGAATCCCCCTCTCACCGCCATAATTAGTAGGACGTTGAGCGGACAAACCCGCGTGTAGACTGAATCCAAAGACTACATAGAGACAACGGAACTACAAAAGCAGTATAAAAAAGTGCACGTGAAATGCACGCGCATCTCGGATGCAAAGAAAAAGCCTTTGGTTAACGCCAGAGGCTTTTCTGTTTGTGTCTAATTGAAACTGAATGTTTAACATCTTCAACATCACCTTCCCACATTGGCTACGTTTACTATTCTCACCCCGTAGCCTGCTCATGCCTGGCCTAAATAACATAGTGTGTTCACATTTGATGCTGCTGCCCTATAGTTCACTGGCTTCAAAGCGTGATAATGATCTAGCCCCAAGCGGTGTTGCTTTTATAAGAATGTTTAAGCATAATTAAAGTTAACCTTGTTATTACGCATAACGAAATTAAATGATAGAAATAATCATTTGATTTATAGGAAGTTTACATAAAAGGAACTAGGATGACTGCTAAATACTTCGCAATACACTTTTGCTTCGGGTTATTGATGCTGTCTGTGTTTGCTTATCCATGGATTAATAATCCTGCTGATCCAAGAAATAAAATCATGGCTTCAGTAGCATTAATTAGCAGTTTTCTTTACCCGTTCTCAAAACTTGCGCTTGAGAACCTCTTAAAGAAACTGGCAGGAAAAAAATTTTTGCAGAAGAAGTTCTTTACGATCGATACGGTAGGAACTAATAAACTTAAAACTCTTCACTGGGTATTTAGCTTTATCTTTGCAATTCCCATCTGCCTTTTTGCGTTGGTTTTTTTGAAGAAATAGGCTGGAAGCCAGCCTATTTATCTTAATTTGCAAGCCTAGTTTGGCATTGATAGAGTTTATTAGGGAATCATCAATACGGTGACAGTTTTTGCTATGCGGCTTGAATAAAATCTCCAGACGTTATTGTCAAGCTGCAGCCATTCAGCGGAGAAAGCGTTGCTGCTGTTTGACTGCAAAAAGACAAATCGAACTGCTCCGTCATTGTTATATAAATCCTGTGAATAGACCGTGCCTGAATTATCTCCCGGGACGTTTATCACGAAATTATTTATCAGTGTTAGCGGTCGTGTTCCGTCTATGTAAAACGGAACGCCCTGAGCATCAGTCAGCAGGGCTCCATACCCCATAATTACCTCGCGTAAATAAGGATGAATGACATGGCGTATCGCGGATAAGTTCCAGCTGAGTAATCAGTATCTCCGACGTTTGTAAGCACGAGGCTGTTTCCTGACACTAATATTCTTCGCCTTCCCGTATACTGTCCTGCCGGCTGAATGAGGAAGTCCAGCGTGTAGCCGGACGGTAGGCTGTAGCTGAATGTTCCAGCGGTGTTTGTATCCGCCTGCAATGTTGCCAGGGCGTTGATCTTCACAAGGCCGGTATTGTTATCCACTCCGCTGGCATCCCACGTTCCAAAACCATATGCCATTAGCTGAGTTTCCCCATTCTGACGCGAAGCACGCCGTTTCCGTCATACACACTAATCTGGTTATTTGATTGAACCATGCGGCCCTGACCTACTTCGCTCCCATTCAATTCAAAGCTGCCATCGGCTCTCATTATTGTTCCCGTCTGCCCTGCTACGTAATTTGACGAGTACCATGATCCGACTTTTGCCAAAGTAATGGATGCATAGTTGATAAAGGCATCCCGGATAAATACCTGCCCATTAACCGCGGTGAAGGCGAGTTGATAAGTATGTAGTGGCACACTGAATTTGGCCACCTGACCAGAGGTGATATCCTCACCTCAGAACATTACAGGTGCCTCAATGAAGAAAAGAAATTTCAGCGCAGAGTTTAAACGCGAATCAGCCCAACTTGTTGTTGATCAAAAATACACTGTTGCTGATGCGGCCAGTGCTATGGATGTGGGGCTCTCCACAATGACACGATGGGTAAAACAGCTGCGTGATGAACGCCTGGGCAATATCCCAAAAGCCTCCCCAATAACCTCGGAACAAATCGAAATACGTGAACTGAAGAAAAAGCTACAACGTATTGAAATGGAAAATGAAATATTAAAAAAGGCTACCGCGCTCCTGATGTCAGACTCCCTGAACAATTCTCGTTAATCGGGAAGCTCAGGGCGCGTTATCCAGTGGCCACACTCTGCCACGTGTTCGGGGTTCATCGCAGCAGCTACAAATACTGGAAAAACCGTCCTGAAAAGCCAGACGGCAGGCGGGCTGTATTACGCAGCCAGGTTCTGGAGCTGCATAACATCAGCCATGGCTCTGCTGGCGCAAGAAGTATCGCGACCATGGCAACGCTGAGAGGTTTCCGGATGGGACGATGGCTTGCCGGCAGACTCATGAAAGAGCTGGGGCTGGTGAGTTGTCAGCAGCCTACTCACCATTATAAGCGCGGCGGTCATGAACACACCGCTATCCCGAATCACCTTGAGCGGCAGTTCGCAGTGACAGAGCCTAATGAGGTGTGGTGCGGCGACGTGACTTATATCTGGACCGGAAAACGCTGGGCATATCTTGCCGTTGTTCTCGACCTGTTCGCGAGAAAACCGGTGGGCTGGGCAATGTCGTTCTCACCGGACAGCAGACTGACCATCAAAGCGCTGGAAATGGCGTGGGAAACTCGCGGCAAACCAGCGGGGGTCATGTTCCACAGCGATCAGGGAAGCCACTATACAAGCAGGCAGTTCCGGCAGTCACTGTGGCGGTACCGGATCAGGCAAAGTATGAGTCGCCGTGGAAACTGCTGGGATAATAGTCCAATGGAACGGTTCTTCAGAAGCCTGAAGAATGAGTGGGTACCGGTGACGGGTTACATAAACTTCAGTAACGCAGTCCACGCAATAACGGATTATATCGTTGGGTATTACAGTGTGCTCAGGCCTCACGAATATAACGGCGGATTACCACCAAACGAATCAGAAAATCGATACTGGAAAAACCCTAAAACGGTGGCCAGTTTTTGTTGACCACTACACATCGCGCTACTTCTCTGTTGAGTATGGAAACACAGAGGAGTACGAGGTTGACCCATTCACTCCTGCAGAAATCAGCATCATCTATATGCACTGCCACTATCCACAGTGGAAAGCGACATTCCAGTTTGCGCTGAACACTGGCGTGCGCCCTTCCGAGCTCTGCGCTCTGAGGTGGAGGGATATAGATTTCGAAAGGAAGACAGCGTTTGTGCAAAACGCCGTTGTTGAGGGCGTAGAGAAATCAACCAAGACGCGCGCTGGCACAAGGAAGATAGATCTGAACGAGGAGGCGATCGAGGCGCTAAGCATCATGAAGCAGTTCACGCAGCTGAAGAGTGAGTTTGTTTTCGAAGACCCGCGCACTGGCGAGCCGTGGGCTGGCTCTGATGCTATCCGGCAAAAAGCGTGGCGTATCATCATGCGAGAGTCAAAGCTCAGGTATCGCAATCCGTATCAGACACGTCACACGTTTGCGACGATGCATATCAGTTCAGGGGCCAACCTGTTCTGGCTATGCAAGCAAATGGGACATAAAGGCCCGGATATGCTGTTCAGAAATTACGGCTCCTACCTGGTCGATTACGACGGGCATCTGTCTCGGCCGACGATCAAAACCGGAAGTGATTAATGGGGAAATTTGCAGAAAAATGCACGCGTAGTGCACGTGAAAAAGGATCCTTTTATGAAACTATTATCTATCATGAGGTTACGAAGATATGAACGCGGGTTCGAATCCCCCTCTCACCGCCACTAATTCAAGAAAATGCCTGAACTAACGTTCAGGCATTTTTTTTTGCATATCCTCCGATGAGAGGGGTATGGGAACCCCCGCCGGGGTTCGACAACGGGCGCAGCCCGCTGGACAGCGGAGCCTGCGACGCTGCCCGCAGGGCGAGCGCTGCGAGTCAATCCCCCTCTCACACACACCGTCCGTCAGCCGTAACACATATGGCATATTATATCGAACAGATAACCTTACCTGGTTGTATATATCATCACCAATCAAACTGTCAGCATGATTATGCACAAGGTCAGGTACCGACACAGATGTTATAGATCCGGTAAATAGCCAGGATTTTCATTAATGAAAAACGTATTATCTTTTGTTTTACTTATGTTTGTTCCAGCAATATCACATGCTTTTTCCCTCGAAAACTCACACATCAGGCTGCTTTGCCCTCAGCGTGGCCAGATAGAGATCACGCTTCACCGCTATGCGCATACGGAAGAACTGTGGGGAAAAGATAATTTTGAGACCGGAGCCGGTCATACTCTTCAGGGATCGCTGTTAATCATCCCGTTCGCCAATCAGGATAAAATGCTTTTCGACCGACAAAGTGGTGGATTTTCATACTGGTATGAAGATAAGCAAACGCTGGTACGCTGTAAACTGCTGAGTATTTTAAATACGAACCCCATCGATATTCCCTACTTTCACGAATAGGGTTTTAAGAGAAGGGCATCAAATGCGCAGTAACCAGAGAAACGTCTCTGCCTACAGGCAGCCTTTCAGCAGGGCGTCATAAAGGCTTCTGCCGACATCGTCAGTGCTCTGCCCAGGTACACGTTGGTCATAATGCTGACGTCAGGAGGGTTATTGAGGGTGCCCTGCGTCAGGGGCCGGGAGTGAGGGAATGAGCGGTCAGATGAAGGCTGTATTTGCTAATAACGCTTTATTTGCTCATTACGCTTTTCAGCATCTCAGAGTGAATTGTATCCCGTATTGAGTCGTGCTTGCCTGGCGCTGCCCCGCCCTATTCCACTGCGCTGCCTGCAAATCTTCGATATGCCTCGGCTTTCAGCTTGCGCCTCTTAACTTGTGTACGGTGTGCCAGTCCATAATTACTGGTTTGCATCCTGAATCCCCGTCAAACGTTCTCAAAATTATTCTGAGCGAGGCTATCTGTTTTGCCTCGTCTGTTACGATCCACACGCCTCCGTCTTCAGATAAACCACAAACAAGATGCGCATTAGAGCTGTCATTGAGAGGGAACGGTGTTGCCCTGGATCGATATGGCTATGCAGTTTCGCTATCCAGCCTGCTATGGCCCAGCCATTTCGGTCAAAGCAAAACTGGCGCCGGCACCATCCAAAAGCGGGGCAGCCATGCGTGGCAGGGTCAGAAATTTTATGCCCGCCATAGCGCACAGCGCCTTCAGCCAGAAAGAGTCCGTCACAGTAAACTTTTTGTTTAGTCTTAAGAAAAGAACCTTATAAAAAGCTTAACCAGACAGTTGCATATCGTTAGCGTACCGA
>Ga0153962_1000150_pt1 | contig 14080 bp, 12 predicted proteins | sample TSFL046MetaG_FD_106657 | JGI IMG/M metagenome (GOLD analysis project Ga0153962, IMG submission 106657) | Attine ant fungus gardens microbial communities from Florida, USA - TSFL046 MetaG | ecosystem: Host-associated > Fungi > Mycelium > Unclassified | place: USA: Florida, Withalacochee...
CGTATGGTCCGAGGTACTTTTTGGAGAGTTTCTTTGATGGGCGGGTCGTCTAGAAGTACTGTGACCTGACGAATACTGATTGTCTGACTTGGAAGTCCGGTGGTTGTTGCTGATGCGAGTCAGTGGAGGGTTGATATTGTCTTTGGGCTTTGGTGATTTCCTCTTTGAGCGTGTCTTGTAATTCGTCAAGATTAAGTACGAAGTCACAGGCATGGGAAGAGACTATATCTCGCTCTGGGTATATACTAAGGTTAGGATGATATCCTTTGTTGGTGAAGAATGGAGAGACACCAGTGGTAGCACTAGGGGCATTGTTGTAAGCAAATTCCGCCAGGGGTAACAGTTCGGACCAGTTGTCCTGTTGGTAATTGCAATATACACGGAGATACTGTTCCAATGTCTGATTAGTCCGTTCCGCTTGACCATTTGCCTCCGGGTGGTATCTGCTGGTAAAGTGGAGTCTTATGTCTAGGGCAGTACCTAGGGAACGGAAGAAGTGAGAGACAAATTCTGAGCCGCGGTCGGATGTAACATGAGACGGAACTCCGTGCTTTGAAAAGACGTAAATCACGAAAAGGCGTGCTAGTTCCACTGAAGTGATGGTGTCATGAGTGGGAATGAATATGGCTTGTTTTGACAGGCGACTACTACTATATAGACCTCATAAACCTACCCAAGACACTGTATATTGGATTTATAACAGAACTCCCCTTTAGAGTGCTCTTAAGAGTAGAAAGGATCTTAGAAAGTTTACTTCCTAAAGAATAATACCATGTCTCAGCAGCCATTGCCCTTTATAAATACCAAGGTTACTATCAGATCAGAGCCATTACTCCTGATAGCTAATTATAACTAGAACTAGAAAAATGAGTCCTCTTAAGGGCTACATTACAAACATACTAGAAGGAGACTGAGACTAGCTAAAGGTATAAGAAGATATAGGAGTAAAAGAAGGACTAGAGAAGTCAAGAAGAGAGATAAAAAAGAAGGTTGATAAAGATGACACTATTATGCTAGTAAAAGAGTAAAAAAATGGAATTGCATATTAGGACAAACAACAATATGTGGTACTAGCTCCCAATTACATGCTAAAAGTTCAAAAGAAGATTACTAAAATGAAGGTTTTAAGTAAAAGAAGAAATTAGTTATTATATACAGCTTTAAGTTAGATAATAAATATTTGTTATTTAAAAGAAGGTAAGATCTCTCTGGATTGTTGTTGCATAGCCTCCCTAAGATGTCAATCTTTATGCACTATGGCACTGGCTCAACTAGAAAATACAGTTAGTTGATCTCTTATGAACTCTTTACTCAGCTGCTCTCTTATCTATACCCCCAATACTGAGCCTTACAGGTGTGATGCAATCCAAGTGTGCACTTAGCCAAGCTTTCCTAGCCTGCTATTTTCTCCAAAGCCTGCCTGAGTTACATCTGCTACTTTTTTCTAGTATCACAAATGGTCACTTACTGTTTGTGATGGATGCTTTTATACTTTAAAGAATTCAAAAATGTGAAGTTAGATGAGTGACAAAAGATGTTGTTAAGTCTGAGATCTAATCCTCAGACAAGAAGTCCTTATATACAGAATTGTGATGGTCTATGCACTAGGACAGATCATTACATGCTACTACCTATTGTTCTATATATAGTAGTGCCTTTGTACTGTAAATAGCAATAACTTAATCTTATGGAGGCTGTCCTTTGTTCTAAGAAAAGGACAGATGACTATTTATAGGTAATTAATGAAGTTCATATACAAACATTGAGGCCTTCATATCTCCATGAATATCAATTGTCTCAGTGCTTTTTTAGGCTCATTTTGAGCAGTATGAGGAGGGCTTTTCTGATGCCTAAAAGAAAAGCATTGATCATGGCAGTTTCCAAGATATCAGCAATTTGATAAATGATACTATAGTAGTTACCTGTTGATCTGCCTGATATCTTGGTCATCATTGATTGCCTTGAGACATGACTGGTATCTATTAAAAGATCTTTTCAAGGGCTTTTGGATGCCATTAAGACTATGAGAATCTTTGAAGAATTGATAGAGATATGACCAAATGAAGTTTGTGACACTAAATTACATTCTAGGTATCATTTATCTAAATATATTTGATCTGATACCATCAATGCTTATTTGCAATCAAAGACATATTATTGAAGTATGGACTAACACCATCCATATTTTCCACATGAAGTTGATCCTTTTTTCATTCCTTCTACATCTAATGACATCAACATAATTCCTCCTCTCCATTCTACCCTGTAGCAACTGGGCAACCAGAGTAGAATCAACACATCCATATAAACCTAGACTTCATGTAGCAACTCCCTCAGTCGTCTACCTTCATAGGTGACTCCTGAGGTAAGATCATCTTACTTATGTTTCATACTTAAATTAACTATCCTCTGTAGATATTTTACTTAATAGGTGAATAAACAGTTGTCTACCTTCATAGGTGACTCCTGAGATATTTTACTTAATACATATCTGTCTAAGTCTGTTTCTGGTATACTAATGGCTTAAGAGCTCAAGTCTATTATCTCTTTTAGAGTATTTCTAGTATAAAGTAGATCTAGAATATCATCGTCAGATAACTCTCTTTATAACCTGATGCTAGCTCATTTTGCTTGTTTTCTAAGGTCTTTTTATGAGTTCTAGGTCTATTTCTACTTGCTTACTATTTCATATAACTCTTAGGTATGTTCTAAGGACTTACAATAGGTTCTAGAGCAAATTTTAGTTAGAAATTTGTTGGTATAAGGTATATCACATGCTACTTTCTGTAGCAAATTTGCTTGTTGTCATATGACAGAAAATACCTATTTAATAATATAATTTCTTTTATATTTTATATTATTACTAATTTTTCGCTTCTAAACTCCTGTTGTCTACTCCTATAGGATCACAATGTAGACTAGTTACTGGTACTCCTCCTATTCCAGACTTAGTATAAGTACTCCAGTAGTTATATCCTAGTTCCTTAGTTTGTAGATTAAAGTTATTTACGTCTTTAATATCCATCTCCACTCCTATCAATCTATATACTACTTCTCTCCTGCACTTCTGACAACAATTCTGTCCTCCTGAAATATGTAACCACATATGCGGCAGCAGATCGAGGCATAGTGCACGAGCTGAGACCAAGGTTGTTCTCCCACTTTTGTTGTCAACTCCCTTCCACTCCAGAGTAATTCCACTCCACTCCAGGTCACTCTGCTCTCGCCCTGCATGTCCTTGACACTTGTAATGTAACAATAGACAGCTGTTTAGGCAATATAAGTGGTATTTTTCACCATAATAACTATAATAATCAGTTTAAGAGACAAGTCTGACTCTCCAGAAGATAACTACTAAAAAGCCCTCTTATGGACTTGTGAATACTACTCAAGTAGCAAAGTAGTGGCTGTAACCACTACTACAAACCTCATAAGAACTGTCTAGATGATTTCATAACAGATTTATAACAGAACTCTCTCTAGAGTACTCTCAAGAGCAAAAAGGACCTTTAGAAGTTTTTTTCCAACAGAATAATGTCATATCTTAGTAGTTGGCTATCTTATAATAACCACAAACTAGAAAAACAAGTCCTCTTGAGAGCTGCATTGCAAATATAACAGAAGGAGACTAAGACTTAAAGATGTGATGATGTTAAGACTCTAGACCTCATAGTTGAATATATGTTTCAACCTGAAGCCTATATCTAACACTTGATATCTTCATGCTCTTTGTTAGAGAATCTGGTTAAGGTTTTCAGTGAAGTTATACTGGAGGAGAGATGTTAACAAGACTTTAAGTAGCACCCTTCAAGACTGTTCTAAGACAAGAAAAAGTACTGATTCCTCAGAGTAAGATTTTACAAAAAAGAGAGAACTTGCTATTCCTTTCTCTTTCTGGTCTGTATTTATCCTAACTAGTAATGTGACAATGTTACAATGTAGTAACACTACTTGTAACTAGAAGGTAACTAGTTAAGTGACAGTCTAGTAACAAAAGCAATGAGAGTGACAAGTTGAGTTAGTATTAGGACCACAACTTGGTGAGAATTCATGTATGGGCTTGGCCACAGTCTTAAGGACAGGGCCAACTTCTGTACCTGCCCAATCTAGGTTCTGAGAGTTGAATTGGAAAGTTTGTCTATGAGTAAACAAAGCTAGAGTACTAGTATCCCTAATCCTATTTACTAACTAAGCTACTGACTAATCCTTGATCTTGTAAGTCAGATGTCAGGCCAGGGGCATGACAGTCAGTATCTATAAATAGATTAGTCCAATATTGTCCTATCTAGCTCAGGTCTAAAGATAGAATAAAAGATTGTCTAAGATCTCTCTGAAGAGTTCTGTCCATATTATTGAGTCTGATGTCTGTTTGAGATCTTCAGACATTTACTGCATTACTGCATAGTGATATCTTCATTCATCAACACTAACATTTCATCCACTAGCTATTCATTATGAGACCAAGGCTGATAATATCTGTAGTTCCACTCAATATTCATAACAGATGAGGTATAGAAAGAGTAGAAAAAGGACTAGAGAAGTCAGATAAGGAGATCAGATAGAGAGATAAGAGAGAGATTTGACTCAAGATCAATATTTCTCTTTATTGTCTATTAAGAGGCTTGAGAGCCATCTACTTAAGTTCTATAGAGAAAGTAACTCAGATGTTGTTACACCACAAGCGAATTTTCCATGGAAAACAACATTTGATACACATTATACCAATGGATTCTCAATTAGAATTCACTCTAGAACCCTTTCTATATCCTCAGAACATAACACTATATGATAAGTACATTGAGCAGGTGATAATCGACCTAGAGCTTGTGTTGAGACCTTGAGAAGCAATTAAGATGAACTGGCATCAGGTTACTAAGAGAGTTACTGAGGGACTATGCTCTAGATCCACTCTTGGATGGACCAACTTAAAAAAATGGTAAACTTGGACTCTAGAACCAGTACTACTCAGATGAAGAACTTAGACTGATAGATTTTGTGTTAAGACTCTAAACCTCACAGTTGAATATGCATTTCAACTTGAAGCTTATATCTAACACTTGATATCTTCACGCTCCTTATTAGAGGATCTGGTTAAGGTTTTCAGTGAAGTTATATCGGAGGAGAGATGTCAATGAGACTTTGAGTAGCACCCTTAAGGTTGTCCTAAGACAAGTAAGAGTACCGATTCCTCAGAGTAAGGTTTTTACAAGGGGAATACAGAAAGAGAGAACTTGCCGTTCCCTTCTCTTTCTGGTCTGTATTTATCCTAACTAGGTATGTAACAATCGTTACAATGTAGTAACACTACTTGTAACTACAAGTGACTAGTTAAGCAACAGATCAGTGACAAGGTGACAAGTGAGTCAGGGGTAAGTCAGTGTCTAATAATGGGTTAATCCAATGTTATCCCATTTAGCACAAGTCCAAGGATAGAGAAGAAGAATAATCCGAGATTTCTCTGAAGAGTCCTGTCCATACCATGAGTCCGTTGTCTCCTAGGATGCTTCGACATTCTATGCATTACTGCATAGTAATGTCCTCGTTCTGTACCATCAACATTTCTTCTTGTATTGCTATTATTTCATCTACTAGCTATTCATTATCAGACCAAGGCTGATAATAACTGTAGTCCCACTTGATGTTCATAACATTTTGTGCTTGTAAATAAGCATTGATGGCATCAGATCAGTTATATTTAGATAAATGACCTCTAGGATGCAACTTGAAGATACTAAACATTTATTGAGACTTGCTAACTGCTTAACAGATAATCAATGAAGTCTGTATTACAAAGCAGCATCAAGAGCATAATAGGGGAAGACAGAAGAATATTCTAGAAGGAAGTGGCAATAAAGACACATCATCTTTGATGGGAAGAACTTGGTGAGGGAACATGTCATCACAAAGAAAGAAGAAGGCTATATCATCAGTGGGATTTTGGGAGGCCTTAGGACAGAAAGAAGGCAATGGAATCCTAAAAGTAGTAATAGTTTCTCTTTTATATTTTATTTCTTGAGTTCAGGGCTTTGTAATATTTTAATATAGTATCCAGAGTGTAGTTAGATCAGAGAAGAACCTCTTGACTCCTACCTCCATCTACACTGCCTCTGGAATTGTGAATGCAGATCTATTGAGAGTAAGAAGACTGTGACTAGTGGGGTGTCTTGAGAAGAACACAGAATATACCCAGAACTCAATCTAGGGAGAAGATGCAGATGCAACTTGGGCAGGCTTCGGAGAGGACAGCAGGCTGGAAAAGCTTGGCTAGGTGCATATTTGGATTGCATCACACCCATAAGGTTTGGTGTTGGGGGTGCAGACAAGAGGGCAACTGAGTATGGAGGGTCCATGAGTGATCAACTAATTGTATTTTCCAGAGGAGCTTTTGTCATGGTGTATAAAGGTTGACATCTTAGGGAGGCTATGTGACAATGATCTAGAGAGATCTTATGATCCTTTCACAACCACCAATATATATTTTACTGGAGCTGCATATAATTCTTATTTCTCTAATTATTTATAAACCTTCAACTTTGATAATCTCCCCTTGGACCTTTAGCACATAATTGGGAGCTGGCACATCATTATTTTGTTTGTCCCAGTGTGCAATTCCCTTTTGCACCCTTTCAACGTCACCCAGTATGGTAGATGACTAATATATTTACCTATAGAGAAAGTAACTATAATACAGTAATAAGAGCCAATACATGATTTAGAGAACTAAAGCTCACCTTAGACATTATCTAGTGTGGTAGACAACTGAGTGTGAGCCTACAATAACCTAGGTATTTATACTAAGGCTAGTATTTCAGATTAATGATAAAAGAAGAAAAGAAATATGATGTTACAATGTGATCAGTTCTGTCCAATACTCCTCCTGGACTAATCAACTTGGTAAACTTAGGGCAAGTTGAGCTGTGAAGTGAAAGATAGTACTTTGTCACATGCCAGAGGTTCTGTGAAAAGGTCTGCAATATTGTTGGCAGTGGGTATGTACTCGAAATTGACCTTTCTGAATTTGATCTGATCTTTGACAAAATGGTGTCTTATATCAATATGTTTAGTTTGTCTGTGGTTTTTATTATTTAAACAGTGCATGATCAACCTCTTGTTGTCAGCATAGATAGTAATAGGCCTAAAGAGTGGCAATCCAATCTCATGAAGATATTTGCTTATCCAAAGAGCTTGGGTTATAGCTCAAGAGAATGCCATATATTCAGCCTCAACCATTGAAAGTGCCACTGTTTCTTGCTTTTTACTTTTCCATGATATTGGTTCTTCTGCCACTAGAAAAATATTCCTCTTAGTAGAGCATCATGTATCTTTGCACCTAGCAAAATCAAAGTCAACATAACCAATCAGGTTTAAGTCTCCAGTCGCTTTATATGTTATTTCATAATCAATTGTTCTTTTGATATATCCAAGAACATATTTGATAGCATTCCAATGTGGTTTTCTAGGGTTGTGAGCAAAGCGAGATAGAACATTTACTGCATAAGATAAGTCTGGTCATGTGGTCACTTGCAACTACATAAGTGAGCCAAGTGCTTCTCAGTATGGTATATTCTTCATCTCATCCATTTCTTCAGGTGTTCTTGGACAGTCATCAATTGAGAGTACACTGCCTGCTAGTAGTGGTGTAGAGGTGGATACATAGTTATCCATTCTAAAACAACAAAGCATGTACTCACAGTATGCCCTCTGTGACAGGGTAATGTCACCAGAGCTCAGATTTCTGTTGATTCTCATACCTAGGATAAGTTTTGCTTCTCTAATGTCTTTGAGTTCATAGCTTGCAGATAGTTCTTCCTTTGCCAGAGTTTCTCTCTAAAGAGTAAATAATGCTCCCAGAATATCATCTGTCCAGGTTGAAGTAAGTATGAATTCATCATTCCATACCCTGGAGTAGATTTGAGGATCTGCTTTTGATCTGTAATATCCATGATCTTCAAATGTTTTGTCCAGATTTTGTGTCCAGTCATATGCACCCTGCATAGTTCCATAAAGGATCTTTTGAAGTCTCCACACATTATTTCCCCCTTCCTCAAATCCTCTTGGCTGTTCCATATATGTGAGGGTGACCGGAGTGGACTCCAGGAGATTTCTCAGAGAATTAGATGAGGCTTCTGGAGGGAATAATCTACAATATATACTAAAATGCCCTTGCATTCCATTCTTTGGTAACCAGGGGTCCCCTTACATTTACCTCCCCTCCAAGATTACTGCGTCTCGAAGCAATGGTTCCAGGATTGAAAATGGCATTGAAGTTGGTCTGGCGGATGTGTTTTGGGGTGGCTGGGTGCTTCTGATAGTACTCTGCGATGAGGTCCGGTGCCTTGACATTGGAGGCTATCTCCCAAGAGTTGTGTTCTTTGCTAAAACCCTTCTACTTGACCAGGAACTGGAACCTCCTCCAGTGCCAGCGACTATTAATATCTCTTCCACTTCCCACTCTTCTTCTCCATCAACAATGATAGGTGGCAGTGGGGCTTGCAGTTTCCTCCCTAGGATTAGATCTTCCGGAGCGGTGGACAACTTTACGATGTTGAATACTGGGTGCAACTGCCTCATTCCGTGAGACGGTAGGCTAATGGTCCCACTTGGCTTTCTATTTCGAAGGGTCCTAGTCGGCGATGTGACAACTTCGGAGACAGACGTGTCGTTTTGATGTCTGATGCGTCTAAGTATACTCGGTCTCCTGGTTTGTACACGGGAGCCGGAGTCCTCTTTCAATTATAGTACTGTATCATGTCCTCCTGTACTTTGTGGATCACTGATTTAGCCTCTTGGGTGGTGGACTTCATCCTCTTCATGAATTTGTTGACTGTCTCTAGTCTGGAGGGGACTTGGCTTGGCTCAAAGCCCATACGGGGAATTTGTCCAGTGTCCAGTAGGAACGGAGGTTGCTGCATTGTGGAGTGGACGTGGTTTTTGTGCTGAAACTTCACGATGGGTAGGAGGTCGTACCAGTTGTCCTGTCATTCGTTGACGAATAGGCGGAGTAACTGGTCGAGCTCCTGGTTGACGCGTTCTGTTTGTCTGTCTGTCTGGGGGTGCCAAGCTGTGGAGGAGAATAGTTATATACCTAGTAGCCTGTACAGCTCCTTAGTGAATGAAGCTATGAACTGGGGTCTGCGGTCAGAGACAACACGCTTTGGGAGGCTGTGGAGTTTCCAGACGTGGTGAAGAAAGAGTCTGGCTGCTCTTTCCGCTATAACCGTTGTGTACATTGGAACGAAGTGTACTTTCTTGGAGATGGAATCTATGACAGTCATGATGGCGTCATGTCTAGTGGACTCTGGGAGTTCGACCACGAAATTGACACTGAGTGTATTCCATCGTGCGTCTGGAATGGAGAGTGGTTGAAGTTCGCCAACAGGAGAGTGTCACCAGGGTTTCGTCCAGAGGCAGAGATCACAGGTGCTTACATACTGGCCAATATACCTAGACATCTGAGGCCACCAGTAGTTCTGGGACACTAGTTCTAGTGTCTTCCAGCATCCAGGGTGACCTGCGATGTGGGTGTCATAGCAGAGGGCTACGATCTGTCTTTGTAGGTCTGGACTCTGAGGTATGTATATCTTCCCTCGGAACTGGAGCAGGCCATCTGTGTTCGACCACTCCGAGGAGTGCACTGTCCTGTTGGCAGAGCGTTGGAGCTCTCGTACTGCCTTAGCGATGGGTTTCTCTTGGTCTCCGTTTCCATGATCAGCTCTCCTTGACAGTGCATCTGGTTTGCCCATAGCACGTCCAGGGCGGTGATGAAGCAAGAAGTCGAATCTAGCCAGATGCAAGGACCAACGAGCTTGGCAACAGTTAAGTTTCTTGGCCATCATGAAATACTCGAGGTTCTTATGGTCGGTCCAGATTTCCACCGGATGGGTCGCACCTTCCAAAAAGTGCCTCCACTCTTCTAATGCACGGATAATGGCCAGCATTTCCTTATTGTGGATTTTGTAATTCCACTCCACAGAGGACAAGAACTTACTATAAAACGCTATGGGGTGCCATTTTCCGTCTATCGTCGACTGCTGAGACAAGACTGCCCCTGTAGCGAAGTCTGAGCTATCTGCTTTAATCTGGAAGGGGTCTGATTCCTGAGGAGACACCAACACTGGAGCAGTAGTTACCGCTGTTTTGAGGTCTTCAAAGGCTGCCTGTTCCTTTCTGCTCCACGTCTAGACTTGTTCAGAGTGTGTTAGGTCAAAGAGGGATCAAGCTTTGGCAGAAAAGCCCTGAATGAACCTCTGGTAGAAGTTCACAAAGCCTAGGAAAGCCTGGACGTCCGTCTTGGACTCCTGCGACTTTGACCGGATCCATGGAGACTTCATTCTCTGAGATGACCAGACCCAAGTACTCAATCTGTTGCTTGTAGAACTCGCACTTCTCCGGGTGGAGGAAGAGTTTGTTTTCCTTCAAGACTTGTAACATCCATCAGACCGCTTGCGCGTGCTCTTCCTCTATCTTGGTGAAGATCAGGATGTCGTCCAGGTAGACCACCACAATACCTTCCGCTATGAGGTTCCGGAAGATGTTGTTCATCATGGTTTGGAAGGTGGCCGGACTGTTAGTCATTCCAATGAACATTACCAGGGGTTTGAACAGGCCTCGATTGGTTTGGAAGACTGCCTTCCACTCGTCTCTGGGCTTAATGCAAATGTTGTTGAAACCCCAATGGCCATCCAGCTTGGTGAAGTATCTGGCCCTATGGAGTTGGGACACGAGTTCGGAGATCAGTGGGAAAGGGTACTTGTTCTTGACCATCATAGAGTTGAGTGCTCAATAGTCTTGAACCAACTGGAGTGAGCTGTCCTTCTTCTTGATGAAGAACACTGGAGCTGCTATGGGGGATTTGGAGAGGCGGATTCATCTGGTGCACAGATTCTCTTCTAGGAAGGAGTCCAATTTCTTTTGTTCCACTGGAGACAGAAGGTAGACCTTTGATGACTTAGGCTCTGAACCCGGAATGAGTTCGATGGCATGGTCCCATTGCCTGTGCTCCGGGAGGACGTCGAAGTCTTTCTTGGCAAATACGAACTCGAATCCTCTGACACAGTCGGGCGGAATGAGAGGTTTCTTCTATGCCTCTGCGGATTGACAGGCTCCTTCTGCAAGTTTCTGGGAGGTCATAGAGGCGGCACATAGGTCTTCCACAGTGGAGTCCAGGAGGATTCTGGTCATGAAGAGTCGGTCTCTTGGCTTGTATTCAGCTTTATGAGTTCAAACAGAGGCCTCATCCTCTTCTGAGTCTTCTGCATACTCCGGAGAGGGTCCAGACCAGCAGACATTGAGGGCTCTGGTCTCTATCCTCTTCCGTGATGCTTGTTCCTTTCGTATCACATGGCATCCTTCGCATCGAGGGGGACATTGGTTCATCTGCACTTCTCTGGTCTGCCAATTGACCTCTGGGTTGTGGTTCTTGAGCCAGGTATAACTGAGGATCATGTTTTGCCTTCTGAGGCTGGAAACAGCGAGGAGCGTCCTTTCGGAGTGGGTTTTCTAATGGAAAACCACGTCTACCACTTCAGAGATCTGACCTGCCTCGTTAGGGGAGCCGTCCACATTGTACACTAGTATGGGGCAAGAGATGCTCTGGGTGTTAATGCCTTTCGTTCAGACAAAGTCTCAATCTATGAAGTTGCCTGTAGCTCCAGAGTCCAAAAGCGCCTTGACAGAATGCACCTCACTGGTGTCTGTGGTGCTGACTTCTATTGGCAGGATGATTGACATCCCGCGAGCGTCGAGGATGTTGATGGAGAGTTGTTTGGGTAGCCTCTTTTCCCATTTTGGCTTCCGGGGTTGCACTATCCTGTCTGGAGTAGAGGGGGTGTATCTATAAGTTCACAGATATCTGTATTGACCTCTTCTATGTCTAATACAGTGAACCTATTAACTAGCAGCGACCGGGGTGCACTTTTCGCCGGCCACGCTAAACATAACCCTTCTCTGGGGCTGAACAAACCTCCTCTTCCTCTACTGCATCCTTCAGGGCCATTAAATCTTCAATCAATTCCTCCCTTTGCTCCATGGTTAACCTCCAGACATCCAAACGGTAGGGGCAGTCCTTCACAAGATGGTTGGCCTCTCTGTACTGATAGCAACCTTGTGGAGATAAGGAGCGCGTTTTCCGGACTGCATCTACATCCATGGGTATTCCACCGGATGGTGCAGGCAGAGGCAAAGGCGGTCTTGGCAGAATGGAAGGCGGAGCTGCTGGAGGAGAGTGGAGTACAGAGAAAGGGGTTGGTTGAGCAGGGGTGGAGCGTGCAGGGGTCATGGTCGTCGACTAGAGCATAGATTGGAATGCTTTATTTGCCAACTGTGCCTGGTCAATCCTCTAGGCTGCTGTATACCAGGCCTCCAGATCAGTGTCTGCTGGTCATCTGAAGGGCATAGTGGCGATCTGACTTTGGACATTCAATTTGAGTCCGTGGCAGAATTTGACTACCAAGGTCCAAGGGTCTGTGTATCCGGCATCCGAGGCTAGGATCAGAAAGTTGTCTAAGTAATCGTCCACTGTCTGGTTTCCTTGATAGTACAAAGACCCCTCCAAAGTGTTGATAGCGTCCGCTTCTGCATTGACCAGAAAGAATTGACTCCAGAATTGTTGTTTGAAGTTAGTCCAGGATCGAATTGGGAAGATACCAGTGTCCGCCTCCTGGTGAAAGAGGTTCTTGGACCACTTCGCAGCACGTCTATCCTTGAAGAAGGCGAGGGTCCAGAAGATTTTTTCCTCGTCACAGGTGAACTGCTCCAGGGCCAAGTGCAAATACAGCGTGCAGGAGTTGAGGAAGGCTCATCTGGAACTCCATTTGCCAGAGAAGTCTGGAGGAGAAGGGAGTTTTGGCCTCGTCTGCTGTTTGGACGGAGCGGACGGAACTGGGGAAGAAGGGCTAACAGGTGGCAGAGACGGGGGTATCAGAGGTGGAGCAACTGTTGGGGCAGGAGCAGTTATGAGCTGAGTGAGTTGTTGTAGTTGGGCTGTTAGGCCTGCGAGGGTAGCATTGATAGTGTGTTCTAAAGCATTCTGACATTTGATCAACTCTTGGAGATGGTGCTGCAGATAGCCCAAGGCGTTAGCGACGGCTGGGGGGGTATCTGCAGGGAGCGACATCTCTCTTGGAGTGGAGTGATCAGAGGGCCAGAGTTTGTTAGTGGAGGGTGACCAGAGGGCAGCTGTCCACTGAGAAATTCCAGGGCTCTGACAAGGAGATCTAATTCTGCTATGAGGGCGACTGGAGTGGACTCCAGGAGATTCCTCAGAGAATTAGATAAGACTCCTGGAGAGAATAATCTACAATATATACTAAAATGCCCTTGCATTCCATTCTTTGGTAACCAGGGGCTGCACAATGAAATTATGTTGGGAGGCAATGGGGGGGTGCTCCGAGGTCATATGTGAGAGGTCCCCTTACAATATACACCTCAAAAGCATTATCACTGTCTAGGAAAACTAAAACAAAATCTACTTGCCACAGACAAAGATTTCGAACTGCTACAACTGCACAGACTAGACGAACTAATTTCAATCTTGCAACTGATGTATAAGTTTCTTCATAATCTTCTCCAATCACTTGTGTAAATCCTTTTGTGACTGTCCTCACTTTTCACTTTTCCACTCCACCATCTTCTTTTTATTTTACAGCATAAACCCATTTTGACCCAACAACATTCTTCCTCTGCAGTCCTGGTACTACTTCAAATACTCCTCTTTCTTTAAGCATAGAAATTTCGGTTGCCATTAGTTCTTACCACAAATCTGGTCACTTTATTGCCTCTATCACAAATGGTCACTTACTATTTGTGATTAGTGCTTTGATACTTTAAATAGTTCAAAAATGCAAAGTTAGACAAGTGACAAAAGATGTTGTTAAGTCTGAGGTCTAATCCTCAGACTATGAGTCCTTAAATACAGAAAAGTAATGGTCTGTGCACTAGGACAGATTATCACATGCTACTACCTATTTTTCTACATATGGTAGTGCCTTTGTGCTAGAAATAGTGATAACTTAACCATATGGAGGCTGTCCTTTGTTCTAAGAAAAGGACAGATGACTATCTATGGGTAATTAATAAAGTC
>Ga0153962_1000151_pt1 | contig 14057 bp, 11 predicted proteins | sample TSFL046MetaG_FD_106657 | JGI IMG/M metagenome (GOLD analysis project Ga0153962, IMG submission 106657) | Attine ant fungus gardens microbial communities from Florida, USA - TSFL046 MetaG | ecosystem: Host-associated > Fungi > Mycelium > Unclassified | place: USA: Florida, Withalacochee...
AAAGTCTGATAACCGGAATTAAGCCAACTGTCTCTTTGTTCAGAGTTTGACAAAGAGAACTCAATGGAGTTCTTGCTTAATTCTCTACTACTTATACATTTTACTACTGTGGCTATGCGCTTTCCCTCCCATGGTCCTCATGTTACTCTAGTCATGTGACACACCGTGACTGTGACATCTGTCACCATCTGTCACCATTGTGACAAAGTCACATGATACTTTCCCGTGCTCCATCTTGTGGTTGTAAGTCCAATAAGAAAAGAAAAAGAAAAGAAATATAAATAATGACTTAGCTGTTTTGCCAAGTCATAACAGAGCCTATGTGTGTTGTAAATACTTCCTTCCACTCATCTTCCTCTTTTATTCTTATGTTGTTGAACCTTCACCTGAGATCTATCTTAAAGAATATTTTCTTACTTCCTATGTTATTGATTAAGTCTGTGATTAATGGTAACAGGTAGTTGTTTTTCACTGTCTAATTATTTAGATTGCAGTAGTCTATTACCATCTGCTTGCTTCCATCCTTTTTGCTTATGAAGAAAACTAATGGGATTTTAATAGTTTAATATACCCTTTCTTAACTAGTCCTCCATGAATTTCTGGACTTCTTTCCTTTCCATTTTAGATAATGGGTAAATCCTTCCTTTCTGCAGTTTGAACGTCTCTTTGAGATCTATAGTATAATTTCAAAATTTCCTTATTGGTATCCTTTCTGATTCCACTTTCCCAAACACCTTCCTTTACTTTAAAAATTTGTTATCAATGGGCTGTGATAGCTCTTAGTGATTACCCTAGGTGGATGTTCAGAAAAAACTTAATAAAATTCTTTATTGGATTGGGCTACTACTTATACTATTTTACAGTGGCTGTATAACTACTAGTCCATGATCACATGTCCTTCCAGAATATTCTATGATTACCTGACCTGGTCACATGATCTGATTATCTAAGCTCCTATACTATTTATATCTTGACCCCATTATATGACTTGAGGTTATAGATCATATGTTCAAATGTGTGGGAAGTTAGTTCCTTTTTGGGACTCTCATAACAAAATTTCTTTGGGACCATTTCTTTAATTTTTCTATGGTTCTCCTTAATTTTGTCTTCTCTTTCCCAATTCTTTTTATTGTCTATTGCCTACCTGACAATTTTTTTTGCTTAGAATTACTACTCTTTTTCTTTTTTTCTTCCTTTCCTTTTCCTTTAGTTTTGCCCTGCTATACAAGGGTGGACATCTTGTTATTTTGGCTTCTCTAGTTTTCCAATTTACCTCAGGATTATGTGCTACCAGCTATGGCATTCCTAAGATTATTTCTGTCTTCCTTAGGTCACATACATCCATTTTCATTCTTTCTACATGACCTTTGTAATAAACATTCACCTCTACCTGGTAGGTGATTGCTCCTCTGTTGTTATTTGTTCCATCCATATTTCTGACCATTATTGGTCTTTCTAACTTTTGCAGCTTAAACCCATACCTAGCTACTATCCTCTTGTCCATAAACATTTCTATGGCACCACTATCTAAGAGTGCCTTTACAATTATGTCTTCATGCATATCCAACTTTTCTACTCCAATATTCATCCATACTTCTCTTAACATCTTGAAGGTTCTCCTGACCTCCCTTTGACTATCCCCCTTTTTGGCTATGCATTCTGACTTTTCTGGTCATACACTACTTTGCTGTACTTTTTCCTCTATGGGATACGCTGTTCTTCTCTCTTCCTTCTTCTGACATCTACACTATTTTTGCCTATCTTTGATCACTCCCTGTCTTCTATTTTCTTCCATATATGTCATAACTTGGCAAAACAGCTAAGTCATTATTTATATTTTTTTTTTCTTCTATCTTGGACTTACTACACAGAAAAGAGTATGGAAAAGTGTCACATCACATGACAGAAAGTCACAGTGTTACATCACATGATGTCACACAATAGGTTACATGATAGGCATGGAAAAGTAGTACATAGACTATGTAGTAGTTGTATAAGTAGTGTAGAAAATCTAATGGGAACTCTATTGAGTTCTCTTTGTCAATCACTGAACAAAGAGCAGTTGGCTTAATTCCGGCTTGGAGTTTAGCTTTCTTACAACATAATACCCCTCTCCACATCTTTCATACTGCACATACGTCACTATCACTTCTTTTGTGCACCATCCTAATTCTAATAGGTATACTTTCTCTGGCACTCCTTTGCCACAATGCTCCTCTGCTCTCTTCCTTAACTCTGCCACTGAACTTCTCCTCTATTCTTGCTATATCTCTCATAGCTTGACCATGTGTGCTACCTTCTCTTCCTCTACTCTCCTTAACTTTTTTTCTTCTTCCTGTACTTCTGTCATATTTCAGAAATCTGACAATTATGTAATTTATTTCTCCTAATAATTCTCCTAAAATTATAATTAGTAGAATAGCATAGTAGACTACTCTCCTCCTATTCAGGACTTCCTATAAGTACTGAGTAGTTACAGTGTATTTTCTCAGTTTATAAATTAATGTTATTTGGTCCTAAATCCTATTTGTCATGACTTGGCAAAATAGCTAAGTCATTATTTAATATTTCTTTTTCTTTTCTTTTCTTTTTTTATTACTAGGGTAGAGTATGGGAAAGTATCACATGACCATCACAGAGTCACAAAAGGTGTGACAGCAGTCATAGAATGGTTATGTCACATGGAGTCACAGTCACAGTCACAGCATGTGACAAAGAAGCCAGCTAATGGACATGAGGACTGTAGGAGACAAAATGCATAACCATAATAGTAATTGTATATATAGTGTAGCAAATCTAACAGGGATTCTATCAAGTTCTTTTTGTCAATCGCTGAACAAAGAGAACTCTGACAATTGCTAAACAAAGAGCAGTTAGTTTTATTCTGGCTTGGAGTTTAGCAACCTTACAAGAGAAGAGAAAAAAAGAAGAGACAATCATTCTACTCCTAAGAGAACTGACTACCTGAAGATCACCTGGGAGCCGGGGCCTTAGTTGGGGGTGGTAATGTTCTCAAAGACAAGGTCCTTATTTGTTAACCTTTGCTTGTCATTAGTACTAGGGATGTTTAAAGGACTCGTTGATTTGGGCTCTTTAAACTATTTTTTGGACTCAAAATTTGTGATTAGTAATGAGCTTAGAACATAGGAGATTGACCTACTCCTCCTTATCTTGATAGATGGCACTGTGAATTACTATGTAAATCAAGTAGTATTCTTGCCAATTCAACTACCTTATAGATCGTTGTATATGATTGAATACTATATAATGCTATCAAATATGAAAAAGACAGGGAATGGAGGAAAGGAGTTATAAATAGAATTACACTCTGGAGTGGATGTATTGTACTACTTTAGAGAATAGATAGTACTTAACAATAATGAAGAACCCACAAAGCAGACTCTGGTGGATAGGATAAAGATATTGGAGCAGAGTACAACTTTGATAAATGACCTTGGCTTTAATGTATGTGTTATATCCCAGTCTCCGGTCATGAGGTCAGTCGCTTATTTCAGAATGAAAGGAAGTTGTTAGAACAAAGGTCCTAGGAATATAGAATAGAAACTAAAATGGACAGGGATAGAATTAGGACCAAATGATGTTAATTTACAAACTAAGGAAATACACTGTAACTACTCAGTACTTATAGAAAGTCCGGAACAGGAGAAGAGTAGTCTACTATGCTAATTTACTATTTATAATTTTAGGAGAATTATTAGGGGAAATAAAATTACATAATTGTTAGATTTCTGAAATATAATAGTATCCCCTCTCTAAGACTAAGCCCTTGAAGCTTTCATGCATAAGCAATTCAAATATTATCTAATTCTGGTATTAAAAACCTTATTTTTGCATACTCTCAACCTGAAACTTTACTACCATGTCCTTCGTCCCCACTTCAAGTACCACTCTTTCTGATCCCAACGATAAGCAGTATAAGGCTAAACTAGCCAGAAGATGTGCTGAGACAGAGGCCTTGCTTTGCCAGCAGGAAGAGAGGCAAAAATAGAAAAGATTGGAAAAAAAGACACAAAGAAAAGAGGATAAGGAAAAGGTGTAGAGGAAAAAGGAGAAAGAAAAGGTGCAGAGAAAAAAGAAGGAATGCCAGAGAGATCTGGCTTATTGTCTTGAGGCAGACTGTGTTACTGCCGTTAAACAGCAATGTTGCAGAAATTGGTCTAAGACTTTCCTGCTCCCCTCGAATTTTTCTTCCAATAAGGAAATAAATCTTATTGATCTCCTGCCTTTGACTAAGAGGTAACATGTTTGATATCTGCCCCAAGAAACTCTAGAGGTCTGTCAATGACATGAGAAGTTAGAAAATAGAAATAGCAGTTGTTGGTGGAAGAAGTCCTTGCAAAAGGTATGCAGATTTCAGGATCTTGTATATCTCCCAAAATTTTCCGTGAGTCTCTTGTTTAGTTCCTTTTGTCAATTTATTAACTTCTATAGTCATGCAACTTCATGTACCCCCTGTGCCAAGGCTAAGGCTGCTTATAAGCCTTTTGATACAGATAAGGCATATGTAAAGACTAGGGCAAAAATAGTCCAGAGGTTGAAAGCAAAAAGGACAAAGCAATAAATGGACATAGAGTAGAAAGCAGAGGTTTCGAGAAAGTTAAAGGATTTGAGTGAGTTGCAGGGGTTAAGGAAGGATGTCTAGAGGATTATGATGGCATTGAAGAAGTTAGCTGGTATAGAGGGCCAGAACTCTGATAACAAACAATATTCATGGCCAGAGTCTGAGGGAGAGAAAACAGAGGTACAGGAAAGTACTCAAAAGGGAAAGTAGAGGGAGCAGAAGTCAGATGGAGGAGAGGAGAAGAGAGAAGTTGATAGATAGAAAGAAGAGAATAAAATAGAGAGTATGAAAGAGGGAAGTAGTGGTTTTTCTCCAGTCATATACTCTATTGGTACTGGAATTTTTTAGTTTTTTCTTTTTTTTATTTTGATAAATTTTATTTTTTGTTTTTCTGTGGGTAGAAAGTGGATATGAGTGATAGTAAATGATGAAGCAAGAATACAAGTATTGGACGACTGCAAGAGAGGACTATGGAGAAATACAAATGTATAAGTTGTGTAACAGAGACTGCTTCTGAATGCAAGTATTAGATCGAAATAGAAACTGTGGAGCAGAATACAAGTAAGCAAGTTAGTGCAAAGGAAACTGCACTCTGAAATATGTATAAGTACTCAAAAAAAATTTTTTTTTTTGAAACAGGAGTGAGTGCAAAGAAACAAAGGCAAAAAATAGAATGAAGGGTATCATTAGGATCATAATAGTCCTGGCTTAGAGGAATATTTGAGATGAAAATCGCTTAGTAATTCCTTTGCATGTTCCAGTTTCATTACTGGTAACTATTTGGAGTTGTTGTTGGTATTTTCATATCCTAGCCATATAACCTTGTATAGCAACTTGCATGCCCTCCAGCAGTCAATCTTGGAGTCAACTATCTTGGAGATTTCATATTCTGGTTCTCTGTTGATGATTACAGATACTGGCAGAGGCTTAGAATACTGTAGAAAGATGTTAGGTGTGGCTGGTTCAAGCATAGAGATATAGGACACAGGGTGCATAGCTTTCATGGTGTCTAGAAAGCAGAGTGTGAAAGATTGTGGACTAGGCTGAGCAATTATTTCATATGGTCTAAAATACTTTTTGAAGAGTTTCTTTGATGGGCGAGTTGTCCAGAAGTACTGCGCTCTAATGAATACTGATTGTCCAACTTAGAAGTCCAGTGGTTGGTGTTGACAAGAGTCAACAGAGGGTTGATATTGTTGTTGGGCTTTGGCAATTTCTTCTTTGAGCATACCTTGTAGTTTATCAAGATTAATTATGAAGTCACAGACACGAGAAAAAGCTATATTTCATTCTGGGTATACACTGAGGTTAGAATGGTATCCTTTGTTAGCAAAGAATGGGGAGACACTAGTAGTAGTACTAGGAGCATTGTTGTAAGAAAAATCAGCCAGGGGTAATAGTTCAGACCAGTTGTTCTGTTAGTAGTTACAGTATATATAGAGGTACTGTTCTACTTAACTGTTTGCCTCTAAATAATAGTTACTGGTAAAGTGAAGTCTTATATCTAGGGCAGTATCTAGGGAGCAGAAAAAGTGAGAGACAAACTCAAAGCCACAGTTAGACATAACATGAGACAGAACACTATGTTTTGAAAAGACATTATCACAAATAGTCACTTACTATTTGTAATGGGTGCTTTGATACTTTAAAGAGTTCAAAAATGCAAAGTTAGACAAGTGACAAAAGATGTTGTTAAGTTTGAGATCTAATCCTCAGACTATGAGTCCTTATATATAAAATTGTGATGGTCTGTGCACTAGGACAGATCATCATATGCTACTACCTATTGTTCTATATATGGTAGTACATTTGTGCTTAATATAGTGATAACTTAACCTTATGAAGGCTGTCCTTTGTTCTAAGAAAAGGACAGATGACTATCTATAGATAATTAATGAAGTCCATGTGCAAACATTGAGGTCTTCATATCTCTACTAATATTAATTGCCTTGAGGTTGTTCTAGACTTATTTTGAGTGTTTTGAAGAAGGCTTCTGCTGAGCCTAGAACCAAAGCATTGGTCATGGTGGTTTCTGAGATATTAGCAATTTAATAAACAGTAACATGGTGGTTACCAGTTGATTTGCTTAATATCTTAGCCAATATTAATCTCCTTGAGATGTGACTGGTATCAATCAAAAGGTCTTTTTTAGGGCTTTCTGTAGCCTTTGAGACCGTGAGAATCGTCAAAGAATTGATGGAGATATGGCCAAATGAAGTTTGTGACAATAGCATTCCACCCTCAGACAGATAGACAAACAGAGAGGGTCAACTAGGAGTTAGAACAGTACTTAAGAATATTTATCAATCATAGGCAAGAACAATAGCTAGAATGGTTGGGAACTACAGAGTTTGCATATAATAACAAAACATACTCAAGTACTAGAATATCACCTTTCAAGGCAAATTATGGACAAAACCCCAGGATAGGATTCGAGGGAAGAAAGAAAGAGAAGTACAAGGAAGCAGAGAAATTTATTGAAAAGATAAAAGAAATACAGGAGAAAGCAAAAGCAGCACTAGAAAAAGCACAAGAGGAGATCAAGAAGTACATAGACAGGAAAAGAGGAAAAGTTAATGACTATAAAGTAAGGGACTTAGTGATGTTAAGTCCTAAGGACCTGAAGTATCAAATGGTCAGGAGGAGGATAGAGAAGTTAACAAAAAGATTTATTGGCTCTTACAAAATAAAAAAGATAGTATTGTTGAACACAGTAGAACTAGGATTACCTAGTATAGTAAGAATACATCTAGTAGTAAATGTTAGTAGAATACAATGCTATGTAGGGCAAATAAAGAGGGCAACCAGCTCCAGTAATAATTGAGGAAGAGAAAGAATGGGAGGTAGAGAAAATTCTGAATAAGCAATGAATTAAGGGAAAAGATAAATACTTGGTATGCTGGAAAGGATTTACAGCAGAATCAGATACTTGGAAAAGAAGAGAGAATTTGGAGAATACAAAGGAAGCAATCAAAGAATTTAAGAAAGAGTATTAACGAGACCAAGAAGATATGGTAAGACAAGAGTATTATGACTTGGCAAAATGGCTAAGTTATTTTCTATTTTTCTTTTTGTTTTGTTTTGTTTTATTTAGTTAGATCATTACTAAGGTAGAGCATGGGAAAGCATTATGTGATAGCTACATAATCACAATGCATGACATCAGTCACATATTTTTGGTCAAGTCACATATGTCATATGTCACAGTCACAACATGTGATGAGGTAAATACATGATGGAAATAATATGAGGACTACAGGAGGATGTTGCACAGCCACTGTAAAATGTATAAGTAGTATACAAAATCAAATGGGAACTTTATTGAGTTCTTCTTGTCAACTCTGACTTAGAGTAGACTTAAGTCATCACAGCTAGAGTCTTACAAAGAGCATAAGGAAGAAATATTCAAAAGGGAAAAATTGCCAGGAAAATTTATAGCAAAAAGGTTATTTGGATAGTTGGATAAAAGGTATGATAAAGAATACTGGGGAAGGCTAGAAAGAAATTAGAAATAATGGAAAGAAGGACAACCCAAGAAAAGAAGAACAATAAAGACAATTAAGAAAGAAGAAGAAATTGAGCAAGAAAAATCAGAAATAAGGGAGTGAACAGAAGAAAATGACAATGAAATGGACAATATGGTGGACCCATACTACTAGCTATAAGAAATTCCTCAAGACAAGGAAACTTAAGAGAGGGATGGTATCATAACTTAGTAAAATAGCTAAGTTATTATTTATATTTTCTTTTCTTTTTTTCTTTTGGACTTACTACATAAGAAGTGTGGGAAAGTGTCATGTCACAAGTGTCACAGTCACATGAGGAGCATGGGAAGATAGTACATAGACTATATAGTAATTGTATAAGTAGTATACAGGAATGAATAAGGACTCTATTGAGTTCTCCTTGTTAACTCAGACTTGGAGTGGATTTAAGTCATCTTAGCTAAAGTCTCACAGAAACTGCCATGATTGATGCTTTGCTTCTAGGCTTAGAAGAAGCCCTTTTTTTTTGGTAGGGTAAAAACTGGTAATCTAGTGCAGGGCAAATACATGCAAATACTCTACAGTATGGGCTTAGATCTCATCTGATCCACTAAAAACCCCAGGTATTTAAACCTTTCTGGGTTCCCTACCAAGGTAGAGTTCTAGTCTTGTGACTCCTAGTCTCTTGGGTAGATCCAATAATTCGAGACTTTCACCTAAGTTTTTTCCATTGTTGCTTTATCTTTGGTAGTTATAGTGTTATTGCTAAGTCTTGATGACTCAAGGACCACTCGAGGTGAGTGTTTAGGAAGAACTCAATGGAGTTCTCCATTAGATTTGGCTATCTACTTATACTACTTTTACAAGTGGCTGTACACTACTAGTCCATAATCATATGTTCTTCTAGAATGTTTTACCATCACATGACCTCGTCACGTGATATGATTACTCAAATTCCCATGCTATTTATATCTTGTCTACATTGTATAACTTGATATTTGCAATTAAGTGTTTGAATGCATAGGAAACTTGTTCCTTTTTAGGGCTCTCATAACATGGCCTCCCCTTCAAGATTCCTCGTCCCAAGGAATTTTTCCATCAATTCCAATTCTCGTCCCATCTCTTTTCTCTTTCTTTTTTATATCTTTTTTTCCCCCACCCATATAATAGTTTAGCCGTGAATTCTCTTGGTAATTCCCAGCTAAATTTCTTCTCTTCTTCTTCCAGCTCCTGTCACCTAAGTTCTTCTGCCTCTTCCCTGTACTCTCTCTCAAACTCTTCTACCAGCTCTTTCGTGTTTCCTAAGTTCTCCCTATTCTTCCATGTATCTTCTTCTGCTGTATACCCTTTCCATCGTACCAAGAACTTCTCTTTTCCCTGCACTACTCGTTTATTCAAGATTTTTTCCACCTCGAATTCTTCTTCCCCTTCAATGATAACTGGCTTCAGGGATATCTTCTTTTGTCCCTCTACCTGTAGTTTGTAAAGTCGTACTCTACTTACATTAACTACAGGGTGTATTTTAATAGTTTTAGGTAGTTCTAATTCTATTGCATTACTAGAGACGATCCCTTTGACTTTATAAGGGCCCATAAAGCGTTCTGTTAGCTTCTCCGACCTTCTCCCCTTCATTTGCCATTTCAAGTCTTTCATGCTCAATAGTACTAAGTCTCCTACTCTGTATTCCTCTCCCTCTCCTCGTTTCCTATCTGCAAACTTCTTTATATCCTCTTGGGCTTTCCCTAGTGCCGCTTTTGCCTCTTCCTGGATCTTCCTCATTTTCTCTACAAACTTTCCTGCCGCTTCGTACTTTCCTTTCCTTCTGTCCTCAAATCCCATTCTCGGGTCTTGCCCATAATTAACTTTGAACAGTGAGTTTTTTATTGCTGTGTGAATTTTGTTATTGTACGCAAATTCCATCGTTTCCAGCCAATCCGGCCATTGCTCCTGTCTATGGTCAATGAAGACTCTTAGGTACTGCTCCAACTCCTGATTTATCCTTTCTGTCTGCCCATCTGTTTGTGGGTGATAGGCCGTCGAGAGCTTCATTTGGATACCTAGCAAGTTGTTTACCTCCTTCATCATCCCTGCTGTAAACTGTACCCCTCTATCTGATATGATGCTTTCTGGAAGCCCATGCAGCTTCCATACATGGTCTCGAAACAGTTTGGCGAGTCCCTCTGCTGATATTTTTTCTGTTGTTGCTATGAAGTACGCCATCTTGCTAAAACGATCACACACTACTAGAATGGCGTCATATCCCTGAGCTAGGAGTAGTTTAGTGATGAAGTCTGCTGAGATGTGACTCCATGGCTTCTCTGGGATTGCATTAGGCATTAGTTTGTCTGCCAGTGCCTCACTTCGATTCTTGTATCTCTGACAAGCATCGCATCCATCTACATATCTCCCAACCTCCTTTGTTACTCCTGGCCACCAATAGTTTCTAGTGACCAACTCCGTTGTCTTCCATCTTCCCCCATGTCCTCCTACTGGGATGTCATGGTATAATCGTATTACCTCCCTTCTGAGTTCCCCTTCCGGCACGTATATCCTTCCCTCCTTCAGTACTACCCCATCCTCTATTTCCCACTCTTCATCCTTCAACGTTTTTACTCCTGCTTTCTTTAACTTTTCGACTGCTTTTACCACTCTTTCGTTCCCTTCCTGTGCCTTCTTTATTCTTTCTCTCAGGTTTCCTTCTTCTACTATTGTTTCTGTCCCTCTCACCCACTCCGGCTTTATCAATGTTCGGTCTTCGTTATCTCTTTCCACCCCTTCTTGCCAGTCTGGTCTTCTGCTTAACCCATCTGCCTTCCCCATGCTTTTCCCTGGAACGTGTTTTAAGGTAAAATTGAATCGTAAGAGGTATAAAGCCCATCGTGCTTGTCTTTGATTCAACTTTTGGCTGGTCATGAAGTATTGGGGGTTTTTATGATCCGTCCAAATTTTGAATTCCAGTTTCGCTCCTTCCAGATAGTGCCTCCATGCTTCGAGACACCTGATAACTGCCAGCATCTCTTTGTTGTGAATTTCATAGTTGCACTCCATGGTATTTAACGACTTAGAGATAAAGGCCACTGGTCTCCACTTCCCATCTTCACATTTTGCCGACAATACTCCTCTTGTTGCGTAGTCTGATGTGTCTGCCTCTACTCTCATTTCCCTATCTATGTCTGGAATTGTTAAGACTGGTTCCATAGTAAACACTGCTTTGAGTTTCCCAAACACTTCTTCTTACTCTTTCTCCCACTTCCATTTCTGCTCCTTTCTGACCAGCACGTGTAGTGGTGCTGCTATTCTAGCGAAGTCTTTTATGAACCTTCTATAATAGTTGGCAAGGCCTAGGAACTTTTGTATTTCCTTGACATTTCTCAGTGTCGGCCAGTTAAGAACTCCTTCCACCTTTTCCTTCTGCATTTCCACTCCTTTCAGACCAATTACTACTCCCAAGAATTCTACCTCTCTGACCTTCCACTTGCACTTTTCCGGTTTTACAAACAAATCATTTTCTTCTAACCTCCTGAGTACTTCGTCTACCAACTCGTCATGTCCCTCCTTTGTATCTGTGGCCACTAAAATATTGTCGATGAAGGTGGCTGTGTCTCCCTAGTTTATGAGGTCCCGGAAGAGGTCGTTCATCATTGTTTGGAAAGTAGCAGGGGAGTTTGTTAGCCCAAAATACATTATGGTAGGCTCGTATGCTCTAATGTGTGTAGTGAATGCTGCTTTCCATTTGTTTCCTTCCTTAATTTTAACATTGTTGTAACCCCATCTCAGATCCAACTTTATAAATACCTTCCTTTTCCCTACCCCATCCAGGATGTCTGCAATAAGCGGCAATGGGTATTCGTTCTTTACTGTCCATTGGTTTATATAGTAGTAGTCTTGTACCATCCTTCTTTTGCCGTTCTTTTTTGCTACAAAGTGCACTGGTGAAGTTTGCGGTGACTTGGAGGGTCGGATATACCCTTTTCACAGTTGATCGTCCACAAATGCTTGTACCTTCTCCCTTTCTTCTCTCGACAATGAATACACCTTCCCTTTCTTTGGTGTAAATCCCTCTTTTAGTTCTATCGCGTGATCCCAGGCCTTTCGCACTAGCATCCTTTCCGACTCCTTTTTCCCAAAGACCTTTTTCTACCTCCAGAACCTTTTGGGTACCAGCTTCTTCAATACTTCTTTATCCTCGCCTCTCTCTACCTTTTTCACTTCACTTTTCTTTTCCTCCTGCTTTCTCTTCCCACATATGGGTGGACATCTCGTCATCTTTACCTCCCCTTTCTCCCAATCTATTTCTGGGTTATGAGCCGCTAACCACAGCATCCCTAGTATAACCTCTGTCTTTCCCAGATTGCACACATCCATTCTTACTCTTTCTACGTGACCCTTGAAGAACATGTTGCACTCAACTTGGTGCGTTATTGCTCCCCCTACGTTTACTGTCCTATCCACATTTTTGACTAGCAGGGGCTTCTTCATTCGCTCCATTCTGAACCCTTTTTCTCTTGCAAAGGTCATATCCATGAATAGACCTGTTGCCCCACTATCTAGTAGAGCTTTTACTGCTACCCCTTTATGACTTTCTAGTTTCTCCAACCCCACCCTCATCCATACTTCTCTTAGCGGCCGTAAGGTACTCTCTCAGTGTTGTTTGTAAAATTTAATTTATTGCCCAGCTTTTCTGGGCGCAATACACTGTACAGATTGGAGGAGGCCAGCCGAGAGCTTACTAATCTCCATTTTCTTTTGCCGACTCCTGCGGCATCTCCACTACTCTCACTTTATTCCTCTCCCAACAGTTTCGGGCCATATGGCCAAACTTCCCACAATGATAGCATGTCCGGTCTCCCTCTCTTCCTCTATCAATATCCATCGCATTTGGGTCTCTCCATGAACCCATTTGATATTCTCCTCTAAACATATTTCCACCTCCTCCCTTATTCCCTCCTGTATGCGGAACTCCTGCCTGCCAGGTTATCTGCCCTCCTTTCCCTCTGTATGATCCTCCTCCAAAACCTCCCCTTGGCTGCGCATTTCCTCCTGGGCACGCTGCATTCCTTCCTAACATCCTCTGCTCTGCTCTGCTCTGCCTCTGATTCCTATCCAATCTTACCGCTCTTTCTTGCCACTCTCCTATGGTGGACGGCAGTTCTTCTGCCTCTACTAGCTTTCTTCTAATGGGCCTATTGAGGCCCCTTTTAAACCCCTCGATGAGGGGTCTACTCTCATAGCCACTTCCTCTGGTGACCTTTTTGAACTCCTGGACGTACTCATCACACATCCTACTCCCCTGCTCTATCGTCCTCAACTGCTCGATCTTTCTTTCTTCCTCAGATGTCTCCCCGAAATCATTTCTGATTTTTAAAAACAGCTGTTCTGCTGTTTCCACTTCTGACTCTCCTTTGGCTAGCTCATCCATCAGGTTATCCTTCTATGCCTCTGCTACCCCTCCTTGCACATAAGATAACACCCAGGCTACCTGGGTCATTGCCACTTCCTCCGTCATTTTCATTCTAATATATATGTGAGCCGCGTTAATGAACGCGCTCACATCCTCCATTCTTCCGCTAAACACTTGAGGTCTTGCAACCTCTACTCTGCTCCCTTGTTGTGCGAGGAGCATGTTGTTAACCTGCTGTTGCAGGGTGGTGATCATTGCGAGGAGTTGTTCCTCGTGGGTTGGTTGGTGGGGGCGGGGGCTTGAGAGGGTACCCCCTGCTGTTGCGGTAGTAGTAGTTGTTGTTGTTGTTGACGAGACATTTCGTATGGTGGTGGTGGTGGTGGTGGTGAAGGGGAAAGTAATGATTCGTATTCCGACTCGGTTTCAGACTCTCGGTCCAGGGCTGACTTCTAAGACTACGTCTAACAGGGAGCACAATCTTCTCTTGTCTAGACTCCTATTGCCTTACTGACTACTGCCCTAATCAAGATGTATACGAATGCCCCTAAGAAGGGAACCCCTAAGCTAAGTGGCCTTTTAAGAAGTAACC
>Ga0153962_1000155_pt1 | contig 13891 bp, 18 predicted proteins | sample TSFL046MetaG_FD_106657 | JGI IMG/M metagenome (GOLD analysis project Ga0153962, IMG submission 106657) | Attine ant fungus gardens microbial communities from Florida, USA - TSFL046 MetaG | ecosystem: Host-associated > Fungi > Mycelium > Unclassified | place: USA: Florida, Withalacochee...
TAACTCAGGTTGCAATACTCAATAAAGACTTGAGAGGGCAAGTTGTTGAAGGTTGCAATTCGAGACTGGTTTCAGAGAGTTTCAGCAGCCGGTATCACTCCATTCCTATCACAAAAATTTCTTCTTTGTCAGCATAAATTTTTGTTAGTCCTTAAAATGTAAACACACCTTTACTTGAAGTCTGACTCACTTTGTTTGGACTTCAGGTGTATATTAGTTATTTTTCCTTTGTTAATAAATGACTCACTTTGTTCGGACTTTAGGCATCGTTCTGTTGATTATTGAGGTTCATAAGTGCACATTCGTTCCCCTGCCTATACCTCTTAGAGGTTATGGGACCCATCCTTGAAGCTAACATCAATATGTCTGACACTCTCTATTTCCCAAAACTAAATGGCTCCAACTATGACTCTTGGGCTACTAACATGAAGTCTGCTCTTCAATCACGTTTTTTATGGCTCTATGTCAATGGTGAAGAAGATATGCCTACAGTTGTCAAATCTACCTTCCCCTTCAGCTGATAGAACATCAAAGAAATATAAGAGTTGGAAAGAAGACCGAGAGCAGTACAAAACCTGGTTGTGAATGGATAGCGCTGCCATGGGGTTACTGAATGGTTCTATTGATTCCACTCAGTCGGGTCATGTCGCAAATTTGTCTACTTCAAAGAAGATCTGGGATACTCTATATTAGATCAATGTTAAAGACTGACAAAGCCTTAATGTTTATGCACTTGTAGAGGAGATCTGGAGCATGAATTGGGATGGTGTTATTCCTATGCCTGACTATATTGAAAGGATGATTGATATTCATCGTCGGATCGTTGAAGGAAAGGATACCATGGATGATATGATGCTCACCTATGCTATTTTTCGCTCACTTCCTAATGACAATGTTGAGTGGAATGTTCTCAAGACGTCTCTTATCAAAAAAGGGTCAAGCCTTACTCTATCTCAAGCAACAATGAGCTTGAATGGCCTTTATGATCACATGACTCGAAATAAGAGGAAGACTGAGCATCTGGCACTTGTTGCTAAGTCACAGGGAGCTTTGAACCATGGTAATACTGCTGGAAAGAAGAAAAAGTTCAAAAAGAAGACCTTCAACCCAAAACCTGATGATATATGTTGCATCTGTAGTCAGAAAGGTCATTGAAGTCCAACGTGTCCTCAAAAAGGAAAGAAAGGTGGTTCAAGTAAAGGTAGTGGAGGTGGATCAGCAAATTTGGCTATAAAGTCATCTCAATCAGTAGGAGATAATAGAGAAGTTGGAATGGTATGGATGGCAATGAACAATACCAGCTTGGATTTACGAGGCCTCTTTCTTGATAGTGGAGCATCCTCTCATATGTTCTCTGAACAAGAGCGTTTCATCAGCTATACTGAGGCTAATGATGGTCAGTTGATGACTGTCGGTGGTCTTAATCACACACCTGTTGTTGGTCATGGATCAGTTTCCTTTCGAGCCAAGCTTCCATCTGGTCTAATCATCCTCGTTACACTCCGAAATGTTCTTCATGTTCCTTTCCTAGGTGTAAATCTAGTCAGCTTAGGTGTCTTACAACACGAAGGAGCTTCTTACTCTAGCCAAACTGATGGGGTTATCGTCTCCTTGGGTGGTCAAGAGTTATTCCATGCTGTCCTAAAGAATCCTGGTGGTTTCTTATATCTTATCACTTGTGCCGAAGATACCGATCGTGCTGCATTTTCTGTTTATGAAGGGTCAATGAGACTCTGGTATTGTTAAATGGGATATATTGGTCCTAGAACAATTGACTTGATGAAACAGAAGGACTTTGTCAATGGACTTGATCTCATAGCACCTAATGATTATAATCATATTTGTACTGGCTGTGCCCATGGAAAATCTTACCGGAAACCTATGCCTGGTACTAGCAACACGAAATATGGCAAGATGGAATTGGTTGTCATAGATTTAACAGGTCTAATATCAGTACCCACCTGGGATAGCTATGTTTATGCTCTCGTTATTGTTGAAGTCAGTTGCCAATACCCTGTTGGACATCTTTTGAAGTCAAAGGAAAAAGTTAGAGATACTGTTAGGGACGTGATCGCTATGTTGGAACATCAATCTGGGCTTAAGGTTAAAAGTTAAAAGATTGCGAAATAATAACGGTTCAGAGTTTATCAACTCAACTATGAACAAATTTTGTCAGCGGAATGGTATTATTCATGAAACGACACTACCTTACCTCTCTCAGCAAAATGGTATTGCTGAAAGAGCTATAGCTATTATCTTTGAGATGGTCAGATGTATGTTGCATTCTGCCAGTTTGAGCCTGAGATATTAGAGAGAAGCATTTCTGTATGCTATCTATATTCGAAGTTTATTACTCACCTCTGGATTGGACTCTATGGTCCCATATGAGGCCTGGACAGGACAAAAGCCAGATGTATCCCACTTGCGAATTTTTAGATCCATTGGATGGGCTCATGTACCAAGGCTAGTACATGATGGGAAGCTGCAGTCTCGAGCAGTCAAGGTTTGGATGCTTGGCTGGTGGACAGACGAATTAAAAGAATATCGTCTTGAGGACCTAGAAACACCTGGAAAACTAATTAGCTCTTGTAATGTTGATTTTATTGAAGACTCCTCACCAAACGACCTGGCTATTATTGACAACATATCACCCCCTCCAGAGAGCATTAACAAGCTTGTCGATAATACGATATCAACTGAAAGCACTACCCCATCATTTTCAGCCCCTGATCCAACTAAGGTACATTTACCTGAAAGCCGTCCATCTACTCCTCCCCCTGAGCCTGTCAAAGAGTTGTTGTCAATTCCCCCTGCACCAAAGAAGGTCTCTAAGTGGCAGAATCTGCCCAAAAGAGAACCTTCAAGTTGAAATTGTCAACTACCTGCCAAGTTTTATGATGAAGATCAATCTGCTTACCTCAGTAATACTGCATTTGCCTTTGTTGCCATGACTTCTGAACCAAGAACGTTGAAGGAAGCTCTACTGTCACTTTACTCAAAACAGTAGGAGAAAGCTGTCAACTCCGAGTTCAATCAATTAGTCAAAGTCAAAGTTTTCAAGTGGGTTGAATGCTTACCTAATGACAAAAAGGCTGTTGGTAGTCGCATTGTATTCAAGGAGAAGTTGGATGGCCATAGAAACCATCTGAAATTCAAGGCTCAGATTGTTGCTTAGGGTTTCTCGCAGGTGCCAGGTTTAGACTTCACAGAAACATTCTTATTAGTAGCAAAATTCACGACATTATGAATTTTTCTTGCACTTACTGCCTTTTTGGACCTTGAACTTCATCAAGTTGATGTTGTAGGAGCATATTTTCAAGGAGATCTAGATGAAAAAATTTATATGAAGGTACCTGATGGACTTGCTAAGAAGTATGGGAATGGCTGAAAATTCTGGAAGCTGAAGAAGGCATTATATGGGTTGAAACAAGCAGGTCAACAGTGAAAGAAGCACTTACATCAGGTAATGACTAAGTTAGGCTTCACTTGTGTGATAGCTAATGACTGTCTCTATGTTCTTTGGGAGTATAACAAGATTGTCTTGATGGTCTTAATTTATGTTGACGACATGGCTATTGCTGGAAAAGGGATCCCTAGAGTTGTCCCATTCAAGCAAAACTTATCAAAGGATTTCGAAATACCAGATCTAGGTGAATTAAAGTTTATCCTTAGTATCCTAGTCACTCGAGATCGCTCCAATTGCCTTATCTATCTTAATCAGTCTGCTTACGTCACTCAAGTCCTCATGAGGTTTGGGATGAGTGATGCAAAGCCTGTCTCAACTTCCTTGGCTGTCAAACATGGTCTATCTACATCTTAATCTCTTTCTTCTGAAATTGAACAGAATGAGTATTCAAGTTTCTCTGGAGGCATTCACTATCTATCCCTAGTTGGATCATTGCTATATGCTACTCAAACTCATCCAGATATTCAATTCTCTGTCAACCTCATTGCTTAGTTCAGTAGAAATCCTGGTATTTCTCATCTTGAAGCTGCAAAACATATTCTGTACTATCTGAAGGGCACTCAAGATTTTTCTCTGGTTTTAGGTTGCCAAGGGAGAGGTGCTGTGAATATTGTTGGATGGACTGACTCAGATTGAACTAGTGATGTTGACTCGAGATGCTCAGTGGGTGGTTTTGTATTTGATGTAGCTGGAGGATATGTCTCCTGGTCTTCAAAGAAACAGGTATCTGTTGCTACCTCTTTAGTTGAAGCTAAATATGTGGCATTAGCAAATGCAACAAAAGAAGCAGTATGGCTTCGAACACTCCTTAAGGAAGTCAGTTATCCTTAATCCCAGGTGACTATTGTGCATGCTAATAATCAGGGTGCAATAGCCCTTACTCAAAATCCCATATCTCACTCTAGAGCTAAGCACATCGACATTTGCTTCTATTTCATCCAAGAATGTATTGAGAGGAATGAAATAAAACTACAGTACATTTCCACTCATCAAATGGTTGCCAATATTCTCACCAAAGCCCTCCCTCATGAGGTATTTGAAAGATTTTGTGAGGCTCTTGGAGTCATCAAGGTCCCTCATTGAGTGGGAGTGTTGAAGGTTACAATTTGAGACTGGTTTCGGAGAGTTTCAGCAGCCGGTATCACTCTATTTCTATCACAAAAATTTCTTCTTTGTCAGCATAAATTTTTGTTAGTTCTTAAAATGTAAACACACCTTTACTTGAAGTCCAACTCACTTTGTTCGGACTTTAGGTATGTATTAGTTATTTTTCCTTTGTTAATAAATGACTTACTTTGTTCAGACTTCAGGCATCATCCTGTTGATTATTGAGGTTCATAAGTGCACATTTATTCTCCTGCCTATACCTCTTAGACAAGTTAAGAGTAAAATAAGGAAGAGAATAATACAATTGGTAAAGCATAAGGAATACAAGTATCTACTACTATATATACCTATGTACCATGAAATAGAAGTAAGGAAAGTACATAGCAGACATGAGGTTTGCTGAGTAAAGAACATGCTCTACTAGTAAGACACTAACTTGTCAAATAGTACATTTTGAGACCAGCTCAGAACTCCCTCAAATAGCCAGGACCATTGTTAATTTGATTTCATCTTTGGTCCATCACAAAAAATTCTTATTAGTCAATGCAATAAGTTTTCATATGATAAAAAAGTGTACTTACATTTTACTGAAGTTTGACTCACTTTGTTCAGACCTTAGACTTCAGGTATTTGCCTGTTGATTGTTAAGGTTCAACTGCACACCTTTATTATTGCCTTGCATGTCAGAAAGCCAACTCCAAGCCAGAATTAAGCTAACTGCTCTTTATTAGTGTTAGACAAAGAAAACTTGTGTCATATTCTGGAAATATGATAATTATATAATTTATTTTTCCTAATAATTCTCCTAAAAGTAATAATAGTAGGATAGTGTAATAGACTACTCTCCTCCTATTCTGGACTTCCTATAAGTACTGTGTAGTTACAGTATAATTCCTCAGTCTGTAAATTAATGTCAACTAGTCCTAATCGTATCTTATCCTTTCTGACTCCTCTACTTGCCCGCTTAGGACCTCTGTCTTGACAACTTCCCTCACTCCGAAATATGCGACCAACCTCATGACCAGAGACTGGGATGCAACACATAAGTTAAAACTAAGGTCGTTCAATAAGTCGTTCTCTGCTCCGACGTCCTTGGCTGTCCGCTGGAGCCTTCTTTCTGGTTTTGTGATCACTATTAAGTACTATCTATTCTCCAAAGTAGTTTAGTACATCATTCCAGAGTATAACTCTACTATTACTCCACTCCTTCATACTCTGTCCATTCATCCTTGACAGAATTTACAGACTCACACTGGTTTCTGTCGTGTTCAATTCTGATGTCTTGCTAGTCTGCAGCTCTCTCTTCTGGGAGTAATTCCATCCCCCTTGCTGACCAAACTATTGGTCGCTTCACTTCAGGCCTCCTAAGGAGGTCTAGATGTCTTCAATTGGGGACTCCTCGCACTCCAGTACACCCCCACTCATCTTCACCTCTAGTGGAACCTTCAGAATTCCATGGTGTGGACCCCACCACTATCCCTCATGTCGACGACGACCCAGACTAGGTCGACGCTCCTATTCCTGTTCCTACTCCTGTGTTCTAAACACCACCTGTCACTGACTGTAATCCCATTAATAATCAGCTAGCTGAGGCTCTCCAAGAATTATCAGAAAACCTTAACAGAGGATTAGTACCAAAGCCTCACCAATCAAAGGCCTGCATTCTGGACACCTTCAACGGTTCTGACCCCCACAAGCTCAATCACTTCCTATTCCAATGTCGATTCTTTTTCCATGCTAACCCCTTGCAATTTTCCACTAATGAAGAAAAAATCAACTTTGCAATGACCTATCTCTCCGGTGTAGTGCAAGATTGGTTCAAAGTCACACTACAACAGGAAGACCTTAGTTATGTACAACTCTGGCTTTTCACTTGGCACCTCTTTGTGAAAGAGCTCCAAGTGCATTTCGGACTCTTGGACCCAGTAGGGGATACCACCAATCTCATCAACAACCTCTATATAAAGCCAGGAGATAAAATTGCCACTTATAATGTGGAATTCATGTAGTATGTAGCATAGTTGAACTGGGGTAATACAGTTCTATGCCATCGCTTCTACCAGGGACTGCCAAATCGCCTCCAGGACCTGATAGCAAATAGGGAACAGGGAAAACCCACCTCCTTCTATGCCATGTATCAACTGGCAATCACCTTCGACAATCACTACTGGGAATGAAATCATGAACGAGATCGTTTCTGCAATACGAAGGAGGAGGCAGCAGACAGTTACCACCAAAAACAGGGTAGAATGGCTCAGTACTCTGCCTCCTTGCAAAGCTCTGCTCTGTCTCGTCCCCAGTCCTCCACAACTCTGCCACAAACTGCGCCATCCCAGAATTCCCTAAAACCCTTCAGACGACCATTCTCCATCGCTAAATCACCATCTCTGTCCACTCCACATGTTAACCTTTCCAACAAACTAGGCAGAGATGGTAAATTAAATGGCAATGAGCGCAAGCGCCGTATCGACAATAACCTCTGCCTATACTGCAGATTGAAGGACCACAAGATAAATAGATGCTCTAGAAAACAACCGGTAAGGGCACGATTAACTACTCTGGAGGAACAAAAGACTCTGCTTTTCGAGAACCTCTCAGAAAACTAGAGCACAGCTCCCAAGACTCAGCACAAACTGAGAGTCACATTGAACTCGTTTGTGCAACTACGAGTCCAATATGTCTCAACATGTCTGCTTTTTCCGATCCAAATTCTCTTTGTATACCCCTTGTCTCTCCTCTAGTGTGTGCTTTGGACCATCTCCAGCCTACACCCATCTGAACGCTGGTAGACTCCAGATCTACACATTGTTTCTTGGATTCTGCTTTTGCTTATGAACATTCTCTGCCTACTACTCCTATTCTGCCTGTGGAACTATGCCTATTTGATGGAACCTTGAATAATATTATCTCTGAGGTAGTATTGTTGCCTGTAAAATTCCTCTCCGGTAAATACATGACTTTTGACTTCTACGTCACTTTACTTGATTCTTGTTGTTCTCTGATATTAGGTCACTCTTAGCTCACCTGCTACAATCCGTTAATTGACTGGGTTTCTAGGTCAATATTCTTTCAACCACCATCTTTACTCCAAAGTCTGGCTTTTGTTCTTCCTGTTGAAACCTTGGTAAATCCTCCATTTTCTCTAGCAGAAAACCCTCTGCAGTTTACCCCATCTAAGACATCTCTGTTTAACTCCAAGCGACCTCATATTACAATTATCAGTGTGCCAGCCCTACTTCAGGTCTCATGGCTATCAGGCTCGAAAATATTTGCTCTCCAATTCTGTTCCACAGTGCAGGCCAAATCCACTGTCATCTCTGAAAAAATCAACCTCTCCTCTATTCCAGAGGAATATCATGAGTATACAGATGTCTTTAGTAAGTCCAAAGCAGGAACACTCACTCCCTACCATCCTTACGACCTCTGGATTGATCTAGAAAAAGATTCCCATCCTCTGGTAGAAACCATCTATTCCTTATCCAAATTCGAACAGGAAACATTAAAAGAGTTCATTGATGAAAACCTGACCAATAGATTCATCCGTTCAACGTCTTCTCCTCATGGAGCGCTGGTCCTGTTTGTAAAAAAGAAAGATGGATCCCTCCGGCTCTGTGTAGATTTCTGCGGACTCAACAGAATCACGAAGAAAGATCAATATCCACTTTCCCTCATCTCCAACCTCCTAGATTCCCCCCACAAGGCTCGCATTTACACCAAAATCGACCTCCAACATGCGTACCATTTGGTCCATATTGCCAAAGGAGACAAATGGAAAACTGCCTTCCGTACTCGCTATGGAGCCTTCGAATGGTCAGTAACACCATTCAGACTAACCAACGCTCCAGCTGCCTTCCAACACTTTATGAACGACGTGTTCCCTGACCTCTTGGATGTGTGTGTAGTGGTCTACTTGGATGACATCCTAATCTACTCCGACGATATCATGCAATACCAGAGCCACATCAAAGAAGTGTTGAAACGACTTTGAAAAGCGGAATTATACACAAAAGCAGAGAAATGTGAGTTTCATTCAGATTCCATCAAATACCTAGGCTATGTTCTATCTCCATCTGGTTTGACCATATCCGACACTAAAGTGAAAACAATTCAGGAGTGGCCGGAACCAAAGAAAGTAAAGGATATTCAGTCTTTCTTAGGATTCACCAACTTCTACAGACATTTCATTTTCAATTATTCAGACATAGTCATTTCGCTCACTTGTCTCACTAGAAAAAACACTCTGTGGAACTTTGACGATGATTGTAAAATAGCATTCAATACCCTGAAACAAGTCTTCACCTCCACTCCCAAACGTTCTCCGCTCTGGAACTCAACTACGATGTCCACAACAAAGAATTACTTGCAATATTCGAAGCCTTCAAAATTTGGCAATACTATTTAGAGGGGTCTGCTTTACCAATTGACGTTGTAATGGATCACAAGAACTTGGAATATTTCTCAACGACCAAGATTCTAACATACCGACAAGCAAGATGGTCAGAGTACCTCTCTCAATTCAACCTCGTAATTCGCTTCCACTCCAGATGTCTTGGCACCAAACCAGACACACTCACTAGATGATGGGACGTCTACTCAAAGGGGGGAGATAATAGCTATGCTTCAGTGAACCCTCATAACTTCCGTCCAGTTTTTACTTATGAACAAATCACAGCATCTCTCCAAGCAACCATCCTCACCACTCCGACACTTCACGTAGCCACGATATTGGATCAAAACCAACTCTACTCTGATATTCTAGCAACACTCCCCTTCGACTCTTCCATCTCCAACTATTTACTTCACCCAGAAGGACGTTGGTCAAAAGACAACGCAGGTTTTCTCAGACTTGACAACAGAATGTACGTTCCGGATAACGCCAACTTACGCCTCCAAGTTCTCCAGTATCATCACAACTATGTTCTAGCAGGACATCTAGGCCAAAATAAAACACTGGAACTCATATAGAGACATTATACCTGGCCAAACATCTGTGACGACATGCAAAAGTTCTATAAGTCTTGCATTACCTGTATGAGATCCAAATCACAGCGTCACAGACCATATAAATCCCTCTAACAACTCCCTATTCTGGAATGCCTATGGAATTCAATTTCTATGGACTTCATTGAGAAACTTCCTTTCTTCTCCAGTTTTGACACTATCCTAGTTATAGTGGACTGCCTGTCAAAACAAGCCATATTTATTCCCACTCATGACACCATCACTTCAGCAGAACTCGCACGTCTTTTCGTTATTTATGTCTTTTCAAAGTATGGAGTTCTGTCTCATATTACGTCCAACCGCAGCTCAGAATTTGTTTCTCACTTCTTCCACTCTCTAGGTACTGCTCTAAATATGAGACTTCACTTTACCAGTGAATACTATCTGGAGGCAAACGGTCAAGCAGAACAGACCAACCAGACATTGGAACAGTATCTCCGCATATATTGCAATTACCAACAGAACAACTGGTCCAAACTGTTACCCCTGGTAGAATTTGCTTACAACAATGTTCCTAGTGCTACCACTGGTGTCTTCCTATTTTTCACCAACAAAGGATATTATCCTAACCTCAGTGTGTATCCAGAACGAGATATAGCTTCTTCTTGTGCCTATGACTTTGTACTTAATCTTGACGAACTACAAGACATGCTCAAAGAGGAAATCGCCAAAGCCCAAAAACAATATCAACCCTCCACTGACTCTCATTGACAACAACCACCAGACTTTCAAGTCAAACAATCAGTATTTATCAAATCACAGTACTTCTGGATGACTCGCCCATCAAAGAAACTCTCCGAAAAGTACCTTGGATCATATGAGATAATTGCCTAGCCCAGTTCACAATCCTTCACACTCTATCTTCTGGATATCATGAGAGCTGTTCATCCTGTGTTCCATGTCTCTATGCTCGAACCAGCCATACCTAACACCTTCTAGCAGCGTTCCAAACTTCCGCCAGTACCTGTAATCATTGACAGAGAACCAGAATATGAAATCTCCAAAATAATCGACTTCAAGATTAACCGCCAGAGGGCATGCAAACTGCTCTACAAGGTTATATGGCTAGGATATGAAGATACCGACAACGACTCCGAATGGTTACCAGCGACGGAACTAGAACATGCCAAAGAATTAGTAAACAATTTTCATCTCAAGTATCTCTCTAAACCAGGACCATTACAACCCTGAAATACCCTCATTCCACGTTTCTCCACATTTACTCCGCTTCAAAAAAAAAAAAAAAAAAAATTCTTGAGTACTTGTACACATTCTGGAGTGCAGTTTCCTTTGTGCTAACTTGCTTACTTGTATTCTGCTCCGCAGTTTCTGTTGCAATCCGATACTTGTATTTAGAAGCAGTCTTCGTTGTAAAACTTGAGTACTTGTATTTCTCCGTAGTTTCCCTTGTGGTCGTCCAATACTTGTATTCTTGCTTTATCAATTATCGTCACTCACATTCATTTTTTGCCACAGGGAAAACAATATTTATCAAACAAAAAAATTACAAACTTCCAGTACCAACAGAAAATATGACTGGAGTAAAACTACTGCTTCCCTCTTCTATATCTTCTATCCTGTTCTCCTCTTCTTGTTCTCCGACTTCTTCTTCCTCCTCTGCTCTGTCTATCATTTTCTCCTTCTGTTTTCCCTTTCCTTTGCTTCCTTGTACTTTAGTCTCGTCTCCCTTGGACTCTGGCCACGAAATTCGTTCCTCATCAGAGTTTTTGCCCTCCATGCCAGCAAGTTTCTCTAATGCCACCACAATCATCTGGATGTCCTTTCTCATGCCGCTCAACTCACTCAGGCCATCTAACTTCCTCGAGATCTCTGCCTTTCACTCTGCGTTCATCTGTTGTTTCGCTTTCCTCGTATTTGACCTCCTAGCCATTTCCGCCTTGGCTTTCGCTCATGCCTTGTCTGCGTCAAAAGGCTTACAGGCAGCCTTGGCCTTGGTGCAGGAAGTTATGTGACTACAAAAAAGGAATTAGTAGAGAGAAACAGTTCAAATAATACTTACGGCAAATTTTGAGATATGCATAAGATTCCAAAGTCCGTGCACCTCTCACACGGACTTCCTCCACTGAAGGCCAATGTTCCTATTTCTCTTGCCAACTTCTCACATTGTTGGCAAGCCTGCAGAGTTTCTTGTAGCAGATATCGAACACGTTGTTTCTTGGTTAGAGGCGGAAGGTCGATTAGGTTCATTTCCTCATCGGAAGAAGGAGTTGTGAGAGGTAGAAAAGTTTTGGTCCAATTCTTACGACATTGTTTTTTAACAGTGGCAACGCGATCTGCTTTGAAACGATGGGCCAGTTCCCTCTGGCATTCTTCTTCCCTACTCTGTGCCTCTGCCTCCTTTTTCTTCCATGCTTCTTCCTCCAATCGTTTCTGCTCCACTATTTTTGCCTCTTTTCAGGCTTGGCGCTCAAGGCGTTCCTTTTCTTCCTGCTGTCAAAGCAGGGTTTCTGCCTTGGCACATCTTCTTGCCAACTCAGCCTCGTAAAGCTCATCATTGGAGTCAGAGAGGTTAGCAATCGAGGTAGACTTGAAGAACATAGTGGTAGATTTTCAGGTTGAAAGTCTGCAATGAAAGATTTTTAAAACCGGAGTCAGGTGATATTTAAATTGCTTATGCATGGAAGCTTCGAGGGCTCAGCCTTAAAGGGGGGTACTGTCATATTCCAGAAATATGATAATTATATAATTTATTTCTCCTAATAATTCTCCTGAAAGTAATAATAGTAGGATAGTGTAGTAGACTACTCTTCTCCTATTCTGGACTTCCTATAAGTACTGTGTAGTTACAGTATAATTCCTCAGTCTGTAAATTAATATCAACTAGTCCTAATCGTATCTTATCCTCTCTAACTCCTCCACTTGCCCGCTTAGGACCTCTGTCTTGACGACTTCCCTCACTCCAAAATACGCGACCAATCTTATGACTGGAGACCAGGGCGCAACACATAAGTTAAAGCCAAGGTCATTCAACAAGTCGTTCTCTGCTCCAACGTCCTTGTTTGTCTGCCGAAGCCTTCTTTCTGGTTTTGTGATCACTATTAAGTACCATCTATTCTCTGAAGTAGTTTAGTACATCATTCCGGAGTATAACTCTACTCCTCCACACTCCGTCTGTCCATCCTTGACAACTCGTTAGAGTCCTTGCTATATTAAATCTGTCTACTTATATATATTCTAGTTGATTTGTACACTATTATCCCACACCCATGATTCCAACCAAACTATGTGTGACATCATATGTTATGACATATGATCTAACTTTTCCATACTATTTATAGAAAATAAAATAAAATGAAAAATGAAAAAGACTTAGAGAGATGGTTTGTAAGATTTTAGCCAAGGCAACTTAAATCTACTTCAAGTCTGAGTTGACAAGGAGAACTCAATAGAGTTCCTATTTGATTTTCTATACTACTTATACATTTTACTATAATGGCTATACAATATCCTCCCATAGTTCTTATGTTATTCCTATTATATGTCTACCTCATTATATGTTATGACTATGACTGTGACATGTGACTGATATTATACTTTGTGACTTTGTGACTAAGTCACATGATGTCTTCCTATGCTTCATCCCTGTAGTAGTAAGTCTAGACTAAAAAAAACTAAAAGAAAAAGAAAATAGAAAATAGAAATGACTTAAATGTTTTGTCAAGTCATAACACAGTTCATGACACTGCATCTACTCTTTAAGAGATTATGGGTCCCATCTCTGAATCTAACATCAACATGTCTGATACTCTTTATTTCCCCAAACTCAATGGCTCAAATTATGACTCTTGGGCTGCTAGCATGAAGTTTGCTCTTCAATCACAATTTTTATGGCTATATATCACTGGTAAAAAAGATATGCCTGCAATTGTCAAATCTACTTTCTCTTTGTCTGATAAAACATCAATGGAATATAAGAGCTAGAAAGAAGACTGAGAGCAGTACAAAACCTGGTTGTAAATGTATAGTACTACCATGAGGTTGCTAAATGGTTCCATAGATTCTACCCAGTCTGGTCATGTCACAAACTTATCTACTTCAAAGGAGATCTGAAATACTCTTTATCAGATCAATGTCAAAGACCAACAAAGTCTTAATGTTTATGCACTTGTAGAGGAGATCTAGAGCATGAGTTAGGATAGTATTTGTAAGGCTCTAGCCAAGGTGACTTAAATCTACTTCAAATCTGAGTTAACAAGAAGAACTCAATAGAGTTCTCATTTATTTCCTGTACACTACTTATATAACTACTACATGGTCTGTGCACTATTTTCCCATACTTATCATGTGACCCTATCA
>Ga0153962_1000158_pt1 | contig 13819 bp, 12 predicted proteins | sample TSFL046MetaG_FD_106657 | JGI IMG/M metagenome (GOLD analysis project Ga0153962, IMG submission 106657) | Attine ant fungus gardens microbial communities from Florida, USA - TSFL046 MetaG | ecosystem: Host-associated > Fungi > Mycelium > Unclassified | place: USA: Florida, Withalacochee...
GGGCGTGCTGGCCGGCCCCTTTACGCCGGGCTTTGTCGCCGATACCAATCTTGCGCCCGAGCTGGCGGAGCTGGGCGTGATCCTGCTGATGTTCGGCGTTGGGCTGCACTTTTCGCTGAAGGACTTAATGGCGGTAAAGAGCATCGCCATTCCCGGCGCCGTGGCGCAGATCGCCGTCGCCACGCTGCTGGGGATGGGGCTCTCCGCCTGGCTGGGCTGGTCGCTGATGACCGGCCTGGTGTTTGGCCTCTGCCTCTCCACCGCCAGCACGGTGGTGCTGCTGCGCGCGCTGGAAGAGCGACAGCTGATTGACAGCCAGCGCGGCCAGATCGCTATCGGCTGGCTGATTGTCGAAGATCTGGTGATGGTGCTGACGCTGGTGCTGCTCCCCGCCATTGCCGGCATGCTGGAACAGGGCAATGCCAGTCCGCAGCTGCTGGCGTGGGATCTGCTGCTCACCATCGGCAAGGTAGCCGCCTTTATGGTGCTGATGATGGTGGTGGGCCGTCGCGCAGTGCCCTGGATCCTGGCGAAAAGCGCCGCCACCGGCTCGCGCGAGCTGTTTACCCTGGCGGTGCTGGCGCTGGCGCTCGGCATCGCCTTCGGCGCGGTGGAGTTTTTCGACGTCTCTTTTGCCCTCGGCGCCTTCTTCGCCGGCATGGTGCTGAACGAGTCAGAGCTGAGCCATCGCGCCGCCCACGATACGCTGCCGCTGCGCGACGCCTTTGCGGTGCTGTTTTTCGTCTCGGTCGGCATGCTGTTCAATCCGATGATCCTGGTGGAGCAGCCGCTGGCGGTGCTTGGCGCGCTGGTAATTGTGGTGCTGGGCAAATCTGCCGCCGCCTGGCTGCTGGTGACGCTGCTGGGCCATTCGCGCCGCACCGCGCTAACCATCTCCGTCAGCCTGGCGCAGATTGGCGAATTCGCCTTTATTCTGGCCGGGCTCGGCATCTCCCTTAACCTGCTCAGCAGCGAAGGGCGTAACCTGGTGCTGGCGGCGGCGATCCTCTCTATTATGCTCAACCCTATCCTGTTCAGCCTGCTGGAACGATTCCTGGCGAGGAGCGAGAGTGCTCAGCCTCAGGCGCAGGAAGCGACGGCCGAGGAAGAGACGCAGATTCCGGTGGATATCTGCCACCATGCGGTCATCGTCGGCTATGGCCGGGTGGGCAGCCTGCTGGGGCAGCAGCTGCTGAAGGCGGACGTGCCTTTCGTGGTGGTGGAGAACGCGCGCGCGCGCGTCGAGGCGCTGCGCGAACAGGGCATTCGAGCGGTGCTGGGCAATGCGGTGCGCGCCGAAACCATGGAGCTGGCGCGGCTTGACTGCGCGCGCTGGCTGCTGCTGACCATCCCTAACGGCTTCGAGTCAGGGGAGATCGTCACTATGGCGCGCGAAAAGTTTAACGACATCGAGATTATCGCGCGCGCGCACTATGACGACGAAGTGGAATACATTATGGCGCGCGGCGCCACGCGCGTCGTGATGGGCGAACGCGAAATCGCCAGCAGCATGCTGCATATGCTGGAGGCGGAGATCGCCGAGCGCCCTGTGGTCCGCGAGTGCCCGGTTTAAGCTGCAGAGCGCCGTTTTACCACGGCGTGCGTACGCAGCAGAAAACAGGCGCCTGCCCTCTTATCGGGAGGCTTAGCGATCCCAGTAGGACTCTTCGAGGCTGTCTTCACGCTCCGGCAGGCCGCGCGTCAGGCGCGGCGAATGCTGGTTGAGCACCTGATAGCTGACGCGGTTGGCGTATTTACACACCTGCGCCAGCGACGAATAGGTCAGATATTCGCGCGCATGCTTGCTGGAGTTCGGCACTTTCTGCCGGTGGTAGTTATTTGCCGTAATGTCGTGCAGCAGCGCCGCCAGCGCGCCGTCGCCCGCGCCGTTGGTGTTCATGATCTTCTCGGGTCCGCCCATATAGGGCGCGATATGCGAGAAGATGCGCAGCGGCTGCTCGCACGCCTGCTGACGCATGGCGCGACTAAATTCATACTGGTTAAACTCCGCGATCGCCCCGGGCAGCAGCGGATGATTGGTTTTGCGCTTGAACGCCTCTTCGGTGTAGCCCGCCATATAGAGGCCGGTCGGACCGGCGGTGCAGAGCACAAGGTCGACCCAATCCAGCGCCATATCGGCCGCGCGCAGCGGATCCGACTCCCCGGTCAGCGCCAGCGCTTCCTCTTCGTTCATCGCCACGATAGTAACGTGATCGCGCAGAAAATCGCGCCAGAACTGCGGGTTATCGCCGATGACATATTTTGTGCCCAGCGTCAGCACCACCGGCACGTTGTGACGTTTCGCGTACTCAATCGCCTGCAGCGTCGCCTGCGGCATAGGCTCGCCTTCGCCGCAGCGCACTAAATAAGAGGTGAGCACCAGCGCCGACGCGCCGGCGATAACCGCTTCAGGAATACTGTCGGCGCGCAGCTGGTTCATCTGTCCAGGACTGATGGCGAAAGTGCGCTCGCCCTGTTCGCCGATCAGGGTGAAGCAGCGGCCGATAGCGCCGTCGACGCCCTGCAGATAGTTGAGATCGACCCGGCTGGAGGTGTTGCAGAGGTAGCGATAGGCGTAGCCGCCGATCTGAATATTGCTGCACATTACGCCCAGCAGCACCGAGCGGTCGTCGGCCAGCACCGAATAGTTGTGTAGCGTATTGCCGATAGTGCCGCCGGCGAACTGGTGGCTGATCAGGTTATCGCGCAGCAGCTCGCGGTAGAGCGCCTCGGCGACATCGTCGGCAATCACTAAGGAGTGCCCGGCGCTCAGGCCGTAGCGAACCAGAAAGGCGTCATCGACTTTAGCTTCGATATCCACCAGCGTCTGATCGATTCCCACGACCCAGCTGCCCTCTTCCACCTCCTGCGAGGCGGCGTGCAGCAAGGGATCGCGAGCGCTAACGGGAAAATAGTGTTTGGATTTGCGTTTGCCGGGAAATTTCATGATGGGCGCCGTCAGAAAAACAGGCGGAGAATGATAGCACATTCTCCGCCGCGGCTTTAACGACGCGCGTTGACCAGCTGCACCATCATCTCGATATGGGCTGCGTCGGCGTTCAGCGCCGGAATATATTCGAACTTTTCGCCGCCGCCGTGCAGGAAGAACTCGCGGTTCTGTTCGTTAATCTCTTCTAGCGTCTCCAGGCAGTCAGAGGCAAAGCCCGGACTCATCACCTGTACATGCTTGATGCCTTTCTTCGCCAGCCCCTGCATGGTTTCGTCAGTATAGGGCTGTAGCCAGGGCTCGCGGCCAAAACGCGACTGGAAGGTCATCATAATTTGAGCGTCGCGCAGGCCCAGCGCCTGCTGCAGCAGCGCCGTGGTATCGGCGCAGCGCAGCGGATAATCGTCGCCCTCTCTGGCGAAGCGCTGCGGAATGCCGTGATAGGAGAGCACCAGCAGATCCGGCTGACCGTGCGCCGCAAAGGAACGCTCTACCGACGCTTTTAGCGCGGCAATGTAGGCCGGATGCTCGGCGTAGTCGCGAATAAAGTTGATATCCGGCAGGGTACGCGCCGTTTTGAAGGCGCTGTACAGGCCGTCCCAGACCGCCGCGACGGTGGAGCAGGAGAACTGCGGGTAGAGCGGCAGCACGATCAGGCGCGTAACGCCCTGCGCCATCAGGCTGTCTACCGCGCTCTGCAGGCTGGGGTTGCCGTAGCTCATTCCCAGCGCCACCGGCATATCGACGCGCGCCGCCAGCGCCTCGCGCTGCTGCTTGCTATAAACCATCAGCGGCGAACCCCCCTCCATCCACACGGAGGCGTAGAGCTTCGACACGCGGGGCGAGCGAAACGGCAAAATGACGCCATTGAGGATCGGCCACCAGAGCCAGCGCGGCGTATCGACGACGCGGGGATCGCTGAGAAACTGTTTCAGATAGCGCTTTACAGCGGGGGTTGTGGGGGCGTCTGGCGTACCGAGATTAACCAGTAACACGCCGGGCTTGTCTTGCCTCATTGTTATTCCTTGATAGCGGAGATGCGTGAAAACAGGAGGAATTGTAGCGGAAAGCGGGAGAGGGAAAAGCAATTACTGCAAAAGGGGCTGGCACGGCCAGCCCCAACGGCGTTAGCCGAGAATGCGCGCCAGCTGTTTGCTGACGTCGGCGACCGGCTGGGTGCCGTCGATTTTGTGGTAAGCGGTGTTGCCCGCTTCCGCTTCTTTGCTGTAGTAGGCGATCAGCGGCGCGGTCAGCTGATGGTATTCCACCAGGCGCTTGCGCACGGTCTCTTCCTGATCGTCTTTACGCGTGGTCAGCTCTTCGCCTGTGACGTCATCCTGACCTTCTACCTTCGGCGGATTGTATTTAACGTGATAAACGCGGCCCGACGGCGCATGCACGCGGCGGCCAACGATGCGATCGACGATCAGCTCGTCCGGCACCGCGAACTCCAGCACGCAGTCAATTTTGATGCCGGCCTCTTTCATCGCGTCCGCCTGCGGGATGGTGCGTGGGAAACCGTCCAGCAGAAAACCATTTTTGCAGTCTTCCTGCGCGATACGCTCTTTTACCAGCGCGATAACCAGCTCGTCAGTAACCAGTTTACCGGCGTCCATGATGGCTTTCGCCTGGTTGCCGAGCTCGGTGCCGGCTTTAACCGCCGCACGCAACATATCGCCCGTGGAGATTTGCGGAATGCCGTATTTCTCCATGATGAACTGAGCCTGAGTGCCCTTACCTGCGCCCGGAGCTCCGAGCAGAATAATACGCATTGCGTAAATCCCCTTGCGAATCGCATTGATCAATCTAGAAGGCGAAGACCATACCATTATGACCCGCTCTCCACAAGAAAGGCGCGGCGTCCTTCCCGGCCGCGGCAGCCCGTTTCTCCATAAACGGCGGAGGGCTGGCGCGGCTAACCGCTTTTTTAAGATTTGCCGCCGGGGCTGAACAGCGCCTGAACGCGCCTCGCGATATGCGGCGTCAGGTTAGTTTGCTTGCGTGGGCCGCCGCGCTGGCTGGCGCGCACCAGCAGATAGCCCTGCTGCGGCCACGTCTCCAGATCGCTGGCGGGAGTTAGCGCGGCCAGCTGCGTCGGCGACAGCGGAAAGCTGGCGAACGGCAGGCCCGGCGTATGGCTGGAGGCGAGCAGCACCGGCGCGTTCAGACCGATGGCATCAACGCTGGCCTGATTATAAGGACGCCAGTCCTGCTCGCGCAGGCGGCCCAGCGCGGCCAGCACCGGGATGTCCAGCGGCAGCCCGTGTTCAAACAGGCGCAGCTCGCTGCGCACCAGAGTGCTGAAGTCAGCGGTGCGCAACGCGACCAGCACCAGGCCGGCGGGCAGATCGGCCTGGCGGTCAAGGCGCGCCACAAAGAGGCTGGCGTGGGCGATAACCTCTTCGTGCAGCGCGCTGGCGAAGCTTTCGCTGGCGTCGACCACCCCCTGCTGCATGGCCGCTTGCAGCGGCCGCACGCGGCCCTGCGGCAGCGCTACGTGGTCAACGAAATTAATATTCCCGGCCATCAGCGGCACGGCGGGCAAGACGTTCAGCTCCGTCACGGGAAAGTGCGTGGCGTAGCGCGTCTGATTGCGCGCCTGCTCCTGGCGCAGAAACAGCTGGGAAAGCAGGATGCGCGCCACATGCAGCGAAGGAGCAAAGAACAGGTCATACTGCTCCAGCCGGTAATGGCGGGACAACAGGGTGCGTAGCCGGTCTCGCGCCTCGGAAGGGCGATCGGCCCAGAGATGAAATGCCATCGCGTCGTGGTTCTCTTTTATCTGTCGGGTGATGGCGGTAAAAGCCAGCCAGGCATAGCTTCGCCTGGCAGTCAACCCGCTATAATCAGCGGGCCAGGTTAGCGGAATGCGGCTGGACTTTAAAATGATATAAACTGACAATCCCTGTTAGGTTTTTACACAGGGGATGAGTATGACCCGGCTACCTCCGCTAAGGGCGCTGCACCACTTTCATCTGGCGGCGCTGCATAACAGCTTTAGCGTGGCCGCCGATCATCTGCACGTCACGCACAGCGCCGTCAGCCATCAGATTCGTCAGCTGGAGAGCTGGATGGGTAAGCCGCTTTTCGTGCGCACCAACGGACGCGTAAAGTTAACCTCGCACGGCGAGCGCCTGCTGCTCAGCTGTCAGAAAGCGTTTAGCGAGCTCTCCACCACCTGCGCCAGCATTCGCACCGGCATGCGCCATCATCTCAGCCTCTCCTGCGCGCCGAGCTTTTTGTCACAGTGGCTGATCCCGCGCATCAGCACCTTTTATCAGCGCTATCCCGATATTGAGATCCTTTTTCAGGGGCAGATGGAGTTGAGCCAGCTGCGCAGCGAGCATATTGACGTGCTGATCCTCAGCTTTGAGCAGCCGCCCGAAGGGGATATCGAGGCGACGCTAATCGGTGACGACTATCTTGGGCCGCTTTGCGCGCCGCTGTTCGCCTCGCGCTTTCGCTGCGCACAGGATCTCGCCGCGCTTCCTCTGCTGCACGTCGATACGCGTCTGCACGCCTGGGCGGAGTGGTCGAAAAACGCCGAGGTTCACGGCAATTTCTGGGCGGGAAAGCATTTCGACAATCTGACGCTTGGCATTCAGGCGGCGAAAAACGGGCTGGGCGTGATAGTGGCACCGCGGCTGCTGGTGCGCAAAGAGCTTGAAGAAGGAACGCTGATCGCCCCGCTCGGCTTTGTGCGCGTCGGCCGTGCGACCTGGATGATGACCAAGGCGTCGCGGCGCAACGACGGAGAGATCACGCTGTTTCGCGACTGGCTGCGCGAGGCGGCGCAGCAGTAAGTCTAAAGACCGGTGCCTGACAAAGACTAACAGGCGGGCACTCAACTCAAGGAGCGGGTGGCAGCACCACGGTAAAAAAGGCCGATGCATACGCACCGGCCTTCATGTCTGTAGCTGCGAGCTTACGCTGGTAGCGCTGATCGATCGCAAAGTCGCTATTCGCCTCCCTGCCGCTCGGCCCGCGACATCCTTGTCGCGGGACGCTTTGCTCTTCGGTCAGCGCTACCGGCGTTTTAGCAAATGCGCCGTCTGGAATAACCAGACGCGGGCGATTGCTTAAGCCGTCAGCAGCTGATTCATACGGCGAATAAACTGGTTTGGATCGTCCAGCGTGCCGCGCTCGGCCAGCAGCGCCTGATCCAGCAGCAGCTCGACCCATTCGCCGAATCGCGCGTCGTCCTGGGTATCCGCCACGCGTTTCACCAGCTGGTGGTCCGGATTGATCTCGAAGATATACTTCACTTCCGGCACCGCCTGGCCCGCCGCGGCGAACAGCTTCGCCATCTGGGTGCTCATCTCGTTGGCGTCGGTGGTGACGATAGCGGGGGTATCGGTCAGACGATGCGTCAGACGCACCTCTTTCACGCGATCGCCCAGCAGGGTTTTCACGCGGTCCACGAACGGCTCCAGCGCCTTCTCCGCCTCTTTCTGCTCTTCGCTCTCCTCATCCGCCAGCTTGCTCAGCGACTCGTCCGCCTTGCTCACCGACTGGAACGCCTTGCCGTCGAACTCGGTCAGGTAGCTCATCATCCACTCGTCGATGCGGTCGGAGAGCAGCAGCACCTCGATGCCTTTCTTACGGAACAGCTCCAGATGCGGGCTGCTCTTCGCGGCGGCGTAGCTGTCGGCGGTGATGTAGTAGATCTTCTCCTGACCTTCCACCATGCGGCTCACGTAGGCCTCCAGCGACACATTCTGCTCGGCGCTGTCGTTGTGCGTTGAGGCAAAGCGCAGCAGCTTCGCGATCGCTTCCTGATTGGCGCTGTCTTCCGCCGGGCCCTCTTTCAGCACCAGACCGAACTCTTTCCAGAATGTCTGGTACTTCTCGGCGTCGTCTTTGGCCAGCTTCTCCAGCATCTGCAGCGTGCGCTTCGTCAGCGCGCCGCGCAGGGTCTGAGTCACGCGACTGTCCTGCAGGATCTCGCGCGACACGTTCAGCGGCAGATCGCTAGAGTCAATCAGGCCGCGCACGAAGCGCAGGTAGTTCGGCATAAACTGCTCGGCGTCATCCATAATAAAGACGCGCTGCACGTAAAGCTTCAGGCCGTGTTTATGATCGCGGTTCCACATATCGAACGGCGCGCGCGACGGGATATAAAGCAGGCTGGTGTACTCCTGCTTGCCCTCGACGCGGTTGTGGCTCCAGATGGCGGGATCGCTAAAGTCGTGCGCGATGTGCTTATAGAACTCGTTGTACTCTTCGTCGCTGATGTCAGACTTGTTGCGGGTCCACAGCGCCTGGGCTTTGTTGATCTTCTCCCAGGTGGTGGTGCCGCTCTCTTCGTCTTTGCTTTCAATCTCTACCGGCAGCGCGATGTGATCGGAATATTTGCCGATAATGCTGCGCACGCGCCAGGCGTCGAGGAACTCATCTTCGCCCTCGCGCAGGTGCAGGGTAATCTCGGTGCCGCGATCGGCTTTGGTGATATCGGCGATGGTGTATTCACCTTCGCCCGCCGACTCCCAGAACACCCCTTCATCGGCCGCCGCGCCCGCTGCGCGGGTGCGCACCGACACTTTGTCCGCCACGATAAACGCCGAGTAGAAGCCGACGCCGAACTGACCGATCAGCTGGCTGTCTTTCGCCTGGTCGGAGCCCAGCGATTCGAGGAAGGATTTGGTGCCAGATTTGGCGATGGTGCCCAGGTTCTCAATCACCTCGTCGCGACGCATGCCGATACCGTTGTCCGACAGCGTCAGGGTGCGTTTGTCCTTATCCACAGAGAGACGCACGCGCAGCTCGCCGTCGCCTTCATAAAGGCTGGCATCCGACAGCGCGCGGAAGCGCAGCTTGTCGGCGGCGTCCGAGGCGTTGGAAATCAGCTCGCGCAGGAAAATCTCTTTGTTTGAATAGAGGGAATGGATCATCAGGTGCAGAAGCTGTTTTACCTCTGACTGAAAGCCACGCGTCTCTTGTCCTTTCATGGTCATTGTTACCTCAACGGAATCAGGTTGAACGAACGTTGAGGTTGATGTGGGGATGGTGCGGAAAATTTCAAGCCGACGTCGTTAACGACGTCGGCAAGCGTTCAGAAAGTAATCTTGTGGCGACCCGCCAGCGAATGGGACAGCGTGGTGCCGTCCACCATCTCCAGCTCGCCGCCCACCGGCACGCCGTGAGCGATGCGGCTGGCATCGACGCCGTACTGCCCGCAGAGCTCGGCGATATAGTTGGCGGTCGCTTCGCCTTCAACCGTGGGGTTGGTGGCGAGGATCACCTCTTTGATGGGTTCTTTTTCCAGCCGCTGCTCAAGTCGATCCAGCCCGATATCCTGCGGGCCGATACCGTCCAGCGGAGAAAGATGGCCCATCAGCACGAAGTAGCGCCCGGCGAACTGGCCGGTCTGCTCGATGGCGTGAATATCCGCCGGGCTCTCCACCACGCAGATTAGCCCATTTTGCTGACGCCGCGGATTGGCGCAAATGGTGCAAATTTCCTGCTCGGTGAAGGTGCGGCAGTCGGCGCAGTGGCCGATTTCGGACATGGCGCGGGTCAGCGCCTGCGCCAGCCGCATGCCACCGCTGCGATCGCGCTGCAGCAGCTGAAACGCCATGCGCTGCGCCGACTTCGGCCCAACGCCGGGCAGGCAGCGCAGCGCCTCCATCAGAGATTCAAGCAGTGGACTGGTTTGCATCAGAACGGCATCTTGAAGCCGGGCGGCAGCTGCATGCCCGAGGAAACAGAGGCCATTTTCTCTTTTTGCGTTTCGTCGATACGGCGAGCGGCATCGTTAAATGCGGCGGCGACCAGATCTTCCAGCATATCTTTGTCATCTTCCAGCAGGCTGGGATCGATCTCCACGCGGCGGCAGTTGTGCGCGCCGTTGATGGTGACTTTCACCAGACCCGCGCCCGATTCGCCGGTGACTTCCAGCGCGGCGATCTCTTCCTGAACTTTGGCCATTTTGTCTTGCATCTGCTGGGCCTGCTTCATCAGGTTGCCCAGTCCGCCTTTACCAAACATAGTTTTCTCTCTCAGCTAAGGCCGCATCGCTATCCATGAGACAGCGGCAGCGTGGTCAAACGGGTCGGATACTCTCTTCATCCAGATCCGCGTCGAAGAACCGGCGCAGCGTCTGGATGTGGGTATCACTAATGATAGACTGGCGCGCCTGCGCCAGCTTCTCTTCGTAAATGGCCTGCCGCCACTCGAGTGGCGTCAATACCGCAGGATTATCATCTTCAATGATAGTCAATTCAACGGGCTGACCGGCGGCGTCGCCAAGCGCGGCGGCGAGTACCTGCTGCGCCGACGCAGAGTTCAGATGGCGCTGCGAGGAGCGCAGATGCAGGCAAACGCCCTGCTCCGTGCGCTCTTTCCAGGCGTTGAGCGCCAGCTGCTGCACCAGCTTCGGCAGCGGCAGCGCGGCGATTTCCGCCGCCCAGGGATCGCGCTGCTGCGCTTCTTCCATCAGGCGCGCCGCCAGCTCAGGGGTTTTCTCATGCTCAAGCGCCGAACGCAAGGCTTTTGGCGTCGCCACCGGTTCGGGCGCCGCCTCGGCCGGCGACTGCGCCTTCCAGCGGTACGCCTCTTTTTTCGCCGGCGCCGTCTCGCGCGGACGCGCCGCCTGCGCGCGTTCGGTGACGGAGGCCAGGCGCTCCAGCGCGGAGGTAGCCGGCCGCGTCAGGGACGCTGCCGGCTCACTCTTTTTTGGTTTGCTGGCCCCCTGGCGCAGCAGCTGGGTGCGCGCCTGCAGGAGCTGGCTGGTGGTATCGGAAAACGAGCCGTCAGGCGCGGCGGCGGGCGGCGCGGCGACCGGCGGCGCGCCCCGTTCCGACTGCGGCGCAGGCGGCGCCATCTGCGGCTGCGCGGCGGCGACATGCTGCTGCTGCGCGACGGCGTGCGTCTGCGCGGCGGCGGCGGCCGGCTCCGCCTGCGGCGTCAGGGTCGGGCGCGCTGCCGGTTCGGCAATCGCCGTTTGCGGATGAAACGCCAGCGCGCGCAGCAGCGTCATTTCAACGCCCATGCGGCGGTCGGGCGCCAGCGGCAGATCTTTGCGCCCCATCAGCAGCGTTTGATAGTAGAGCTGAACGTCGGCGGGCGGCACCACGCGCGCCAGTTCGCGCAGGCGCGGCGCGTGGCTCTCTTCTTCATCGCTGATCGAGCCGGGCAGCAGCTGCACCATGGCAATGCGGTGCAGCAGACGCAGCATCTCTACCAGCAGCGCTTCCCACTCCACGCCGCGCGACGCGGCCTGGTTAAGCAGGGTCATCACCTGTTCGCCGCTGCCGTCCACCAGCGCCTCGATCAGGCCCAGCGGCTGCTCGTCGTCCAGCGTGCCGAGCATCTGACTAACGACGAGGCTGCTAACCACGCCCTGCCCCATCGCGATCGCCTGATCGGCCAGGCTGAGCGCGTCGCGCATGCTGCCGTCGGCGGCGCGCGCCAGCAGCTGCAGCGCGCGCGGCTCGTTTTCGATCTGTTCCTGCTGCAGCACATAGTCGAGCTGTTTACGGATCAGTTCAACGTCCAGCGCCTTGAGATGAAACTGCAGGCAGCGGGAGAGGATGGTGACCGGCAGCTTTTGCGGATCGGTGGTGGCAAGCAGGAATTTGACGTGCGACGGCGGCTCCTCCAGCGTTTTCAGCAGCGCGTTGAAGCTGTGGCGCGACAGCATATGCACTTCGTCGATCAGATAGACCTTAAAGCGGCCGCGCGCGGGCGCATACTGCACGTTGTCCAGCAGATCGCGCGTGTCTTCCACCTTAGTGCGCGACGCGGCGTCGATCTCAATCAGGTCGACGAAGCGGCCCTGTTCGATCTCGCGACAGTTGTCGCACTGGCCGCACGGCGTAGCGGTGATGCCGGTTTCGCAGTTGAGTCCCTTTGCCAGCAGACGCGCGATGGTGGTTTTGCCCACGCCGCGCGTGCCGGAAAAGAGATAAGCATGATGGAGACGTCCCAGTGACAGTCCATTCGCCAGCGCGGTCAGGACATGTTCCTGACCGACAACGTCAGCAAATGCCTGGGGACGCCATTTTCGCGCAAGTACCTGATAGCTCATGTGGATTCGATCACTGGATGTGGTTGGAAAGATGAGCGCAGACGCGCTGCAACCCCTGTATATCGTTGCAGTAGTTTAACAGCGACGGCGGGCATTGCCTATCACTTGCTGGCCTCGCGCGCGGCGAGGCCATCGTCACTTAGTGACCCGGGAAGTTGACCAGGCTGTAGCAGTTAACGCCCAGCGCTTTCAGGCGAGACTCGCCGGTCAGATCGAAGAGATTAATGACGAACGCGGCGTCTTTAACTTCGCCGCCTGCGCGGCGGATTAGCTTGACCGTGGCTTCGATGGTGCCGCCGGTCGCCAGCAGATCGTCTACCACCAGCACCACGTCGCCGGGCTTGATGGCGTCTTTATGCAGCTCGAGCGCATCGGTGCCATATTCCAGCTCGTAGGATTCGCTGAAGGTGTCGCGCGGCAGTTTGCCTGGCTTGCGCACCGGCACGAAGCCAACGCCTAATCCCAGCGCGACCGGCGCGCCGAACAGAAAACCGCGCGCCTCAGTGCCGACGACCTTGGTAATGCCACGATCGCGATAGCGCTCAACCAGCAGCGCGATGGTCGCGGCGTAGGCTTGCGGATCTTCCAGCAGGCTGGTGACGTCGCGGAAGAGGATCCCGGGCTTCGGGTAATCCGGAATGCTTTTGATGCTCTCTTTAATGAATTCAAGCTGCTGCGCAGTTGCGGTCATAATGTTACGCCTGGTAAAAACTTTATATCGCGCAGCTTCCATAGCGTCAGATTCCAAAATGAATCAGACGCAGAAAGTAAAAAAAGGGAAGCCACGCACGAAGATGCCCAAATCTAAGCAAATGGCCGGCTAAATGCAACCTTATCGCGGCGGCGCGCGATCGTCGGGCGATTCGGCCACCACAGGAATACGCCACATCATCAGCAGCAAAACGCAGAGCATTACGCCAAGAAAAAGGCGCACCCACAGAATTTTCACCAGCCAGATTGAGACGCAAAAGGTCACCAGCGTCAGCGCCACGGCCCGCCCTTTCGCGCCCGGCGGCATCGCGCGATGGCGCTGCCAGTGGCGCAAATAGCGGCCAAACGGCGAACGCCACAGCAGCCAGTGGTGAAAGCGCGGCGACGATCGGGCGAAGCACCAGGCCGCCAGCAGCACGAATGGCGTGGTGGGTAATAATGGTAATACAATGCCCAGCGCGCCGAGTATGATGGCCAGCCAGCCCAAAGTCAGAAGTAAAATACGTTGCATAGCCTTGCCTGAATCCTTTGCATGCGCGCTACGTTAGCACAGATAAGGAAAAGATAATGGCGGACGCCACCACACAACAGCGCCTGGCCGCCTGCCTGGCGGCGCTTAAGGCGCAGATCGCGCGCCATCCCGACGGCCGCTGCCGCACGCCGCGCTTCGACCGGCAGCTGTTTACCGCCAGCGGCACGCGGCTGGCCGACTATCTGCAGGAGATTGAGCGCAACCTGCAGCTGCTCTGCGCCTCGTCGAATGCGCAAGAGCGCGTCTGGCTGGCGGAAAAGCTGGTGAATCAGATCGCCGCCCTGCAGCGCGAAGCGAACACCCAGCAGCTGCGCCCGCGCCGCGAGCGGCCCGCGGCGACGCCGCGCCAGCAGAAACTCGACGAATACCGTGAGTATGAGCGGCGGCTGCAGGCGATGATTGACCAGCGCGAACAGCGGCTGGCGCTGGCGGAGAGCCTGGCGGCGCAGCAGCAGTTGAAACAGGATCTCGAGGTGCTGGAAGGCCGGATGGCGCGCTGTCGTCAGGCGATTCAGGCGGTAAACTGGGCGCTTTTGCTGCGCGGCGATGCTTCCTGACGCCTATACTTAGCGCCGTCTGTTCAGGAGCCCGATCGTGAGAA
>Ga0153962_1000160_pt1 | contig 13744 bp, 18 predicted proteins | sample TSFL046MetaG_FD_106657 | JGI IMG/M metagenome (GOLD analysis project Ga0153962, IMG submission 106657) | Attine ant fungus gardens microbial communities from Florida, USA - TSFL046 MetaG | ecosystem: Host-associated > Fungi > Mycelium > Unclassified | place: USA: Florida, Withalacochee...
TAGTCACATACTGTATGGTTTACCACTACACCAAAAGGGCAATGTTAGCAAGGCTACTTGCTAACAAGGGTCCAGCTATTTATGTAGTTCATTTGAACAGGTATTTTGTTATACCTCCATGATACTATTTAGTAGTTACTTTTTTGTGACAAGATAACTGCTAACAACTGACGACATGCTATTCCAGGCTGCATTGCAATTGTTTCTTTCAAGCAAATCCTTTACTCATGATCATTCTCTAATAATCCCCTTGCCATGCATGCCTCCTTAAATATAGCAAATACTTGGCCATTCCAGGTCCTCAGATGCTCCCAACTCTTTTTACCTTTAAATATAGTCAAAAGAAGTCATAAAAAGAACTGTTCTCCCTTTGATGGTGATACAAAGTACATTCTTTCAATTACCCTAGTATATTGTCTTGGATGCCATGACTTGTCTTTGGCATTCTAGGTATAGTATTGAGAAAGCTGCTAGTAGGTAATGTAAGAAAGCTAAACTCCAAGCTGGAATAAAGCCAACTACTCTTTGTTCAGTGATTGACAAAGAGAACTTAATAGAGTTCCTGTTAGATTTGCTACACTATATATACAATTACTATTGTGGCTATGCACCTTATCTCCCATAGTTTTTATGTTCATTAGCTGACTTCTTTGTCACATACTGTGACTAAATGTATGATGTGATATTCTGTGACCAAGGTCACACCTCTTGTGACTCTGTGACTGTCACATGATATTTCCCACACTCCACCTTAGTAATAAAAGAAAAGAAATATTAAATAATAACTTAGCCATTTTGCCAAGTCATGACATTAAGATGACAATCAAAGAGAAGAAGTTGAGGACAGTAAGGAACCATATATTGATGATGAATCTGGCCCCATTGCATTCAAAAACCAAGCTATTGTCAGGCCTAGCATAGAGTGGATAACTGTTCTTAGCCCAATCTGCTCTCTCTCTCTATACTTCTTAGGAAAGCATTTACTATATTTTCCATTGATTATATACTTGGCTTGGGAATTGTCAGTACCACATGGACTATATAGCATATATTTGGTGACTTTTGCATAGAGAAGTAGTTGTAGTTGAGGGTCAGGAAGTTAAGCTGAGATCATAGAATTTATGTGATAAGAGTCTCAAATGCAATGTCAAGGATAAAGGAAGATAAGCAAGTGGATTGTTATGACTTGGCAAAATGGTCAAGTCAATATTTATATTTCTTTTCTTTTCTTTTCTTTTCTCATTGATAGACATGTTGTCATACCAGATAGCCATTTAGGCAATAAAAGTGATATTTTTCACTATAACAGTAAGAATAACTAGCTCAAGAGATAAGTTTGGCCTCCCAAAGATATTGTTAGATACCCAGTTATGGACTCGAGCATACCACTTGAGTAGCAGAGTAGTGGCTGTGACCACCACTACAGAAACCTCATAAGTATTGTCCAGAGAATTTCATAACAGATCTATAACAGAATTTCCCTCTAGAGTGCTCTTAAGAGCAAAAAGGACCTTAGAAGATGTTTTCTATAAGGATGATATCATATCTTAGTGGCAGTGACTTATTTATAACATCTAGGTTACTATCAGAGCAGGGCTATCATTGCTGATGGCTAATTATAGCAAGAACTAGCAAGACGAGTTCTCTTGGGGATTACATTGTAAACCTAACAGAAGGAGACTGAGGCTCGAAAATATGATGAGATATAGAGGAGTAGTAGAAGGACTAGAGAGGTCAGATAGAGAGACAAAAGAAGAGGTGTTTGATAAAGACAATGTGCTTGAGAGCAAGACAACTCAAGATTGCTGCCTCTCTTTACAGCCCATCAAAAGGCTTGAGAGCCATCTATTGTTCAGAGAAGAACCCCAGGAGTAGGATTAGAGGAGTAGGGAGTGGTAGCTAAGTAATTGGGAGAGGTGCTGTCTCATTATTTCACTCTTACTATCTTTGGGAATTTGGAAGTTTTCTTTGTTTCTTTTCTTTTGTTGTATCATTGCTTTGTAATCCTAATAAAATACTCTAGGGCACAGAAGGGACAAAAGAATACTCTTCTCTCTCTTCCTCTGTTGCTGTTTTTCTCTCTATTTTTGGACCTGTTCCAAATAGGACAACATCAGACTAACCTATTATTAGGACACTGACTCGACTTGTTACCCTTAGCACTTCTGTCACTGGACTGTCACTTAACTAGTTACCCTTAGTTACAACTAGTGTTACCATATTGTAACGTAGTCACAATACCTAGTTAAGATAAATACAGACCAGAAAGAGAAGGGAATGGCAAGTTCTCTCTTTCTGTATTCCCTCTGTAAAATCTTACTCTGAGGAATTGGTACTCTTACTTGTTTTAGGACAATCTCAAGGGTGCTACTCAAAGTCTCGCTTACATCTCTCCTCCAATATAACTTCACTGAAAACCTTAGCTAGATTCTCTAACGAGGAGCGTGAAGATATCAAGTATTAGATATAGGCTTCAAGTTGAAATGCATATTCAACTATGAGGTCTAGAGTCTTAACAGTTGCTCTAGAGCTGAAAGGCTATTTGAGTGATTTGAGGTTTTTCTTTTGTGTTTACTTTATGAAAACTCTATAAAACTTCTCTTGAAGGGAGACTCAAGCCTCAACAGACTCGGGCATTTGCTTATGCTAGGAGCTAACCACTTACTACATATCATTGGAGTAGGCTTCTAGTTGTATGGTCAGCTAAAGTAGAGCTTGCACGATAGCACAGAAGTTCTAGGTAGTACTGCTATATCAATGGTGAGCCAGATTACTAGACTAGATAAGGGCAGTAGTGTCATGGCATGAGATAAACATGTACCTTAGGGATTCTATTACGGTGAGAGTTCACTTGAGTGAATACTAAAAACAGTTCTTTTTCTTAGGTTTCTATTTAATATGTTTTGGTTATTTCTTGGACATCCACCTTCAGTAAGCTCTCTATTATTCAATTTATCTTCCCAGTGCTTACTTGTTTAGTGCACAATTGTGAAGCAGTTTGGAGATTTTATCTCTTTGACCTTGCTTTTACCTTTGTTTCATGATCAAACCTTTTGATCCCCATTAGTGTGAGAGGAAAGTGACTCATAGGGAAGTGCAGGATAAAATGGAAGGGTTAGAGTTACTCTTCATGTATAAATAGTATACAGAATCTAATGGAAACTTTATCGAGTTCTCTTTGTTAATTGCTGAACAAAGAATAGTTGACTTAATTCTGGCTTGAAGTTTAGCTTTTTTACATGAATATGGGGAAGACCTCTCTTTTGGAACTCAATGGTGTGGATATGAGCTACAGTAGTGCCAAAGAAGCCATTATCAATGAGCTTGAGGAGTGCTTTCTTCTTTTATTTAAAGACCCATGATATAATGTCAGGACAATCAGTAGCTGTCTGACTAAGAAAGAGACTATGGATAATTTCTGGCCACTTGGGATTAGCAATTATGGTAAGGAAGAGATCTGGTTTGTGAAAGTGTCTGCAAATGGCCATAGTATCCTGAAACAACTAGGTTGTTAGCAGCCAAAGTCTGATGACCAGAATTAAGCCAACTGTCTCTTTGTTCAGCATTTGACAAAGAGAACTCAATAGAGTTTCCATTAGATTCTGTACACTATTTATACATGAAGAGTAACCCTAACCCTTCCTTTTGTTCCATGCTTCCCTATGAGTCACTTTTCTCTTGCGCATCCATTAAAAGAAAAAAAGAAAAAAATAATAATCAGAAACTAAATGAAATGAAAATGAAAAGAATATTAAATAATGACTTAACTATTTTGCCAAGTCATGATACCATCCCTTTCTTAAGTTTCCTTGTCACGAGGAATTTTCCTACAACTTGTAATATGGGTCAACTAAGTTGCCCATTTCATTGTCATCTTCTTCTGTCCACTTTCTAATTCCCAATTTTTCTTTCCTGATTCATTTTTCTTCTCTCGCTTCCTTCCTTTCTGGTCATTTTCCCTTCCATTACCTCCAATTTCTCTCCAGTCTACCCCAGTATTCTTGGTCATATCTCTTATCTGACTATCTGAATAGTTTTCTTACTGTAAATCTTCCTGGTAATTCTCCTCTTCTAAATATTCCTTTCTTGTGTTCTTATCTCGCCACATCTTCCATATCTCACCAGTATTCCTTCTCGAATTCTTCAATCGCTTCTTTTGCATTTTTCAAATTCTCTCTTCTCTCCCAAGTATCTGACTTCACTGTGAATCCCTTCCAGCATACCAAGTATTTGTCCTTTCCTCTCACTTATTGCTTGTTTAAGATTCTCTTTACCTCCCATTCTTCCTCTTCTTCAATTATCACTAGAGCCAGTTGCTCTTTCCTCTGCTCTTCTACTTGCCCTACATACTGTTGTATTCTACTGACATTTACTACTAGATGTATCTTTACTATACTAGGCAATTTCAATTCTACTGTATTCAATAATACAGCTTTCTTGATTCTGTAAGGCCCGACAAACCTCTCTGTCAATTTCTCTGTTTTTTTACCAACCATCTAATACTTCAGATCCTAAGTACTCAGCATTACTAAGTCTCCTACTTTGTAGTCATCAACTTCTGTCCTCTTCTTATCTGCATATTTCTTTATTTCTTCTTGTGCTTTACTTAGTGCTGCTTTGGCTTCCTCCTATATCTCCTTCATTTTCTCAATGAACTTTTCTGCCCCTTGATATCTCCTCTTCTTTTTTCCCTCAAACCCCATTCTGGGATCTTGTCCATAATTTGCCTTGAAAGGCGATGTTCATGTACTTGAGTGCGCTTTGTTATTATATGCAAACTCTGCTGTTTCTAACTATTCTGGCCACTGTTCTTGCCTATGATTGATAAACATCCTTAAGTACTGTTCCAACTCCTGATTTACCCTCTCAGTTTGTCTATCTGTCTAAGAGTAGAACACCGTCGACAATTTACTTTGAATCCCCAATATCTTGTTCAGCTCTCTCATTAATTCTGCTATGAATTGTGGTTCCCTGTCTGATATAATACTCTTAGGCAGACCATGTAATTTCTATACATTGTCTCTAAACAACCGTGCTAGCCCCTCTGCTAATATTTTCTCTGTAGTAGGTATAAAATGCACTATTTTTGTTAACCTATCAACTACTACTAAGATAAAATCATATCCCTAAGCTAAAGGCAGCTTAGTGATAAAGTCTGCTGATATATGTGTCCAAGGTTTTTCTGGAATTGAGTTAGGCATTAATTTGCTAGCTGGTTGCTCTGTGCAATTTTTATTTTGCTGACAGACATCGCATCCCTCTACATACGACTTTACTTCTTTCGTAACTCCTAGTCGCCAAAAATTTCTAGTAACCAATTCCACCATTTTCCATTGCCCCCCATGCCCTCCTATCAGCATGTCATGATGCAGCCTAATTATCTCTGCTCTAAGCTTGTTATCTTTTGGTACATAGACTTTTCCTTCTTTGTATATTATACTATCAACTTCTCTTCACTCCTTGTCTCTTAACATCTTTACCCTTGCTCATTTCATTTCTTCCACAGCTTTTACTACTTCATCATTCTTTACTTTCAACTTTCTAACCTCCTTTAGTAGGTCTATCCTGTCTACTATTATTTCTACTGCCTTTGTTCTTCTTACTTCTATCCATTCTGGTTTTACCAACATTTCATTCTCATTATCTTTTTCTACCCCTATCTCCCAGTCTAGTCTTCTGCTTAGGTTATCTACCTTTCCCATCTTGCTTCTAGGGACATGTTTTAGTGTAAAGTCAAATCTTGACAGGTATAAAGCCTATCTTGCTTGTCTCTGATTTAACTTTTGTGCTTTCATGGAGTATTTGAGATTTTTGTGGTCTGTCCAAATCTCAAATTTAATTACTATCCCTTCTAGGAAATGTCTCCACTCTTCTAGGCATCTGATTATAGCTAACATCTCCTTGTCGTGTATCTCATAGTTGTATTCTATATCACTTAGAAATTTTGAAATGAAAGCTACTAGTCTCTATATGTTATCAAAACACTTCATAGATAGTACTCCTCCAGTTGTATAGTTCGAGGCATCAGCCTCCACCCTAAACTTCTTATCTAGATCTGGGGCCACTAGTACTGGTTTTGTTGTGAAAACTCCTTTCAACTCGTCAAATGCTTTCTATTGCTCCTGTCCCCACTGCCACTTCATATCTTTCCTAGTGAGCATATTCATTGGCCTGGCCACTCGCATAAAGTCTTTGATAAACCTCCTGTAATAGTTTGCGAGGCCTAAAAATTTCCTAACGTCTTTTATATTTTTTGGCTCTGGTTAGCTCAATACTCCATCCATCTTCTCCTTTTCCATTTCTATTCCATTAGGTTCTATAACCACTCCTAAGAACCCTATCTTTCTCACTTTTTATACATATTTCTCTGGTTTGATGTACAAGTCATTTTCCTCTAACCTCTTCAATACTTCTTCTACTATTTCATCATGTTCCTTCTTCATTTCTGTTCTTACTAACATATCATCTACAAATGCAGTGACCTTTCCTTCATTGATCAGATCCCTCAGAATTTCATTCATCATCACCTGGAATGTGGTTGGTGAGTTTGTCATTTCAAAGAATATTACTATTAGCTTGAAAGAGCCCACATGTGTTGTAAATGCTTCCTTCCACTCATCCCCTTCTTTGATCCTCACATTATTGAACCCCCATCTTAGATTCATTTTCATAAATACTTTTTTGCTACTATGTTGTCTATCAAGTCTGTAATTAATAGTAGTGGATAGTTGTTCTTCACTGTCTGATCATTCAGATTGTGGTAGTCCATAACTATCCTCTTACTTCTATCCTTTTTTCCTACAAAGAACACTGGCGACATTTGAGGGGATTTTGACAGTCTAATATATTCCTTCCTTAGTTGGTCTTCTACAAAATTCTGAACTTCTTCCCTCTTTTTTTTGGATAGAGGGTAAATTCTTTCTTTTTGTGGTTTGAATGTCTCTTTGAGATCTATAGCGTAATCCCAAACTTTTCTTATTGGCATCCTTTCTGACTCTACTTTCCTGAATACCTTTCTTCACTTTAGAAACTTTCTTGGGATCATTTTCTCAATTTTCCTATAGTCCTCCTCAATTTCCTTTTCTCTTCCCCAATCCTCTTTATTATCTATTGCCTATCTGATGATTTTCTCTTCTTTTAGGATTACTATCCTTTTCTCTCTTTTCTTCTTGTCTTCCTCTTTTATTTTTACTCTGCCACACAGGGGTGGGCATCTTGTCATTTTGACCTCTCTTATCTCCCAATTTATCTCTGGGTTGTGTACTGCTAACCATGGTATTCCCAAGATTATTTCTATCTTTCCCAGGTTGTATATATCCATCCTTATTCTTTCTACATGACCTTTGTAATAGATGTTTGCTTCTACCTGGTGGATAATTGCTCCTCTACTATTGTTTGTTCTATCCACATTTCTGACCATTATTGGTCTTTCCAACTTCTATAGCTTGAACCCATGCCTAGCCACTATCCTTTTGTCCATAAACATTCCTGTGGCACTACTATCCAAGAGTGCTTTTATAGTTACATCTTCATGTGTATCTAATTTCTCTACCCTTATATTGAATCATACTTCTCTTAGTATTTTGAAGGTTCTCCTGACCTCCCTTTGACTACCCCCCTCTTTGGTTGGCTATGCCTTCTGACTCTCTTGGTCATGCACTGCTTTGCTGTGCTGATGGGGATCAAAGGGAATTGATCACAGAACAAAGGTGAAAACAAATGAGAATGTAAAAGATTCCCGAGATGTCTCACAATTGTGCGCTAACAAGTAGGCACTGGGGAGATGATCAAATATACAAAAGAGCTTAAGAATAGGGGAAATAGTGGGGTACAACTCAGAAGACTGAAAGAAACAATAACAAAGTGTTTATGAATCTACTCAAGGTAGATCTCACTGTAATAGGATTCCTAAGACATATATTCATCTTGCGTTGTGATACTACTGCCTTTATCTAGTCTAGTAGTCTGGCTTGCTGTCGATATAGCAGAACTACCTAGAACTCCTGTGTTATCACTAAGTCTTGACGACTCAAGGACCACTCAAGGTGAGTGTTTAGAAAGAACTCGATGGAGTTCTCCATTGGATTAAACTATCTACTTATACTACTTTTACAAGTGGCTATGTCCCTATTATTACACAATCACATGTCCTTCCAGAACATTCTATGATCACATGACAAGGTCATGTAATATGATTACCTAATTTCATTTGCTATTTATATCTTGACCCTGTTATATGACTTGATGTTAGAGATCAGATGTTTAAATGCATGGGAAACTCTTTCCTCTCTGGGACTCTCATAACATGGCCCCCCTTTCAAGATTCCTCGTCCCAAGGAATTTTTCCAACGCTTCCAGTTTTCATCCTATCTCCTCTCTCTTTCCCTTTCGTATTTTCTTCTCTTCCAGCCATATAGTAGTTTAGCTGTAAATTCCCTTGGTAATTCCTGACTAAATTCCTTCTCTTCTTCTTCCAGCTCCTGTCACCTAAGTTCTTCTACCTCTTTCTCATACTCCCTCTCAAACTCTTCTACTAACTCTTTTGCATTTCCCAGATTTTTCCTACTTTCCCATGTATCTCCTTCCTCCATATACCCTTTCTATCGTACTAAGAATTTCTCTTTCCCTCATACTACTCGTTTGTTTAGAATTTTTTCTACTTCAAATTTTTCTTCCCCTTTGATAATGACTGGTTTTGGTGATGTCTTCTTCTGCCCTTCTACCTGTGGTTTGTAGGGTTGTACTCTACTTACATTTACTATGGGATGTATTTTAATAGTCTTAGGTAACTCCAACTCTATTGCGTTACTAGAGATGATTCCCTTGATTTTATAGGGCCCTACAAAGCGTTCCATTAGTTTTTCTGATCTTTTCCCCTTTATCTGTCATTTCAAGTCCTTTGTACTTAACAGTACTAAGTTCCCTACTCTGTATTCCTCCCTCTTCCCTTGTTTCCTATCTGTAAACTTTTTTATTTCCTTCTGTGCTTTCCCTAGTACTGCTTTTGTCTTCTCCTGGATCTTCCTCATTTTTTCCACAAATTTTCCTGCCGCCTCATATTTTCCTTTTCTTCTACCCTCAAATCCTATCCTTGGGTCTTGTCTGTAATTTACTTTGAACAGGGAGTTTTTTGTTGTTGTATGAATTTTGTTATTATATACAAATTCCGCTGTTCCTAGCCAATCCAGCCATTGTTCTTGTCTATGGTCAATGAAAACCCTCAGGTACTGTTCTAACTCCTGGTTTACCTTTTCTGTCTACCCATCTGTTTGTGGGTGATAAGCCATCAAAAGTTTTGTTTGAATCCCCAGCAAGTTGTTTAACTCCTTCATCATCCCTGCTGCAAACTATACTCCTCTGTCCGGTATGATGCTTTCTGGGAGGTCATGCAGCCTTTATACCTGGTCCCAGAACAGCTTTGCTAGTCCCTCTGCTGACGTTTTTTCTGTGGTGGCTATAAAATGTGCCATTTTGCTAAACCTGTCGCATACTACCAGAATTGCATCGTATCCCTGAGCTAGTGGTAACTTTGTGATGAAGTCTACTGAAATATGACTCTATGGTTTCTCTAGGACTGTGTTGGGCATCAACTTTCCTACCAGTGCTTTGATTTGATTCTTGTACCTTTGACAAGCATCACATCCATCTATATATCTCCTTACTTCTTTTGTTACTCTTGGCTACCAGTAATTTTTGGTCACCAGTTCTGTCATTTTCCATCTTCCTCCATGCCCTCCTACTAGGGTATCATAGTATAGTCATATTATCTCCCCCCTGAGTTCCCCTTCTGGCACATATATTCTTCTCTTCTTCAGTACTACTCTGTCCTCTATCTTCTATTCCTTGTCTCTCAACGTTTTTACCCTTGCCTTCTTTGACTCTTTTACTGCTTTTACCATCTTTTTGTCTCTTTCTTGAGCCCTTTTTATCCTTTCCCTTAGATCTCCTTCTTCTATTACTGTTTCTACTTCCCTAACCCATTCAGGCTTTATCAACGTTTAATCTTCATTATCTCTTTCCACTCCTTCCTGCCAATCTGGTCTTCTACTTAGTCCATCTGCTTTTCCCATACTTTTCCCTGGAACGTGCTTCAAGGTAAAGTTAAATCATGAGAGGTATAGAGCCCATCATGCTTGTCTTTGATTTAACTTTTGACTTGTCATAAAGTATTGGAGATTCTTATAGTTTGTCCAAATTTCAAATTCCAGCTTTGCTCCTTCCAGATAATACCTCCATGCCTCAAGGCACCTAATAACTGCCAACATCTTCTTGTCATGGATTTTGTAGTTACGCTCCATGGTATTTAACAATTTAGAGATAAAGGCCACTGGCCTCCACTTTCTATTCTTGTTTTTTGTTGACAACACTCCTCCCGTCACGTAGTCTGAGGCATCTGCTTTTACCCTCATTTCCTTATCTATATCTGGAATTGCTAAGACTGGTTCTATAGTAAACACTGCTTTGAGCTTTCTGAATGCTTTCTCTTGCTCCTTTTCCCACTTTCATTTCTGCTCCTTTCTGACCAGTATATGTAGTGGCACTGCTATCTTTACAAAGTCCTTTATGAACCTTCTGTAATAGTTGGCTAGGCCCAGGAACTTTTGTACCTCTTTGATGTTTTTGGGTGCTGGCCAGTTTAGCACTCCTTCCACTTTTTCCTTTTGCATTTCCACCCCTTGTGGCCTGATTATTACTCCTAGGAATTCCACCTCTCTTACTTTTCACTTGCACTTCTCTGGTTTCACAAATAGGTTGTTTTCTTCCAGCCTTTTCAACACTTTCTCTACCAACTCGTTGTGTCCTTTCTCTGTATCTGTTGCCACTAGAATGTCATCAATAAAGGTTGCCATATCTCCCTAGTTTATAAGGTCCTGGAAGAGATTATTCATCATTGTTTGGAAAGTAGCAGGGAAGTTTGTTAACCCAAAATACATTACAGTGGGTTCGTATGCTCTGATGTGCATAGTGAATACCGCTTTCCATTTGTCTTCCTCTTTGATCCTGATATTATTGTAACCCTATCTCAGATCCAACTTTGTAAACACCTTTCTCTTCCCTACTCCATCTAGTATATCTATGATAAGTGGTAAGGGATATCCATTTTTTATTATCCATTGGTTTATATAACGATAATCTTGTACCATCCTCCTCTTCCCATCCTTTTTTGCCACAAAGTATACTGGTGATGTTTGTAGTGATTTGGAGGAACAGATATACCCTTTTTGCAATTGATCTTCCACAAATGCTTGTACCTTCTCCCTTTCTTCTCTTGACAATGAATACACTTTCCCTTTCTTCTTTCAACTCTATTGCGTGATCCCAGGCTTTTTGCACTGGTATTCTTTCTGACTCCTTTTTCCCAAATACTTTCTTCTACCTCCAAAACCTTTTGGGTACTAACTTCCTCAGTGTCTCTTCATCCTTATCTTTTTTTATCTTCTTTACTTCCTTTTTCTTTTCCTCCTGCTTCCTTTTTCTGCATATGGGTAGACACCTCGTCATTTTTACTTTCTCTTTTTCCCAATCTATTTCTGGGTTATGGGCTGCCAACCATAGCATCCCTAGTATGTCTTCCCCAGGTTACACATGTCTATTCTGACTCTTTCTACATGTCTCTTGAAGAACATGTTGCACTCGACTTAGTGCATTATTGCCCCTCCCACATTTACCGTTCTGTTTACATTTTTGACTAGCAGGGGGTTCCTCATTCTCTCCATTTTGAACTCCTTCTCTCTTGCAAAGGTCGTATCCATGAATAGACCTGTTGCCCCACTATTTAGCAGAGCTTTTACCGCTATCCCTTCATGACTTTCTAGCTTCTCTAGTCCTACTTTTATTCACACTTCTCTTAGCAGCTTTAGTGTGCACCACATGTCTCTTACTCTCTCAGTATTTTTGCAAAAGTTTAATTTATTGTCCAATTTTTCTGGGCACAATACACTGTATAAATTTGAGAAGGCCAGCCAAGAGCTTACTGACCTCTATTCTCTTTTGCCGACTCTTGCAGCGTCTCCACTACCCTTGCTTTATTTCTCTCCCAACAATTTTGGGCCATATGGCCAAACTTCCCACAATGATAACATGTCCTATCCCCTTCTCTTCCTCTATCAATGTCCATTGCATTTGGGTCTCTCCATGGACCCATTTGGTTTTCTCCTCTGTTAAATATATTTTCTCCTCCTCCCCTATTCCCTCCTGTATGTGGAGCTCCTGCCCACCAGGTTATTTGTCCTCCTTTTCCTTTATACAATCCCCCTCTGTATCTATCCCTTGGCTGCATATTTTCTCCTGGGCACACTGCATTTCTCCCCAATATTCTTTTCTCCACTCTGCTCTGCCTCTGGTTTTTGTCTAATCTGACCACTCTTTCTTGCCACTCTCCTATGGTGGTCAGCAGTTCTTCTGCTTCGGCTAGTTTTCTCTTGATTACCCCATTCAATCCTCTCTTGAATTCCTCGATGAGGGGTCATCCCTCATAGCTGCTCCCTCTGGTGACCTTTTTAAAATCTTGGACATACTCGTCGCATGTCCTTTCTCCTTGCTCTATTGTCCACAACTGTTCTATCTTTCTCTCCTCTTCCAACGTCTCTCTAAAGTCATTCCTGATTTTTATGAACAACTGCTCCACTGATTCTACCTCTGACTCTCCTTTTGCTAACTCATCTATCAAATTGTCCTTCCATGCTTCTGCTACTCCCCCTTGTATGTAGGACAATACCCAGGTCACCTGGGTCATTGCTGTTTCTTTCGTCATCTTCATCCTGATGTATATGCGAGCTATATTGATAAACGTGCTCACATCTTTCATCCTTCCACTAAAGACTTGAGGCCTTGCAACCTCTACTCTACTCCCCTGTTATTAGAGGAGCATGGTATTTATCTACTGTTGCAGGGTGGCGATCATGGTGAGGAGTTGCTCCTCGCGGGTTGGTGGTGGTGGTAGTTGTTGGGTAGGTGCTTGGAAGGGTTCTCCCCTTGGTTGTTGTTGTTGCTGTTGCTGCCATGATATATTATAAGGCGGCAATAGTAGTGATGATGGTGGTGGTGGTGAGAGGGAAGGTAATGATTTGTATTCTAACTCAGTTTCTTGTTCTGATTCTCAATCCAGGGCAAACTTAAGACTATGTCTAACAGGAAGCACAATCTTCTCTTGTCTAGACTCCTATTGCCTTACTGACTACTGCCCTAATCAAGATGTATATGATTGCCCCTAAGAAGGGAACCCCTAAGCTAAGCGGCCTTTTAAGAAGTAACTACCGATCTCCTATATGTACCCGTTGTTACACTGCGAGTGAATTTTCTGCAGAAGATAACATTTGATATGCTTTATACCAACGAATTCGTAATTAGAGTTCGCTCTAGAGCCCTTGCTATACCCTCAGAACGTACTACCATATAATAAAGATATTGAGTAAGGGAGACCTAACCCAGAGCTCATGTTGATACCTCGGGAAACAAACAGAATGAGCTGGCATCTGGTCTAGGAAGAAAATCATGAAAGGACTACGCTCTAGATCTATTATAGGATGGAACCGACTTAGAGATACAGTGGATTGCAACTCTAGAACCAGTAGTGTCTGGATGACAGACTTAGATAAATAGACTCGGGTTGCAACTAAGAATTGATGGCATCAGATCAGTTATATTTAGATAAATGAGCCCTAGGACGCGACTCGGAAATACTAGACATTAAGTGAGGTTTACTAACTACTTAATAGGTAATCAAGGAAGACCTTTTTATGAA
>Ga0153962_1000164_pt1 | contig 13580 bp, 10 predicted proteins | sample TSFL046MetaG_FD_106657 | JGI IMG/M metagenome (GOLD analysis project Ga0153962, IMG submission 106657) | Attine ant fungus gardens microbial communities from Florida, USA - TSFL046 MetaG | ecosystem: Host-associated > Fungi > Mycelium > Unclassified | place: USA: Florida, Withalacochee...
ACCTACTGAAGATCCCACCACCCCCAAAGCCAAAGGAGTCTGCCCAACCTTCAGAGCTGAAAACCTCCAAACAGATGAGGACAACTCTGAGATAGATGAAATCCCTAGCATCCCTAACTTCCTATTCTCAAGCTCAACTATCCCTGGCTCAGTGTCACAAACTTCATTTGGCCATATCTCCATCAATTCTTTGACAATTATCACAGTCTCAAAGGCTACAGAAAGCCCTCAAGAAGACCTTTCAATTGATGCCAGTCACATCTTGAGGCAATCAATAATGGCTGAGATATTAAGCAGATCAACTGGTAACCACCATGTTACTGTTTATTAAATTGCTAATATCTCAGAAACTGCCATGATTGATGCTTCAGTTCTAGGCTCAGCAGAAGCCTTCTTTATAACTCTCAGAATGAGCCTAGAATGACCTCAAGGCAATTAATGTTAGTGAAGATATGAAGGCCTCAATGTTTGTATGTGGACTTTATTAATTACCCATAGATAGTCATCTGTCCTTTTCTTAGAACAAAGGACAGCCTCCATATGGTTAGGTTATCACTATTTCTAGCACAAAGGCACTACCATATGCAGAACAATAGGTAGTAGCATGTGATGATCTGTTCTAGTGCATAGACCATCATCTTTTTGTATTTAAAGACTTATAGTCTGAGGATTAGACCTCAGACTTAATAACATCTTTTGTCACTTGTCTAACTTCACATTTTTGAACTCTTTAAAGTATCAAAGCACCCATCACAAATAGTAAGTGACCATTTATGATACAAATACTGATAAAGGAGCAGCTGGCTTTATTCTGGCTCAGGAGTTAGCTACTCTGACATTAGAACTTGATTTTCACTTCTTGAGCACTGTCCATCTTGGACCTTGCTCATCCTTACTCTCATATAAATCAACCCTTGGCCAGTGGTTGTCATGATTACTAGCTATCTCTATACATAGCTGGGCCCTTGGCTTAAGAGGACTTTGCAGTCAGTTAGGGACTGCAGGTGAAAATGTAGCATCAAGCCTAGGTGTTATTACTGAGACCTGACCTCATAATTGGGTGGTGTCTAGTAGTATACTTGTATCTTTTCTCAGTATAAACTTCATGCTGTGACTCCATTGTGAGTTGGTACATACAGAAGAGTGATAGTTACCTCTAGAGGGCTATCTAGATTAGGGATCCCATCCATTGGGTAATAGACAAAGTACTATTAGGGCAGTAGTAAGTAAGGCAGTAGGTATCTGGTTGGGTGAAGATCTTGCACCCCAACAGACATAACATTAGTAAGATCAATCATTAAATCCTTACCCCTTGCAGAGATGTAACACTATGTCTTTGCAAAAATACAATTCACTGATGAGCAACTTGCTCAAAGAAAAACACTTTCTTGCCAAACTGAGGGAAGAACTTGAAGAGAGAAGAGAAAAGTTATGTTTTGGTTGCAAAGGGTTTGGGCACCTGGCCTGAAATTGCAGGAAGCAAAAAGAGGCAGAGAAAGGAGTAATAATACCCCAAAATAAGTTTGAAGTATTGAAGAGTAGAGTAATGCAATGTGGAGTAGAAGAAAGGATAATAAGAGAAGTAGGGGTAGTAGAGGTTAAGTGTTTTAAGTATGGGGAGAAGGGACACAAATGCAAAGAGTGTCTATTATAGGTGAGAAAGGAAAAGGTAGCGCTGTTATGCTGCTAGAGAATTTTCTGCAGAAATATAGCATGGGATAAAAATTATAACCCTGGATTTCACTATTGAAACCCACTCTAGAGAACTCCTACAAGCCCCAGACATAATCTAGACCCAAGATTGGGTACTTCTATTAGGTAGTTACCAAGCTATCATATGCTAGAATAGCATATATCTCGGAAGGTAAGACTAATAAGCTAGCATCAGGTTTCTCAGAGATAGATTATTAATGTTGATACTTTAGAACTCAGATGTTAAAGGATATCTCTGGAATGTGATAGAATTTCAATCTAGAGCAGTGTTATGACTTGGCAAAATGGCTAAGTCATTATTTATATTTCTTTTCTTATTAGACTTACAACTACAAGATGGAGCATGAGAAAGTATCATGTGACTTTGTCACAATGTCACAATTGGTGTGACAGATGGTCACAGAGTATCACATGACTAGAGTAACATGAGGACCATGGGAGAGCAAGCGCATAGCCACAGTAGTAAAATATATAAGTAGTAGAGAATTAAGCAAGAACTCCATTGAGTTCTCTTTGTCAAACTCTGAACAAAGAGACAATTGGCTTAATTCTGGTCATCGGACTTTAGACACTGACAAGCGGACTTGGACTAATATGATACCAAGATAATAGATCAAAAGTCTATCAATGGCTAATGATCCCATCACTACTGGACTTAGTCAAGAAGTGGACACGTCATAGAGCAACAGGAATATCAATTACCTTCATATAAACTTGCATGTGTTTCTAGATCATATTTGGAGTAGAAGAAAGCCAGTTCAGAGATTAGAGGATGTCAGGTAGGAGTAAAGTACAGAGGTAGAGTAAGAGCATATGGCTATGGCCAGTAGGCATAGAGGATAGGGAGGTGACATTTGTCATGTCCACATGGCAATGTCATAGAGGAGAGAAGTGAGAGAGGCTAGAAGAAGAAAGAGTTTCTTTTTTTATTTATTTTTAATTGAGTCTCATCAGTTTGTACTTTTAATATAACACTCAGAGAGCCCAAGAGAAAGGCAATGGAATCTTAACACCTGCTGCCATCTCAAGGGCTTGAGAGTTGTCTTATGGCACTTTCCTGAGTTCTAAGTGAAGTAATTAGGTTGTTGAGGAGACTGGACCCTATATCCTACTTGGTCAAGAGACAAGATGCAGCAGTTGCTCAGACAATCTTCTACAGAGTAGCAGGCTTGAAAAGCCTGGCTAATCATTGACTCAGATCGTATCACACCCATAAGGTTTGGTGTGGGGGTATGGATGAGGGCTTGATTGAGTGTGGTAAGGCCCAGGAGTGGTTTACTGACTACTTTGATAGTGAGCTTATTACAGTGTGTAAAGGTAGACTGTTATGAACATCGAGTGGGACTACAACTATTATCAGCCATGGTCTGATAATGAGTGGTTAGTAGATGAGATGATGGCAATGCTAGATGAGGACATTATTATGCAGTAATGCATTGAATAATGTCTGAGGACTCTAAGAGATAATGGACTCACAGAACGGACAAGACTCTTTGGAGAATTCTCAGACTATCTCTCTCTCTATTTTTGGACCTGTGCCAAATGGGACAATACCAGACTAACCCATTATTAGAACACTGACTCGACTTGTCACCCTTAGCACTTCTGTCACTGGACTATCACTTAACTAGTCACCCTTAGTTACAACTAGTGTTACCACATTGTAACGTAGTCACAATACCTAGTTAGGATAAATATAGATCAGAAAGAGAAGGGAACGGCAAGTTCTCTCTTTCTGTATTCCCTCTGTAAAATCTTACTCTGAGGAATTAGTACTCTTACTTGTCTTAAGACAATCTCAAGGGTACTACTCAAAGTCTCGTTAACATCTCTCCTCCGATATAACTTCACTGAAAACCTTAACTGGATCCTTTAACAAGGAGCATGAAGATATCAAGTGTTAGATATAGGCTTCAAGTTGAAATGCATATTCAACTATGAGGTCTAGAGTCTTAACATGGACACCTTAGGGACACCATGCAAGAAGAATCTAGATCGAGCTTACAATCCTTTTGAACATTTTTATCTTAATTATCATGCTAAGTTTTTATATTCTCTTTTTAATACCTTCATTCTTGATTCATCCCCACAAACTCTTTAGTATGCAATTGGGACCTGGTATTACATATTTAGCTTGTGCCAGGCTAATAGTCCCTTTTGTCCCCTTCAGTGCATGTGGCAAGGCCACAAAAGGCATAGCAAGAGGAGAAGCCGGTACACCCTGTAAAGAAAAAAGCGCAGGAAAAAGAAAGGAGGTTAAGAAGAATAGAGGAAGAAGAAGCAGTACACATGGCTAAGCTACAAGAGGCACAGCAAGAGTAGAAGAGGAGTCCAGCAGCAGAATTGAGGAGGAGAGCAGAGGAGCATTGTGGCAAGGGGGTGCTAGAAGAAGTACACCTACTAGAGTTAGAATGGTGTATGGAAGAAGTAATAGTAAAGTACATGTAGTGCAAAAGGTGTGGAGAGAAGGGGTGTCATGTAGAGGAAAATAAGAGGCAGGGAGTGATCAAAGACAGGCAGAGATAGTGTGGATGTATAGAAAAAGTGGTGTGGCCCAGAGAGGCAAAAGCACAGTAAGGCGGCATATGACCAGGGGAGTCAGAAAGCATAGCAAAAGAGGGGGATAGCTGAAAGGAGGTCAGGAGAACCTTCAAAATACTGAGGGAGGTATGGTCAAATATTGGAATGGAGAAAATAGACATGCATGAAGGTGTAATGGTAAAGGCACTCTTAGATAGTGGTGCAACAGGGATATTTATGGATAAAAGGATGGCAGCAAAACACAGGTTTAAACTGCAGAAATTAGAGAGACCAATAGCTGTCAGAAATATGGATAAAACAAATAATAGTAGAGAGGCCATTATGCACCAAGTAGAGTACAACGTGTACTATAAAGGCCATGTAGAGAGAATAAGAATAGATGTATGTGACTTGGGGAAAACGGAAGTAATTCTGGGAATACCATAGTTGGCAACACATAACCTAGAAATTAACTGGGAAATAGGGGAAGTTAAAATGACGAGATGCCTACCCCTGTGTAGTGGAAGAAGTCCAAAGAAAGAAAAGGTCAAAAGAGTAGTAACTCCAGAGAAAGAGAAAATCATCAGATGTGCAATAGATGATAAAGAAGATTAGAGAAAGAAAGAAGAGATGAAAGAGGATCATAGAAAAATCAAGGAAATGGTCCCAAAAAGATTTCTGAAGTGGAAGAAGGTGTTTGAAAAGGTAAAATCGGAGAGAATGCCAACCAGAATGTCACAGTTGTGCTATGGACCAGTAGTCACATACTGTATGGTTTACTACTACACCAAAAGGGCGATGTTAGCAAGGTTACTTGCTAACGAGGGTCCAGCTATTTATGTAGTTCATTTGAACAGGTATTTTGTTATACCTCCATGATACTATTTAGTAGTCACTTTTTCTGTGACACAGAAAAACTTGGGATCATGCTATAGATCTCAAGGAGACATTCAAACCACGAAAGGGAAGGATTTACCCATTATTAAAAAATGAAAGGGAAGAAGTCCAGAAGTTCATGGAAGATTAATTGAGGAAGGAATATATTAGACCCTCTAAATCACCTCAAACGCTGCCAGTTTTCTTTGTGGGCAAAAAGGATAGTAGTAAGAGGATAGTAATGGACTACTGCAATCTAAACAACCAAATAGTGAAAAATAACTATCCACTCCCATTAATCACAGAACTAATCAATAATATGGGAGGCAAGAAAGTATTTACTAAAATGGATCTAAGATAGGGGTTCAACAATGTAAGGATAAAGGAAGGAGATAAGTAGAAGGGAGCATTTATGATACACATTGGTTTCTTTGAGCTAATGGTCATGTTTTTTAGAATAACAAATTCACCAACAATGTTCTAGGCAATGATAAACAAAAATACTGAGAGACTTGATTAACAAAGGAAAGGTAGCAGCATTCATAGACAATGTGTTAGTAGGGACAGAGACAGAGGAAGGACATGACAAAATTGTGGAAGAAATATTGAGGAGGTTAGAAGAAAACAACTTGTATATCAAGCCAGAAAAATATGTGTGGAAGTCAAGGAAGATAGGATTCTTAGGGGTTGTCATAGGACCTAACAGGATAGAAATGGAGACAGAAAAGGTGAATGGAGTGCTTAGTTGGCCACAGCCAAAAAATGTGAAAGATGTTAGAAAATTCTTGGGCCTCGCAAACTATTACAAAAGGTTCATTAAAGACTTTGCTCAAGTAGCTAGGCCAATGAATGTGCTTACACAAAAAGATGAGAAGTGGCAGTGAAAAGAAGTACAACAAAAAGCATTCAATAAGCTAAAAAGGATCTTTACTAGTAAACCGGTATTAGCAGCCCCAGATTTAGACAAGGAATTTAGGGTAAAAGCTGATGCTTCAAACTGTGCTACTAGAGGAGTACTCTCAATGAAATGCTCAGACAAAAAGTGAAGACCAGTCACTTTTATTTCTAAATCTCTAAGCAATATGGAAAGAAACTATGAGATACATGATAAAGAAATGCTAGCAGTTATCAGATGCTTAGAGATGTGGAGACACTTCCTAGAAGGAGTAGCAGTTAAATTCGAGATTTGGACCAATCACAAAAATCTTGAATACTTCATGAAAGCACAAAAATTGAATTGAAGGCAAGTACAATAGGCTCTATACCTATCCAGATTCGACTTTATGCTAAAACATGTTCCAGAAAGTAAGATGGAAAAAGCAAACAGTCTCAGCAGGAGGCTAGACTAGGAGATTGGAGTAAAAAAGGATAATAAGGATGAGACATTGGTAAAACCAGAGTGGTTGAAAGTGAGGAAGACAAAAGCAATAGAAATTATAGTAGACGGGGTAGATCTACTAGAGGAAGTTAGAAAGTCAAAAGTGAAGGATAACAAAGTAGTAAAAGTGGTAGAAGAAATGAAGTGGGCAGAAGTAAAAATGTTGAGAGATGAAGAGTGGAGAGAAGTAGATAGTATTATGTACAAAGAAGGAAAAGTTTATGTGCCAAAAGATGAGAAATTGAGGGCAGAAATAATTAGACTACATTATGATACACCAATAGGAGGGCATGGGGGACAGTGGAAGACAGTAAAACTGGTCACCAGAAACTTTTGGTGGCCAGGAGTTACAAAAGAAGTGAAGTGGTATATAGAGGAATGTAATGCCTGCTAGCAAAATAAAAATCACACAAAACAACCAGTAGGCAAACTAATGCTCAATTCTATTCTGGAAAAGCTCTAGATGTACATATTGGCAGATTTTATCATAAAGCTATCTTTAGCTCAGGGATACAACTCAATCTTGGTAGTAGTCAATAGGTTAACTAAAATAGTATACTTCATACCTACTATGGAGAAAACATCGGTAGAAGGATTAGCACAGTGTCATGCCAGACAGCTGTTCAGGCAATAAAAGTGACATTTTTTACCATAATAACAAGAATAACCAGCTCGAGAGATGAGTTTGGCCCCCTAGAGATATTATTAGATGTCCAGTTGTAGACTTGAGCATACCACTTGAGTAGCAGAGTAGTGGCTGTGACCACTACTATAGAAACCTCATAGAGATTGTCCAGAGAATTTCATAACAAATCTATAACAAAACTCCCCTCTAGAGTGCTCTTGAGAGCAGAAAGGACCTTAGAAGATATTCTTTAACAGAATGATGTCATATCTCAGCAGCAGTCACTTATTTATAATGTCTAGGTTACCATCAGAGCAGGGCCATCATTGCTGATGGCTAATTATAGCAAGAACTAGCAAGATGAGTCCTCTTGAGGACTGCATTGCAAACTTAATAAAAGAAGACTAAGGCTTGAAGATGTGATAAGGTATAGAGGAGTAGTAGAAGGACTAGAGAGATCAGGCAGAGAGGTCAGATAGAGAGATAAAAGAAGAGGTATTTGATAAAGACAACATGCTCGAGAGTAAGACAACTCGAGATTGCCGCCTCTCTCTGTGGCCCATCAAAAGGCTCAAGAGCCATATATTGTTTAGAGAAGAACCCCAGGAGTAGAATTAGAGGAGTGGGGAGTGGTAGCCAAGTAATCAGGAGAGGTGCTATCTCATTATTTCCCTCTTACTATCTTTGGGAATTTAGAAGTTTTCTTTGTTTCTTTTCTTTTGTTGTATCATTACTTTGTAATCCTAATAAAATACTCTAGGGCACAGAAGGGAAAAAGATACTTTTCCCCCCCATTATCTCTCCCTTTGTTGCTCTAGAGCTGAAAGGCTATTTGAGTAATTTGAGGATTTCTTTTGTGTTTGCTTTATGAAAACTCTATAAAACTTCTCTTAAAGGAAGACTCAAGCCTCAACGGACCTAGGCATTCACTTACACTAGGAGCTAACCACTCGCTATATATCATTGGAGTTGGCTTCCAGTTGTACAGTCAGCTGAAGAAGAGCCCACATGACGGCATGGGAGTTCTAGGTAGTACTGCTGTATTGACAGTGAGCCAGGCTACTAGACTAGGTAAGAGCAGTAGTGTCACGGCACGAGATGAACACATACCTTAGGGATCCTATTATGGTGAGGGTTCACTCGAGTAGATACTAAAAATAGTTCTTTTCTTCTTAGGTTTCTATTTGATATGTTTTGGTTATTCTTTGAACTTTTACCTTTAGTAAGCTCTCTATTATTTGATTTATCTCCCCAGTGCCTACTTGTTTAGTGCACAATTGTGAAGTAGCTTGGAGATTTCACCTCTTTAACCTTGCTTTCACCTTTGTCCTGTGACTAAATCTTTTGATCCCCATCAACAGTTGTTCAGAGATAATATGTGAAAATTGCACAGGCTACCTAAAAGCATCATCTCAGACAGGGGGCCCCAATTTGTGGTAGGACTAATGCAAGAGTTGAATGAGATGCTAGGAATTAAGAGTAAATTGTCAACAGTGTTCCATCCTCAGACAAATGGACAAATTGAGAAGGTCAATCAGAAGTTGGAACAATACTTAAGAATGTTCATCGATCATAGGCAAGAGCAGTGGCCAGAATGGTTGGGAACAGCAGAGTTTGTATACAACAATAAAATACACTTGAGTACTTGGATGTTGCCCTTTAAGGCAAACTATGGGTAAGATCCCAGAATGGGGTTCAAGAGGAGAAAGAAGGGGAAGTATGAGAGAGCAGAGAAATTCATTGAAAAGATGAAAGAAATACAAAAGAAAGCGAAAGCGGTGCTAGGAAAGGCACAGGAAGAGATGAAAAGATATGTAGATAAAAGGAGAGTAGAAGTAGATAACTATAAAGTAGGGAACTTAGTGATGTTGAGTACTAAGGACTTGAAATACCAGATAGTCAGAAGAAGGACAGAGAAGTTGATGAAGAGATTTGTAGGCCCTTACAAGATCAAGAAAATCATATTATCAAATGCAGTAGAATTAGAACTACCTAGTAAATACATCCAGTAGTAAATATTAGTAGGATATGTAAATATGTAGGGTAAGTGGAAGGGCAGAAGAAGGAGTAACCTGCTCCAGTAATAATAGAAGGGGAAGAAGAATGGAAGGTAGAGAGAATTCTGAATAAGTGACAAGTTAGAGGAAAGAACAAATACTTGGTATGCTGGAAGGAATTCATGGCAGAGTCAGATACTTGGGAGGGAAGAGAGAATTTGGAAAACATAAAAGAAGCAATCAAAGAATTTGAGAAGGAATACCAATGAGATATGGAAGATATGGTGAGACAAGAATGTGAGAAAGAAATATTCAGAAGAGGAGAATTGCTAGAAAGATTTACAGCAAGAAAACTGTTCAGATGGTTGGATAAAAGGTACAATCAAGAATATTGGAGAAGGCTAGAAAAGAATTAGAAACAGTGGAAAGGAAAACAATCAGGGGAAAAAAGAATAGAAATGATTGCAGAGAAAAAAAAAACCAAGAAAGAAAATTTAAAAGTCAGAGAATGGATAGAAGATGACAATGAGATGGGCAATATGGTTGATCCATACTATGAATTGTAGGAAAAATTCCTCAGGATGAGGAAACTTAAGAGGGGACTGGTGTCATAACCTGGCAAAACGGCTAAGTCATTATTTAATAATCTTTTCATTTTCATTTCTTTTAATTCCTGATTATTATTTTTCTTTTCTTTTTCTTTTCTTTTATTATTGATGGACATGCGAGAGGAAAGTGACTCATAAGGAAGCACAGGATAAAAGGAAGGGTTAGGGTTACTCTTCATGTATAAATAGTGTACAGAATCTAACAAGAACTCTATCAAATTCTTCTTGTCAAATGCTGATAAAGGAGTAGTTGGCTTTATTCTGGCTCAGGAGTTGGCTACTCTGACAGTTACCATTTATTAAATCACTAATATCTCAGAAACCGCCATGATTGATGCTTTGGTTCTAGGCTCAGCAAAAGCCTTCATAACACTCAGAATAAGCCTAGAACAACCTCAAAGTGATTAATATTAGTGGAGATATGAAGGCCTCAATGTTTGCACATGGACTTTATTAATTACTCATAGATAGTTATCTGTCCTTTTCTTAGAACAAAGGACAGCCTTCATGTTATCACTATATTAAGCACAAAGGCACTACCATATGTAGAACAATAGGTAGTAGCATGTAATGATCTATCCTAGTGCTCAGACCATCACAATTCTGTATATAAAGACTTGTAGTCTGAGGATTAGACCTCAGACTTAACAATATCTTTTGTCAACGTCTAAACTTCGCATTTTTGAACCTTTCAAGATTCTAAAGCACCAATTACAAATAAGTAAGTGACCATTTGTGATACTTATACTACTTTTACATAGTCTATGCACAAAAGTCTTGCAGTCACATGTTTTTTTAGAATGTTCTACAATCATCTGATCTAATCATGTGATAGGGTTTACTTAAGCTTCCCATGCTATTTATAGTTTTATCCCATTATATATATGTCTTAAGATTATGGATCAACTGTTTAAAGGCATGGGAAGTTATTTCCTTTTTGGGGGTCTTATAATATAGTCTTTCTTTCAAGATTCCTTGTTCCAAGAAATTTTTCCATTAGCCCTAATTTTCATCCTATCTTTTTTCTCTTTCCTTTTCATATCTTTTTGTTATTGATAGATTGTGATAGCTCTTAGTGATCATCCTAGGTAGATGTTCAGAAAGAACTCGATGGAGTTCTTCATTAAATTGGGCTACTACTTATACTATTCTATAGTAGCTATACAACTACTAGTCCACAATCATATGTTTTTCTAGAATATTCTATGATCACCTGACCTGGTCACATGATCTGATTATCTAAGCTCTCATGCTATTTATATCTCAACCCTATTGTATAACTTGATGTTATAGATCAGATGTTCAAATGTGTGGGAAGTTAGTTCCTTTTTGGGGCTCTCATAATACTTTTCCTTCCCTACCTATATAATAATTTTGCTGCGAATTCCCTAGGTAATTCCTGACTAAATTCCTTTTTTTCTTCTTTCTGCTCCTATTGCCTTAGTTCTTTGGCCTCTTCCCCATACTCCCTTTCAAACTCTTTTACCAACTCCTTCATATTTTCTAGATTTTCTCTATTCTCCCAGGTGTCTTCCTCTATCGTATATCCTTTTCATCTTACCAAGAACTTTTCCTTCTCTCTCACCATCCCTTTGTTTAATATTTTCTTTACTTTGAACTCTTCTTCTCCTTTGATGATGACCAGTTTTGGCGGTTCTTTTGTCCTTCTACCTGTGGTTTATAGAGTCGTACTCTACTTATGTTGACTATGGAGTATATTTTAATAGACTTAGTGTCAGTGAGCCAACTCCTGAGCTAGAATAAAGCCAACTGCTCTTTATCAGCGTTTGACAAAGAGAACTCAATAGAGTCCCTATTAGATTTGCTACACTATATATATATATATACAATTACTGTTGTGGCTATACATCTTGTTTCTCATAGTCCTCATATCTATTAGCTAAGTTCTTTGTCACATGCTATGATATGATCTGTGACTCCATGTGACCTATAATATGACCATTCTGTGACTATTGTCACACCTTTTTGTAACTCTGTGACTTGTCACGTGATATTTTCCCATGCTCCACCTTAGTAATAAAAGAAAAGGAAAAGAAATATTAAATAATAACTTAGCTATTTTGCTAAGTCATAATAGTTTTTGTGATTTGTCCATATTTCAAATTCAAGTTTTGCTCCTTCCAAATAGTGCCTTCATGCTTCTAGACTTCTAATAACTACTAGCATCTCTTTATTGTGAATCTCATAGTTTCATTCTGTAGCGTTCAGCAATTTAGAAATAAAGGCTACTGGCCTCCACTTTTCATCCTTATACTTTGTCAATAATACTCCTCCTGTTGCATAATCTGAAGCATCTACCTCTACTCTCATTTCTTTATCAATATCCAGGATAGCCAGAATAGGTTCTATGGTGAATATCGCTTTAAGTTTCTTGAATACCTTTTTCTGTTTCTTCTTCTATCTCCATTTTTGCTTCTTTCTAACAAGTACATGTAGGGGTGTGGCTATTTTGGCAAAGTCTTTTATAAACCTCCTGTAGTAGTTGGCCAGACCTAAAAACTTTTGTACTTTCTTGACATTCCTGGGTGCTGGCCAGTTTAACACTCCCTTTATCTTTTCCCTTTGCATCTCCACTCCTTTTGGACCAATTACTACTCCCAGAAACTTTACTTCTCTTACTTTCCATTTACACTTTTCTAGTTTCACAAATAGGTCATTTTCCTCTAACCTCTTTAACACTTTCTCCACTAATTCATTGTGCCTCTCTTCTGTATCTATAGTTACCAGGATATCATCAATGAATATTACTGTATCTCCTTGGTTTATAAGATCTCAGAACAGATCATTTATTATTGTTTGGAAAATAGCAGGAGAGTTAGTTAATCCAAAGTACATGACTATGAATTCATAAGCTCTAATATGTGTCGTAAATGCTGCTTTCTATTTGTCTCCTTCTTTGATCCTAATATTATTATATCCCTACCTCAGATCCAGCTTTGTAAATACCTTTCTTTTTCCTACTCTATCTAGTATATTTGCAATAAGGGGTAAGGGGTACCTGTTCTTAATTGTCTACTAATTTATATGCTGATAATCTTGTACCATTCTTCATGTGCTATCCTTTTTTGCCACAAAATATACTGGTAACATTTAGGGTGACTTGGAAGATTGAATATATCTATTTCTTAGTTAATTCTCCACAAACACTTGTACCTCCTCTCTTTTTTCTCTAGACAACGAGTAAACTTTTCCCTTTTTTGGTACAAATTCTTCCTTTAATTCTATAGCATAGTCCTAGGCCTTTTATACTGGCATTCTTTTCGACTTCTTTTTTCTGAATACTTTCTTCTACTTCCAAAACTTCTTGGTATCACAAACTTCATTCGGCCATATCTCCATCAATTCTTTGATGATTCTCATGGTCTCAAAGGCTACAAAAAGACCTCAAAAAGACCTTTCAATCAGTGCTAGTTACGTCTCAAGGCAATCAATATTGGCCAAGATATTAAGCAGATCAACTAGTAACTACCATGTTACTGTTTATTAAATTGCTAATATCTTGGAAACTGCCATAATCGATGCTTTGGTTCTAGGCTCAGCAAAAGCCTTCATAACACTCAGAATAAGCCTAGAACAACCTCAAGGTGATTAATATTAGTGGAGATATGAAGGCCTCAATGTTTGCACATGGACTTTATTAATTACTCATAGATAGTTATCTGTCCTTTTCTTAGAACAAAGAACAGCCTCTATATGGTTAGGTTATCACTATTTCTAGCACAAAGACACTACCATATGTAGAACAATAGGTAGTAATCAGGTGATGATCTGTACTAGTGCATAGACCATCACTTTTCTGTATATAAGGACTCATAGTCTGAGGATTAGACCTCAGACTTAAC
>Ga0153962_1000165_pt1 | contig 13579 bp, 23 predicted proteins | sample TSFL046MetaG_FD_106657 | JGI IMG/M metagenome (GOLD analysis project Ga0153962, IMG submission 106657) | Attine ant fungus gardens microbial communities from Florida, USA - TSFL046 MetaG | ecosystem: Host-associated > Fungi > Mycelium > Unclassified | place: USA: Florida, Withalacochee...
AGTAACATGAGGACCATGGGAGAATAAGCGCATAGCCACAGTAGTAAAGTGTATAAGTAGGTAGAGAAATGAGTGAGAACTCTATCGAGTTCTCTTTGTCAAACTCTGAACAAAGAGACAGTTAGCTTAATTCCAGTCATTGGACTTTAGATGCTGACATCATATCAGATAGGGGACCACAGTTCGCAGTAGGGTTAATGTGGGAATTGAATGAGATGTTGGGGATTAAGAGTAAATTGTTGACGGCGTTCCACTCTCAAACAGATGGACAAACAGAAAGGGTGAACCAGGAGTTAGAACAGTACTTAAGGATGTTCATCGATCACAGGCAAGAACAGTGGCCAGAGTGGTTAGGAACAGCAGAGTTTGTGTATAACAATAAAGTGCACTCAAGTACTAGAATGTCGCCTTTCAAGGCAAATTACGGGCAAAATCCCAGGATGGGGTTTAAGGGAAGAAAGAAGGGGAGATATGCAAGAGCAGAGAAATTCATCGAGAAGATGAAGAAAATACAGGAGGAAGCAAAGGCAGTACTAGGGAAGGCGCAAGCAGATATGAAGAAATACGCCAACAAGAAGAGATCGGACATAGAGAAGTATAAAGTAGGAGACTTGGTCATGCTCAGTACCAAAGATCTGAAATATCAAATGGTCAGAAGGAGGACAGAGAAGTTGACAGAGAGATTCGTCGGTCCTTATAAAGTCAGGAAGATAATATCATCGAACATGGTCAAATTAGAACTACCTAGTACAGTAAAAATACACCTGGTAGTGAACGTCAGTAGAATACGACAATATGTAGAACAGGTGGAGAGGCAGAAAAAGGAGCGACCAGCCCCGGTAATAATCGAAGGGGAAGAAGAATGGGAGGTAGAACGTATACTAAATAAAAGAAAGATCAGAGGTAAAGACAAGTATTTAGTATGTTGGAAAGGATTCACAGCAGAATCAGACACATGGGAAGGAAGGGAGAATTTAAAGAATGCACAAGAGGCAATCGAAGAATTCAAGAAAGAATATCGATGGGATATGGAAGATGTGGCGCGACAAGAGCACGAAGAAGAAACATTCCAACGAAGAGAACTACCAGGGAGGTTTATGGCAAAGAAGTTGTATAGATGGTTAGACAAGCAATACGACCAGGAATATTAGGGAAGGATGGAAAGGAATTAGAGGCGATGGAAGGGCAAGAAGCCAGTAAGAAGAGGGATGATGAAGACGATCCCGGAAGAGAAAGAAGAAGCTGAAGAAGAAAAATCAAGAGTTCAAGAATGGACAGAGGAAGATGAAGACGAAATGGGCAACATGGTAGACCCATATTATGAGTTGTAGAGAAATTCCTCGGGACGAGAAAACTTAAGAGGGGGGTAGTGTCATAACTTGGCAAATTGGCTAAGTCATTATTTATATTTCTTTTCTTTTCTTATTTACAACTACAAGATGGAGTGCAGGAAAGTATCATGTGACTTTGTCACAATCTCACAATGGTCACGTCACATGTCACAGTCACAGTAGATCACATGATGAGAGTAACATGAGGACCATAGGAGAGCAAGCGCATAGTCACAGTAGTAAAGTGTATAAGTAATAGAGAAATGAGCAAGAACTCCATCGAGTTCTCTTTGTCAAACTCTAAATAAAGAGACAGTTGGCTTAATTCCGGTCATCGGACTTTAGATGCTGACATCTCTAGTCCATATGCATCATATTTTCCAGTAATTTCCTTTCTTTTTTTGAATTTAATTATTGATCTTTCTCTTTTCCTTTCTTAGGTGTCACTCCGCTAACCTTCCAGTATGTCCTATTGCTTTCTAGGGCCTTTCCACATACGGGGTCGCAGTCACCTTTATTTATATAACTGCTCTCTGTTTTCAAATCACTCTATTCCTTTGTCATCTTTACTTCTCCTATCTATGGCTTCCTTAGTAACTGGTGAAACTCATAATGTCTTCTTGGAGCTATCTGACGCCATCTCCAACATTTTCCATCATAGCCAATGCTATGCTCATCATGAGACCACTCTTGGTTCTCTTAAGATGGCTATCAATAGTTTAGCTGAACCCATTGTAAGTATTCTTTTTCTGTTTCTATTGTTTGATCTTCTTTTTCTCATTGTATTCCTAATAGCGACTCTATCTAGATTAACTCAATTCTGATCCTACTGCCATCGGCAAACCTGATTATATCAAAATCTTGGGCAAGACAAAACGGTCATACGAGATCTTTCGTAAGGACCACGACCATTCATTCATTTATCCCCCCATTTATAAGCAGTTACAGACTTTTATAAGTTAATATGAGAAGAGTCTGAAGGTATCTGATATTCGTTCTAGTATCCCGTCCACTCAGCAGGATCCCCCCCCTGGTAATGGTGGCGTCTCGAGCACCAATACTGGCAAGTCCAGTACTTCTAAGATATATATATTTCTTCTTTTTCTCCTTTCTAGATCCAATTGTTAATATTTCTTTCTCTTTTCTCTTAGCGTCACAAGGTCAAGGCTTTGCCTCCTTCTAATAGTGAAGCTAACATTTCAGATAGCGATACCAATGAGGTAATCTTTATCATATATGCCCCATATAATAATATCACTAAATGTCTTTTTCGTCAGGCTTCTGTTCGTTTTTCCTTCTCTCTCTATCTGGATGATCTCTTATTTCTCTTTGACAGTCTCCTATGCAGGTTGACAATACTGGTGGTCCTTTTGCTCCTGCTGTTTCGCCATCCATGCCTCCACTGGCTTCTTCAGCTCTACTTATGGGGACTATTCCTATCTCTCACTTTCTAGTAAGTCTTTTCTCTAGATTATTGCTTCTTTCTCTTGACATTCTTTCGCCTTCTCAGTTTGCCTCTGCACCTCTGTCCATTACTGGTTCTGATGGCAGTCTTGCTAAGGAAGGTATGTTTCTTTCTCTCTTTATTTTTCTTTCTTCTAACTTGTCTTTTTACAGCTTGTGCCGTCTTTCATGCTACCTAGGACTTTTACAAGCAGGGTATTCATGCTCAGAACTCCATGCTTCACTCTTGTTCTCTTCCCACTATTGAGGTCGCTCTCATCTTTGCCTTCTCTAATGTCCTCCAGGCTATCTACTCTCTCGAGAATGCAGCTCACAACTATAAGGATACCACTGAGGAACAGGAGCACCTTTCCTCTATCTATGACTTCTACATTTCTGCTCGGTCTGCTAGGTAGTCTGCCTTGCCTTCTGTGATCTTGTCTGTTTGGCTACTTGTTTCATAGTTTTACTTTATACTCTCCACTCAATTGTATCTCACCTGTTACTCCCAATCCAAGAGTTTTGTTATTGCTTCTCTTGTGTGATTATCTCTGTCTGATTCTGCAGTAAGCTCCTGTAAGCTCTCCTCAGACATATCTAGTAAGTCTTTTACTTCCGAGTTAAAGTCCAGTTTCTTTCTAGAGAGGTATGGTAGTACTCTCAAGACCACTACTTTGTTCTGCTATACTGAACTGTCAAGTTCAGCTAAGATATAAGTACCTTCTTGTAATTTTCTCACAACTACCATAAGTCCTAGATACCTTGGTTTTATTTTCCTATCTGCCAACATTTCTATAGCTGAATTTTTTACCAAAACCAGACTTCCTAGCCCTAGATCGAACTCCTCTATCTTATGTTGCAGATCTCTCTCTAATTGTAGAGTTCTTCTAATCTTCTCTTTAGTCACTTTCTCTCTCATTTCTTCTATATGAGCTACATGTTTAGCTAAGGCCATTGCTTGTAATCCTATTAGCTCCTCTCTAGAGAGCATTCTCTCTGGATATTTGACTAACAATGTTGCTTCTATTATGTCCAAAGGTATGGTTGGATGTGTACCCATCACCATAAAGTATGGTGAATACCCTGTCCTTTTTCTTATTGTAATTCTATCTGCCCACATCACATGGTGTAAGTACTAAGCCCACTTTCTGATATCTCCCTTTGTTGCTTTGTATAGCATCTATCTGAGATCCCAATGCAGTCTTTCAATTATACCATTTGCTTGTGAGTTATAAGGAGAAATTGTTACTCCTTTTATTCCATACTTCTCTTCTAGCCACTTCACAGCTTTCTTAAATAGGGCTCTATTGTTGGTAACTATCTTTACTAGACTTCCCCATCTATATATAATATCTTCAAATAGCCATTGTCCTATAGATCTAGTATTCTCTTCTTTTAGAGCTTTAGCTTCCATTCAGGACAATAGTCTACATCTCCCATGTACTATATATTTACAGCCATTTGAAGGTGGATTCATATATACTGTATCTGCATGCAAAACTTGGAAAATTGACGGTATATGCGTCACTTCTGGTGGTAGTTCTAGAGCCCTTCTTTGTCTAACTTAACACATGTGGCAGGTTCTAACATACCACACGGCATCTTTTTCTATTTCTGGCCACCAGAATCTCTGCTAAAGCAATTTATTGGTAGCATAGCCACCTTGGTGTCCCATCTTATTATGGCACGACTTTAACAGTCTCATTCGGTCTTTTTTAGCCACAACTAATTGTAGACTGTTATTTCTGGCATTTTTCTTATACAATCTCCCATCTCCTTTATCTAACCAATAATGAGAAGCTGCTCTTATTAAGCTAGCCTGCTCTGCTGTTAGCTTTCCAAAAGATCTCCTGCTCTTGGTTGCCAATAGCTCTTTTATTTGTTTTATTCTCTCATCTATTCTTTTTGCATAATTGTTTCTTCTATTATCATCATACTCTTTCTGACCACTCTCTAGATCCTGCTTAGGCTCTTCACTAGCAGTTTCTAAGAAGATATCTCCCATCTTGTTAGCACTATCTCTGTTACCATCTTCTACTAGACCTTTCTCTAACTCTAATAAAGGCTCTTTTTCTATACTTTCATAAAAGAATCCCTCTCTAGAGTCGATTTCCTCATAAAATTCCTCTAATTCCAATGGATCCAAGCTTGTGGGATCTTCTTTCATCATCACTATATCTCCTGCCCTATCATTGGTACCATCTTTAAAATCTTCTTCTGGTAGATCTCCTAGATACTATTTCCTTCTAGACAAATCATCTGGTCCAAACATTCTTTTTTTCTTGTGTACAATTTCAAAGAAGAAATGAGTTCGTATATAGTTTACCCATCTATTTATAGTGGCATTTGGCATCTTTCCTGGGTTGTTTAACATTCCTATTAGATATTTGGTGTCTGTTTCTACTATAAAATTTCTATATCCTCTGAATAAATATATCTCCTGTTCTAACGCTCGTCTCAGTCCACATAATTCTCTCTTTGGCTGGAAATACCTCTGTTGCCATGGATCCATCAGTAAAGAGTTAAACTTTACATAATGGATCTTTTTAGGATCTTTTTTATCTCTCTGATATATGTAATATCCTACTGCTCTCCATGACGTATCCACTGCTAAGACTAGTGGCTGTTCACTCGAGAACTTTGGATTTCTCATGTGAAAATAGTCTTCTATAAGTATCTTAAGGTCTTGTTGTGCTTTCTGTTGTATAGGTCCCCATTCAAATGGAATACCTTTCTTAACTATCTCGTATAAGGATGCTGCTACCCTCACAAAGTTAGGTATATGATTTTTGCATTGCACTGCTATTCCTAGGAAGGCCCTTATATCTGTAGTATCCTCACAAGGTCCCTAGTGCAATATCTTTCCAATTGCATTATCAGTCAGCTTTCTCCCTTCATATGAATACTCAAATCCTACTATAGTAATATGATCACTACATACCATTGTCTTAGGACCTGAGAAGGTCCCTTCAGCGTACTTTATTCTCTGCAATATTCTATTAACATTCTTTAGATGCTCAAACACGAACTTTTTAACTCTTGGATTTCAATCTAGAGTCTTTACTCCGCCTCCTGGTAGCTTATACCTAATCTTAGGACCTCTAATTGGCACATCATCAATGTATGGTAATGTATACTTAGGTATTTCATCCCTTAATATATATGTCACATCATCATGAAATATAGGCACTGAATTAGTCTATCCTATTGGTAGAGTAACCAGTCTTAATGCTCTGAAGGGCATCTGGAAGGTGGTTAGGTCTCTAGACTGTTCTGCAAGTACTCTCTCATTGTATCCTACATATAAATCTAATATTCTGCTATAAGCTCTTCCTGCAAAGTGCATAGCTAACTCTTCGGTTGCTGGCGGCAGTCCCAAATGTGCTATCGTCACTCTGTTCAGTGGCTCTAGACTGTGCACTATTCTTAAGCTCTTGCCATCCTTTTTTATTACACAGAACCATTTAGACTGATAGAACGAGTTTGACGGTTCATAAACTCCTATCTCTATCTTTCTCTTAATTATCTTGCATACTTCTTTATGAATAGCTAGGGGAATTCTAAAGGGTTTTTCTACCCACGGAATATATGCAACCATTGATATCTCTACTGTTGAAAGTACTCTTCTTTAAATTTTCCTCTCTCTGTATCATCCCATGCAAAGGCTTCATTCTGTTCTCCTATTAGCCAGTGCATTAATTTTCTTTCTTCTGGCCATAAGAATCCTTCTTCATGAGCCATATTCAACTTCTCTTTTCTCTCTAAAGTGTAATGTTCTCTAGGTTCAAACTCTGGTGGATGTTCTGGTAACTTAGGCATTCCTTATAAAGGATTACCCACTATTTCCCTTGTAATTCTGAATCTTTCTGGTAAAGTCCCCAGTATCAGTTTCACTTTCAAGGCTACTAGCTTATACTTCTTTGCAAAGCAACTTGCGACTTTCTCCTCTATTTCCTCTAGATTACTTGCTTCTTCTTCTACAGCCATCCAGTGCCGGCAAAAGGTATCAGGTCTCCTTATTTTCTATATTATTTGTTCTAGAAGTATCACTTCCTCTTTTCCTAAAGTTGGCTTACTTCTCTCTAGATACAATAGTCTCAACTCATCTATGCTTAATATATTTCCTGCTATTGGCAGAACCTCACTGATAAAAGGCCTCCCGTCTCAATCTAGTTTGATTATACAAAGAACCTCTCCTCTGGGAAATGTCTCAGATTCCTCAAGGTTCACCAAAAATTTGCCAAGCTCTCTACTTTCCGTGGCAATTCCCCTCTTTTATATGTTGGTATGGCTACCTTAGCTCCAGTATTCGGACAGGTAATATACACTGTCTGATTTCCTTTCTTATCATTAACAATTCTACTCTCTGTTATGGTGTCAAATGGCCGCCCCAACAATACTGTATAAGGCGCCACATCCATTACATGTACCTATAAGAGTACTGTCACTCCTCCTAGAGTGAACAGTATGTTTCTTGCCAGTTTGCATGTTCTAAATAGTGATTCATTTGCACTCTGCATCTGAATGCTAAGACTAGGATCCCAGCTTACTTTATTGGCAGCAGCTATCTTCTTGGTCATTGAGACTATTTGTGAGCTGCTATCTAATAACATTTCTTCTTCTCCGATGCCATTTATCACAGCTGGTACTACTCTCAGGTGAGCCATATCTGGCACTACTCTCTCTTCTTTTTCTCCTTCTTCTTTTATCGCAAATATCTAACAACTACACTCTTCTGGACTCAATCTCTCTAGGAACTGTAAAACTAGATCAGCCACAGCCTAAACCTCCACAACTTCGCCATCTTCTATCTCAATGACTTCCTGCCACTTTTCTGGGCTCTCCAAACTGTTAACCGACACCACTTTCTTTTGTGGCTGGTTGTCTTCCTTTTCTTGATCTTTGTCCTCTCTAGATTCATCCTTATTCGAGTGTTTACTTATTAAGATTTCTTTTAAGGCTACTCGCAACTTCGGCACTATAGCCCATAATTCTTTAGGAGTCACTTTCATTTCTCCTTCCAATATCCTATCTAATATTTCCTTAGCCTTAACTCCTTCCTCAATTGGCACTCTATTCTTTATTGGCATGTTCCTCCAAGGAAATTGCCTGAAATATTTAGCTAAGAGTGGTGGAACATTGACTACTAGTACCTGTGTGGGCACCTTTCAATAAGGAAACTCGTGGTTTTGACTTGTAGTCAATACTCTAGATCCACTACAAGTTCCATTTTCTGCTCTTTCCGGTGAGAATTCCTCCTCATTTTGATTCCATCTATTTATCTCTAAAGCCTTCTCATTCCAAAAGCGAACCTGTCTTTCAAATGGTGGCCTCTTCATCAGTGTCTCTAAAAACCTGACTTCTTTCTAGGAGCTGAGTTCTGTTTTGTCTAAATATACTCTGCTGCCATTCTTCTCAGAAAGAACTCCATGCCCTCTTCTTCTAATTCTGGTGTCGGCTCTCTTTCTAGACTCATTTTCTGTAACATGACCTCTAGGCTACCAACTTTCTTTCTTAAGTGGGACAGTTCTTCTAACTGTCTATTCTCTCTAGATGAGGCCTTCATCTGTCTCCTTACTGGTTAGGATGACACTATGATCCCTTCTGTGTCTGGCTCTTAATCCCATATATTGCAGGTTTCTAATTCTGGATCTCCCTATATCATCATTGCTATTGACGATGGCAGATGTTTCCTTACACAGTCCTTGATGGTCATGTTATGCTCCATTAGTATGGGTTCTCCATTTGCGAACCTTACCGTAAATTTATCTACCAATATTAATCTTTTCTTTTCATCTTCTGTCTTCTTAGGACAAAACAAGAACAAGTAGTCTGTCTCAAAGCAATAGAAGCACTTCCTTAGAGGTCTAAATGGCCCCATTTGTGGTGGTCCCTGTCCATACCTTGGTGGGAATCCTCCTACTTCTTTTGTTGGTGGTGCCGATGTTACACCACAAATGAATTTTCCACAGAAGATAACATTTGATATGCTTTATACCAACGAATTCTTAATTAGAGTTTACTTTAGAGCCCTTTTTATACCCTCAGAATGTACTACCATATAATAAAGACATTGAGCAAGGGAGAACCAACCCAGAGCTCATGTTGATACCTTGGGAAGCAAGCAGGATGAGCTAGCATCAGGTTTAGAAAGAAAGTCATAGAGGGACTATGCTCTAGATCCATTATAGGATGGAACTGACTTAGAAATATGGCGGACTAGGACTCTAGAACCAATAGTGTTTGAATGACAGACTTAGATAAATAGACTTTGGTTGCAATTAAGCATTGATGGCATCAAATCAATTATATTTAGATAAATAAGCCCTAGAATGTGACTTGGAGATACTAGATATTGAGTGGGGTTTACTGACTACTTAATAGGTAACCAGGGAGGTTCTTCTTACAAAGCAATATCAAAGGGAGTAATGGGAGATCAGGAAGAATATTCTAGAGAGAAGTGACAATGAAGATACGTTATCTTTGATGGAAAGAATAGTTTCCTTTTTATATTTTATTCCTTGAGTTTTAGGGCTTTGTAATCATTTTAATATAGTATCCAGTATGCAGTTGGATAAAAGGAGGAACCTCTTAACTCCTACCTCCATCTACACTGCCTTTGGAATCATAAATGCAAATCTATTGAGAGTAAGAAAACTGAGACTAGTGGGGTATCTTGAGAAGAACACAGAATATACCCAGAACTCAATCTAGGGAGAAGATATAAATGCAACTCAAACAGGCTTCAGAAAGGACAATAGGCTGGGAAAGCTTGGCTAGGTACACACTTGGATTGCATCACACCCGTAAGGTTCAGTGTTGGGGGTGCAGACAAGAGGGCAACTGAGTGTGGAGGGTCTATAAGTGATCAACTAACTGTATTTTCCAGAGGAGCTTTTGTCATGGTATATAAAGGTTGACACCTTAGGGAGGCTATGCAACAATAATCTAGAGAGATCTTACAATCCTTTCACAATCACCAATGTATATTTTATTGGAGCTGCATATAATTCTTATTTTCTAATTATTTATAAACCTTCATCTTTGATTATCTCCTCTCAGACCTTTAGCACACAATTGGGAGCTGGCACAACATGGTTTTGTTTGTTCCAGTATGCAATTCCCTTTTGCATCCTTTCACTGATATTTGTTCTTATGAGTATATCAGTGTCTTTATACTATCTAGAGCCTCCTGTATACTCTTCTTATGGTACTCTCGTGATTTCTCTTGTTTCTCATATAATGTCTTTAATACATTTATATCCTGTTGCAAGGCCTCTATATCTAGATATGCCTCGACTTTTCTCACTGACTCTTCTTTACTATAATACACCAGTCCTCTAGTGTCTGGGTCCACTTTTCTGTTCCTAGACAATATCACTAGTGTATGTTTCAACACCCATACTATTGTTTTTTCACTAACTAGCTCTACAGCTTTCTGCACTACGTGATCTAGATCGTAAGGATCCTCAATACGACTTTTTCCTTGTGCATCTATCTTAAGTGTCCCTTGTATGCTTAATCTAGAATTAAGTGCATCTTAAAAGGCACTATCTAATGTCTTAACAAAGAGCTCTACAAGCTCCTTGTTTCCTGTCACTGCCGGCAGTCTAAGATATTTCTGCGCAATATACACAAACCTTCTCTTAAAGCTCATGAGTCATTCCTCCTCTAATAAATTGATCCCAGCATTCTCTCTACATAATCTTCTTAATTTATCCATACTACCCTGTTCTTTAGTAGTTAGTTCTGGATACTTTGTCTTAAGTCTCTCTAAAAACTGATTCTAAGATCTAGCTTTATATTCTTCAAAGCTGGTCTACTGGTCATGTATATCAGCATCCACATATCCTATAATTCAATCTAGTTTCTTTTGATCCTCTGTGATTTCTGCAGTTCGGAACAGTTGTTCCATTATTCTAAGGAGATTTCTGAGCATTCTCGACTGTCCATTCCACTTAGGGGCGCTTGGGCTAAGGGGCATTGGCATATTCAATTTAGCAGTCATATTTGATTTAGTTTGCAAAGTAGTAATTGGATTAATAAACGGCAGCATCAATGTTCGAGATGATGGTAATGAAGTAAGATTATCAGAAAATGCTTGCGTCATCTCTGATGCAAGTTCTTCTAGTGATTCTTCAAGAATTATGCATATACTTGAGAGACTAAACCTTTCTGGGTAAGTAGGTCTAGTCCATTCCACTGAAGTATTTAAGAAGGGGTTCAGCTCAATATCTGAAGGAGATCCAAGGCTTGGAGTAGACCATTCTAATAGTTCTGACATCTCGGAACTGACACATTGTCTCTTTACTACAACTCTTGTTTTCTTCTATAGTATATGTTCTGGGTTATCTACTGGATGTACCAATCTGGCTCACTGCACTGTAGAAGTTTAATGACTCCTAGTTCTAGTTTCTGGTTGTTTTTCTGCTCTAGAAAGGTTTAAAGAATTAGGCATCTTTTAGAAATAAAGTTTAGGATGCTCAAAGTATTAAAGTGAAAGATAAGTGGAAAGAGTAAGAAAACCCTCAAATCTGAAACTCCCCTCATGGTAGGCTCTAGATAAAAGGATGCAAAAGAGAATTGCACACTGGGACAAACAAAACCATGCTATGCTAGCTCCCAATTGTGTACTAAAGGTCTGAGGGGAGATAATCAAAGATGAAGGTTTATAAATAATTAGAAAATAAGAATTATATGCAGCTCCAATAAAATATACATTGGTGGTTGTGAAAGGATTGTAAGATCTCTCTAGATTATTGTTGCATAGCCTCCCTAAGGTATCAACCTTTACATACCATAACAAAAGCTCCTCTGGAAAATACAGTTAGTTGATCACTCATAGACCCTTCACACTCAGTTGCCCTCTTGTCTGCACCCCCAACACTAAACCTTATGGGTATAATGCAATCCAAGTGTGCACCTAGCCAAGCTTTCCCAGCCTATTGTCCTCTTCGAAGCCTGCCTGAGTTACATCTGTATCTTCTTCCTAGATTGAGTTTTGGGTATATTCTATGTTCTTCTCAAGATACCCCACTAGTCCTAGTCTTCTTACTCTCAATAGATTCACATTTATGATTCCAAAGGCAGTGTAGATGAAGGTAGGAGTCAAGAGGTTCCTCCTTTTATCCAACTGCATACCGAATACTATATTAAAATGATTACAAAGTCTTGAAACTCAAGGAATAAAATATAAAAAGAAAACTATTACTACTTTTGATGTTTCTTCAACCTCTTCTTATGCTAAGTCTATCCTAATTCCCAGCGATGACATATTCTTATGGTGACACGTCCTCTTCATTAAATCCTTCCCATCAAAGATAATGCATCTTCATCGTTGCTTCTCTCTAGAATATTCTTCCTGATCTCCCATCACTCCCTTTGATGTTGCTTTGTAAGAAGGCTCTCCTTGATTATCTATTAAGTAGTCAGTAAACCCCACTCAATGTCTAGTATCTTCAAGTCATGTTCTAGGGCTCATTTATCTAAATATAATTGATCTAATACCATCAATGCTTAATTGCAATCAGAGTCTATTTATCTAAGTCCATCGTCCAAACACTACTGGTTCTAGAGTCCTAGTCCACCATATCTCTAAGTCAGTTCCATCCTATAATGGATCTAGAGCATAGTTCTTCTATGACTTTCTTGTTACACCTGATGCTAGCTTACCCTACTTGCCTCCCAAGGTATTAACATGAGCTCTGGTTTGATTTTCCCTTGCTCAATGTCTTTATTATATAGTAGTATGTTCTGAGGATATAGAAAGAGTTCTAGAGCGAACTCTAATCAAGAATTTGTTATTATAAAGTATATCAAATGTTATCTTCCATGGAAAATTTGCTTGTGGTGTAACAACATGTCTCTCTTCTTTCTTTATGATGCTACATTGTTATGCCAGACAGCCGTTTAGGCAATAAAAGTGATATTTTTCACCATAACAATAAGAATAACTAACTTGAGAGACAAGTTCAGCCCCCCAGAGATATTGTTAGATGCCTAGTCATAGACTCAAACATACTACTTGAGTAGCAGAGTAGTGGCTGTGACCACTACTACAAAGACCTCATAAGCATTGTCTAGAGAATTTCATAATAGATCTATAACAGAACTCCTCTCTAAAGTGTTCTCAAGAGCAGAAAGAACCTTAGAAAATGTTTTCTATAAGGATAATGTCATATCTTGATGGCAGTGACTTATTTATAACATCTAGGTTACTATCAGAGCAGGGCCATTGTAAGAAAGCTAAACTCCAAGCTAGAATCAAGCCAACTACTCTTTGTTTAGTGATTGACAAAGAAAACTCAATAAAGTTTCTGTTAGATTTTTCTATACTACTTATACAACTACTACATGGTTTGTGCACTTCTTTCCCATGCCTATCATATGACATCATGTGATATGACACTTGTGATATGACACTTTCCCACACTCCCTTCTGTGTAGTAAGTCCAAGATAAAAGGAAAAGAAAAGAAAAGAAAAGAAATATAAATAATAACTTAGCCATTTTGCCAAGTTATGACAGACTTAAGGTTTATCCAAGATAGATGTTTAGAAAGAACTTAATAGAGTTCTCTGTTAGATTTTACTAGCTACTTATATAAATATTCATTGGTCTATGTACCTATCTCTTGCAATCACATGACCCTTACTACTTATTGCTAGCCATATAAAAACTACTAGACTAGAATAAAATGAGTAGTTACTTTTCTATCTTCCACTTCCAGTGTTCCTCCCTGAGCTCTTATTAGGTGAGTCAGACAGTGTATACTATGCTTGCTAGCCCTGTCTCAATATACTGGCA
>Ga0153962_1000168_pt1 | contig 13544 bp, 14 predicted proteins | sample TSFL046MetaG_FD_106657 | JGI IMG/M metagenome (GOLD analysis project Ga0153962, IMG submission 106657) | Attine ant fungus gardens microbial communities from Florida, USA - TSFL046 MetaG | ecosystem: Host-associated > Fungi > Mycelium > Unclassified | place: USA: Florida, Withalacochee...
GATCATCTTCGTGACAGGTCGCGCTACCATGACACCATTTACATTGCTGCATACGGGCGTCCGCTGTCCGTCGCTGACAGAAACAATGTCAGCAATGTGTTCCCCTCTGGTAACCGCGTCCCCGGGTTTCTTTCGCCAGGCCAGAATGCCGCTTACGGGAGTCGGAAGATGACTTGCGCCTTCAAGGGGAAAAATCGTTACTCGCTCAGGCTTTTCAAAAGCTACAGGTTGCGCTGAGATAAGACCTTCACTTATCAGAAAGTCGATGATTGCCTGTGCATCTTGCTTCGCCAGTTCATCACTGACATCCGTCTGTCCGCGTAGCTCAACGGTAACGGAGAAAGGAATAGCCTCTGTTTCGAGCAGTTGCCTGTCGGAAAACCACTTCCATGCTCTTAAGATGGCTTCGTCAAACGGCTGTCCGCCAGCAAAATCCTCTACAAACACTACGCTGGCACCCAGAGCATGGGCAAGCTTGCGTGCGCGCCCGGTATGTAAACGGTTGGTATAGAGGTGCAGAACAGCGTCAGTATCACAGTGAAGATCAAGCACCAGATCGTGCTTCAGGGCCTCGGACAGTAGCAGATGCTTCATCTGCCCAACGGTGTCCATCGGTACAGTATTAGCCAGAGACTGCTGTATCATCAGGAAAGGATCGGTTTCACCAGCAAGAAGCCGTTTTTCAAGAGCGAGACTGAGCTCCGGAAAGTTCCGGTTAAAGTTTTCGCCATTTGCCAGGTCAAAACGGCCTGCCCAGTAACCCAGCACGTTTTGCATCATACCAACCGGATTGGCAAGCGGAACAAGCGTAATTTTTCCCGTGATCCTGCCCTGATTTTCATACTCTTTCAGTATGGCGATCAGGTGTTGCATAACAAGAATGCCCGGGTGTTCATCTGCATGAAGCCCGGCCTGGATATAGGCTGAACGCCCTTTCTCCGCCCCACCGAACGAGTGACTGTTCAGAAACAGAGGCTGGCCGGGTACCAGCGAAGGAAGTTCTGTACGTTTTGTTTTCATGTATCGTTCGCACTGTTCATCTTACAAAACCGGCGCACCAGTAACTGGCTGGCGCGCCGGAGCGTTATTTTCCATAGATGTCGAAATCAAAATAGCGCGCGGCGATTTTTTGATAAGTGCCGTCTTTTAACATCTCGGCAAGAGCTGAGTTGAAAGCGTCCTGCAGAGCCTTGTCCCCTTTTCGCAGTCCGATGCCGGTTCCCACTCCAAAGATTTCATTATCTTTTACTGCCGGCCCGGCAAATTCGTAGGCTTTACCCGCGTCCTGCTTCAGGAAACCATAGCTGCCTGCAGTTTCGTCCTGAAAAGCCGCATCAAGGCGACCGGCGGTCAGGTCGGCGTAAACCTGATCCTGCGCCTGGTAGGCAACGACATTAACACCCTTTGGCGACCAGTATCGGTTAGCGTAGACTTCCTGAATGGTGCCCTGCTGAACCCCTATGCTTTTACCCTGAAGAGACCCAAGATCAGGCTGGATTTTACTGCCCTTCGGGGCGATCAGTCGCGCATTAGCGCTGTAGAGCTTGTCCGTAAAGTCTATCTCTTTGAGGCGTTTTGGCGTGATGGAGAGAGCAGCAATAATGGCATCAATTTTCCGGGCTTTCAGTGAAGGTATCAGTGCATCGAACTCGGTCTGCACAATCGTGCAGTTTGCCTTTATTCGTCTGCACAGCTCTTTTGCCAGATCAATGTCAAAACCCACCACTTCGCCCTGAGCATTTTTGGATTCGAAAGGAGCATAGGCAGGCTCTGTACCCAGGCGGATATTTTGAGGAACTTCAGCATGCAGGGCATGGGTTACGCCCAGGGTAAGCAATACAGACAGTACGATACCTCTGACTTTCATACACAGCTCCGAGTAATAAAGATGTCGTTCAAAAGCCGCGCCGGAATGACGGGCCGGGATGTTCCCGCCGGCAAGGGGATTTACCGACGGCCAATCTTTTACCGGTTTTCTTCTGCCAGCTCACGGATGAAGCGACTGACCAAAATGAGGCCCTGTTTCATGACCTCACTGTTATTGGCATAGCCAATACGCAGATACCCTTCCATATCCAGTGCTTCTCCCGGCGTAAACATGACCCCGTAACGCTCCAGCAGACGGACGCAAAACTCACGCGAGCTGAGCGGCAGATCGTATTTCAGCAGAGCCGTCGTGCCGGCGCGGGGTTTTACATAACTCACCTGGGGTTCATTACTGACCCATTCATCCAGCATTTTCAGATTATCACGTAACATTTTCTGGTTACGGGCCAGTATCTTGTCGCGATTTTCCAGCGCCAGAGTGGCAAAGTAGTCATCCAGAATGCCCACGCTGACCGTGTTGTAATCCCGATGAATTTCAACTTCCTTCAGCAGTTCAACAGGACCCGCGATCCAGCCCAGACGCAGTCCGGCCAGAGAGTAGGCCTTAGACATGCTGGCCGTACTGATCCCTTTTTCATACAAATCCGCCATGGCAGCAGTGTAACCGTCACCGTCCTGATCAGTGCCACGATAGACTTCATCACAGAGCAGCCAGGCACCTGCTGAACGCGCAACCTCTACAATGTCACGCAGAAGCGCTTCGTCTATCAGCGCCCCGGTCGGATTGTTGGGGTTATTGATGGCAATGAGCTTGGTTTTATCGTCAATAAGGGATTTCAGCTCAGCCAGATCCGGCAGAAAGCCATTCTCTTCGCGCAGAGGTAAGATTTTTACATCAGCGCCATAACTCGCCGGAATGGAATAATGCTGCTGGTAAGTCGGCAGGACGGATATTACCGTGTCGCCCGGTTCCACCAGCGTTTCATAAACCAGGGCATTGGCACCGATTGCACCATGTGTAATGAGAATATTTTCTGAAGACTGCTTTCTGTACTGCTCAGAGATGAGCTGACGCAGACGCTCTGAACCGGTGATATGCCCGTATGTCATTTTGATGTTCAGCATATCCTCCAGAACCTCCCGGGTTTTGCCCGTCATATCCAGCAACTGCTGCATGGTCAGGGATTCAACGCAGGTTTCGGCCAGATTATATTCGCAGCGGGTTTCCCACTCATTCATCCACTGCTCTACACCAAACGGTCTGATTTTCATCTTATTAATCCTGTTTTCTGAGATAAGACAGCACACTGTCCGCGATGGCGACATCTTCCAGTCCCAGGCCCAGGGAGCGGAAAAACACATGTCGTTTGTAAAACGGTTTTACGGCGCCCCCGGTAACCAGTTCCGGTAAGTCTCCCCGGATATTTTCCGCGCTCCAGCTGGTTTCCCGGGCTGCAATCACCATTTCACCAGCATGAGCGGGCGTGGTTTGCCGGTAATCACAGTAAACGTCCATTTCCAGCAGCGCCTGAGGGGATATTTCGTGCGCGCCCGGCGCGTTCGTGCTGATAGATGTAATGAGGCAGGGTCGGGTCAACTGTTTCACATCGATGACAGGCGTTGCGGAAGAGGTGCACAGCATCAGAACATCCGTGTCTTTTGCCGCCTCTTCTGCGCTTCTGCAGACTCTCAGTAGCCCTTCTGGCAGTCCAGCCTCATGCGCAAATGATTCTGCTGTGTGTAAGCCGCTCCGGCTCCAGATCCGGATTTCTTTCCACTTACGCAGCGCCAGGGCATGGCGAATATGCGCCCGGGCAACAGGGCCTGTACCGATTACGGTCAGTATTTGCGCCTCCGCTGGGGCCAGCAGTTCTACAGCCAGAGCCGTCGTTGCCGCAGTGCGCTCCGTTGTCAGCAGGGAGGCATCACACAGCATTAACGGCATGCCGTCAGCGGTAGACATCAGCAGCGTCCACGCGGTAATTACCGGCTTTTGCTCCGTCACCAGGTAAGGCGATATTTTCGCTCCGAGCAACTGGCGGGACATGTCCACGCCAAAGTAGTTAATGAAATCCCCCTGGCTATCGGGCAGCAACACGACCTTCTGTGCGGGCTGTACGGCCTGTCCGTGTGCCAGACTGGTGAACACGCGGCGCATGGCCTCTTTTACGTCAATATGCTGGAGGATGTCCGCGGTCTGCTCCGCGGTAATAACGGGAATGCCGGTAGTATGCATAGGTTTTCCTGTCGGGCCTGCAAAACGGCTGACCTGTGATATGATGTGCACTGAAAAGTACATTATGCACAATTTGTTTACAAGCCGATTTTATCAGACTGCTGCCCGAAGCCGATTAAGTATCAGGATGTAGGGTATGATTTCGCCGTGCGGCCAGAGCCAGGACACAACCCTGTAAAGCTGGCGGTGCCGCCAGCTTCTGACATAACGTGATAAAGTACGGATCTGGAAAATCAGGACAATACAAATCTGACAGAATGGCACTGCATGAGGATAAAAATGGTAAAGAAGCCCGTCCCGGAAAATGCACAACTGCGGCTGCTGAAGTCGGTTGCTGACGGTATTGCCGCGCTTTTCTTCCCCAGCGTGGAAGTCGTCGTCCATGATGTTGAAGCCGGCACGGTGGCCTACATTGCCAACAACCTGTCAAAACGCAAGCCGGGTGATGATGCCGGCCTGGACGATTTACAGCAGGATCCGCTGGCGCCGGTAACGGGTCCTTATGAAAAGCTCAACTGGGACGGAAAGAAAATGCGCTCCGTTACGATCGCAACGGGGGATGAAAAGACGCCAGGTTACCTGTTGTGCATCAACCTCAGTACAACGGTATTTGAAGAGGCCAGAAACGCCCTCGAAATGTTTCTTTCAGTCACGCGCCTTCAGCCACAACCAGAACAGCTTTTTCGGGATGACTGGCAGGAAAATATTAATACCTTTCTTCATGAATGGATACGGCGGGAAAATACCTCGCTCAGCGCGCTCACGCGAGAGCAGAAAAAAAAGCTGGTTCAGAGTCTGCATCTGGAAGGCGCATTTCGCGCTAAAAATGCAGCCGATTATATTGCCGGCGTGCTGTCCCTGGGCCGCACGACTGTCTATAAATATCTTCGAGAATTCAAAGATTAATAACCACTAAAGCGAGCTGATAATATTTATCTATCTTGCGATTTTTCCGGCTCATGTGTAATTCTGACGCTTACTTGAATGTCCGCTTTTCGCTCTTGACGGACTTTAGCTTATGTTGTAACCGATCCTGTTCTCTTGTGCCGATTCTTAAATGTTGTGCCTCCTGCAACAGCCAGACATACTAGGTGTAGCGTCGGGCGACGCGTTACATCTTTCGTCAGGAGAGCTGTTCTGCACACGCGTCGTCCGGGCCGCTCGGTATAATTCTATGCGGAGTGGGTCTAACCGAATCCGATTTACGATAAGTAGAGTTCACTCCCCTTTCATGTCCGATATGTGCCAGAGGCGGGCATTATCTGACCTGCACTGCTGAAATTTCAGCCAGCAACAGACCTCTTATAAAGGTATCCTCTATTGAAGAGGCTAACTTTGCCGTTCGCCATCAGACCCTAGCCGTCAGGCCCGGAACGCATCCGTGAGACAGCGTCCCGGAGAGAGAAAGCGCAGGCGAAGGGAGAGAGGCGGTGCATCAGCACTGGCTTTCCCCGGCCCGCAGGGCCGCCAGGGTTTTATGCGATGCCGGCAGCGCCTTCATGCGGATCAGAACGAAAGCCGATTCAGGCAGGAGGGGCCTGCCTGTGTTTAATTACTTATGGACGGAAGCTCAGCAGCCTGGCTATCAGCCCTCTGGGAGCTTCCGGGCCAGCGGGCATAAAGAGAAAGAGCGGTGCAGCATCCACGCGGGCGCGTATCGCCAGCTCATCGACCACGTCATTCCATGCCCATTCTTCGTCCTCAGGCTCTGACACCACATAGCAGCGCAGCGTATGGCCAGAGGCCGCTGCAATGTTGCGCGCGAGGTTCAGCAACCAGGGAACACCTTCGCCAGGGTAAGCGTCAGTGATGAACTGCCCGCTAATGTAAAACGCCTCGGCGCCCGTTTTCAGCGTTATATGACAGCATGGGCCCAGCACACGCACAATCTCATCCTGCGATACCGGAAATGCATTACTCATCCCTTTCATACCTGATCTCCCTGTAATCCTCTCATTGATCTGCGTTGCTCCAGTTGTGCATACGTAAGTCTTCAGAGGTGATACATGGCAAACCTGATGCTTTATGTCCTAAAGGAGCGCTGCTTAAGGTAAGCAATTTATGATAATCATCACAAAAACAAACTAAAACAAACAAAAGCAACATGAAGAGTTTTTCTGCATAATTCGGTATTTTATTCTTAGTAATTTTATATTATTGGGATATTTAAGTGTATTTTCTTAATTTATTGGTTTTTTATATAAATAAAATCAACATAAACCATGTCTGAAAACATCTCGTTATAATTGCTTTATGTTGTTTTGTTTGTGATTATCATGAAAATAAAAAATGCAGCATCACCATAAGAACATCTCTCTGTGAGGTTTGTATGAAAAAAATAGCCATTATTGGAAGCAGTGGGGGAAACCTTTATAACCTCGGCGGTGCCGATCCGGAAAAATTGCTGGCGGAGATTTATGCCCAATGTGATTCTGCAGGCATAGAAGTGGGCGCCGTTCAGTTCATCGCGGCGGAAGCGTCAATGGATAGTGCGAAACCGACTACACCTGCTGGTGTTTATACTCTTCCGGAAGGAAGTGGAACAAAACCGAAACGTACATACGATGGTAAACTGGCTGACGTCAATGATGTGGTAAAAATAACCGATGCAGCCATTGCTGAAGAAATTCGTAACGGGAATATTCACGGTTTAGTTGTGATGAGTGCCGACCCGGATCGGGCGAACCACGAAGTATTCAGGGCCGCGGCTGATACCAAAGTACCCATTGTGGGAACCGGTGGTACTTCCATGGCTATGATCGCCGCCTCAGGTGCAAAAGTTATTGCCACCTCGGGAACAACCGGGACGACAAGCCGTACACGTGCGGTTTCATTTGTGGCTTCTCTGGCAAAACACTGGGGCATGAAATATCGCCCGAATCTAGGCGGAGCGACGTCCGGTAACGTGGGGTCGAACAAAAGCCTGCTTAAGCGTATTAACATCCGAAGCATAATGATACCCGCGTTACCGGGCTTTATCGCCATGGCTGTTGTGCTGGCTGCCAGTCATATCCCCGGCCTAGAAAAGCTCAATGATATTTTTGAAATCCTTCTTAAAGGCTTGCCGGTGCTGGTAGCTGTTCTGGCTGCCAAGCAGGTGTCTGAACTTGATGAAGTATCTATCGTGTCAGGTGTTGTCGCCGGTGTGTTATCCGTGGAAGGCGGTTTGATCGGAGGTATTGTTGGCGGTCTGCTTGCCGGTATTTTTGTTCGTTACTTCTTTGAATTATGCCTGAACTGGCGATTCCCTATGACCACCGTCAATATCGTTGCTGGCGGAATATCGGGTCTGGCCGCCGGACTTATTATGCATTATCTGCTGAGCCCACTTGCCTTGCTTGCTGGTGACTATATCAAGCTGGCACTCTCTGCAGCACTCGCTTACAGCCCAATTCTGGCTGGCCTGCTTGCAGGTCTGGTTATCTGGCCAGCTATCCTTGCGGGTATTTATCACGCCATCATTTTGCCACTGGTCTTACTGGAGATGGAGAAATCCGGTGTCAGCTTCCTTGGGGCTGTCGATATGGTTGGTCTGGTCATGGTTGCCGCAGGAATTAACCTCGCCAATGTTCTTGCTCCCCGTGAGAAAAGTGAAGCAGCTGTGGCTACGCCTGGACTGTTGATCAACGTGGGGTTCGGGACATTTGTAGAGTCCGCCTATCCCTTCATGTTTGCTAATAAAGTGGTATTCATCTCAGCTATCGTTTATGCGGGCCTGGGGGGGATGATGCTGGGCTATTTCCGGGTGATGGGGGTGGCTTATGTTCCGGCCTTTGTTTCTCCATTCATGTCGAACAATGCCCTGAGCATGGCCATTGTCATGGTCACCGTAATGATTCTGAGCTGTATCACGACCGTTATCGCTAATCGTTTCAAACCTGTTGTAAAGAAAGAAGAATCCACACAGATAGCTCAGTCAGCTAAATAACTCGCCAGTCATAAAGAGGTACATCATGTTTAAAGGTGATATGAATAAAAAACGAGCCACAGCCATTAAGAAAGTTAAAGATGCGATTGCGCTGCACGGTGGTCAGACAATTTTAAGTACAGGGATCACTGGTGATGATGCTCGTCTTGCAAAAGCGGTCTGTGAAGCCGGTGTGAAGCTGCTTGAACCTAACCACCCTGCACTAGCGCTGGCTCGTGGTCATAGGGGGGTCACTAATATGCACGCTGCTGAGCAGATCCGCCATGAAATCAGTAACACTCAGATGGCAGAAGCATGCCAGGGTGTACGTAATGTTGTGCCCGATGATGTATTTATTACAGTCGGTATTTCGGGGGGGTTCACTGAAACACTGCCAGTACCGCTGACCGATGAACATATTCTGGAAATCGCCCGTTCAGGAGCCGACGGATTACACACACATAAATCGGACTGGGACGATCTGAAAGAAGTGGTAGATCTTGCACATAAATATGGTCTCACTGTTGATGCCTATATCGGGCATCCGGATGATTTGCATACCTTCGGGCTTCCTGCACGAACGCCGGAAGAAGTGGCGCAAGTGGCAAAGCGTATGCAGGACATAGGTGTTGACATGATTGGCCTTATGACTGGAATGAGCTATGAAGGTGTAGCAGCGGGTGAAATCCCTCAGGTCATCAAGGATCGCCTTCATGCGTTGGTCAATGCGGTTGACGTGCCTACCCTGGCTGAAGGCGGTATCAACGTTCGTAATGCCCAGGCCTTCCGAAATACCGGCGTGAATATTCTGGTTGTCGGTACGGCAATTGATAATATGGTTCAGGCTGCAGCAAAAGAAGCGGTGTTGCCATTCATCCAGCATTAATATTTTTTTGGGGGCTTCGGCCCCTTTTGGACCAATTAAATGAAATTGCTTGCTATTGATATGGACGGCACTCTGCTCAATTCTAAAGGACATGTTTCTCCAGAAAACCGTCAGGCTTTATCAAATTTCATTACTCATGCAGCTGGAACTATTGCGATATGTTCAGCTCGCCCCCTGAATACGCTCCTGAAGTTGCTTGATACGCAGCAGATATTGCATCTGGTGCGATATGTAGCGGGATTTAATGGTGGCCAGATCTTCGACTGTATGGAAAACAGGCTTCTGTTTGAACGAGTGATGACAGAGGCAGAAATGCGTGATGTGAATGAGGCCGTGAAATTAAAACTGTATGATCATCATTTCTTTACTGCCAACAAAATCTTGCACCATACCGACAAGCCTGTATCACAATACTCCCGATATGAAGCAAACGTTTTTGGATTACCTCTGGAAACATACTCCCTGACGGAAATTTATAACGCGAATGATATATTCAAAATTACTTTGTGTGAGGATGAATTCAGCATTCCGTTATTACAGAAAAAAATTGAACAACATCTCCCTGTTGGGATAGATTGTATGGTAACAGGCGCTAATTACATTGACATTCAGCCTGTAGGCATAGATAAAGGTTGTGTAGTGGATAAGATAAAAACCTTGCTGAAGTTGAATGTCAAAGATGTTATTGCCATTGGTGATCAACAAAATGACATGCCGATGTTTAATGCTGCAGGGACTAAAATTGCTATGGGTAATGCAGTTAAAGCGTTGCAACAAGTTGCTGATGTCGTGACACTGGATAATGATCAACATGGCGTAGCATATGCGATTAAGCATTTGATTTAACAACAAGGAAAATGTATATTTTCCGGATATATTCCCATGGGAGACGGCCCTGAATGAATCCGGTTTCAAGGAAAAATTACATACTTGATGCTCTGAAAAAAACAGGGGAAGTGACGGTTATCCGTCTCTCTGAAGAACTTAAAGTGACTTCAGAAACTATTCGTCGCGATCTTTCGCAGCTTGCCGATGAAGGTCATTTGGTGAAAATTCATGGGGGGGCGCTACGAAAACAGATTTTCCGTGAAGATAACTTCGCTGAAAGGCTCAAAACCATGCGGCCTGCCAAAGAGGCCATTGGTCGCGCTGCTGTATCGCTGATTTCAGCTAACGATATCATCTTCATTGATTCATGTACCACCAACCTGACATTCGCGACTCAGTTCCCTGCTGTACCGCTGACAGTATTTACCAATTCCTCACTGATTGCCGAATCCATCAAGCAAAATAATCACTATGCTCGGGTATATGTGTTAGGGGGAGAATATAACCTGGAATTTAGAGCTAACCTGGGGGCTGCAGTTCTTGAGCAAATAAACAACATCCAGGCTGATACCTGTTTTCTGGGAGCTGGCGGTATCACTCAGTCAAACGGTATACAGGTTAAAAGCATTGATGAGGCCTATGTGTCAAAGGCAATGTTACGTATGAGCAAGAAGAAAGTGATTCTGGCTGACCATACGAAATTTGGTCAGGAGGGCGTAATGAGCATTGCCAGGTCAGGCGAAGTTGACCACATCATTACCGACGCACTGCTTGATAAAAAAACTTATCCACTTCAGGATTTTAACAACAAAATCACACTCGCCTGATATTGCGTAGTTAGTACCGGCTGGAGTTACCGGATTTTTGGTAATCCAGCATACAAACTCCAAAATTACCGTCATTAATATTAAATGTACGGCTGAGAAATCATTACTTATTATGATGGATGTTACTGACTTTAGCCCTTTTATCTGCCAGATATTGTGCGGCCAGTCTTCTATAGCAATAATAAGGTTTATTTTTATTGCACAGTAAACAGGTGTTGCCGAATTGCTTTTGGTAAGGCCATTTTTTCACGATCCTTACCAGAACGGTACGTCCGCTATTTGCTCATAGCGGACGTTAAGCAGGCTGCTGAGGCTAACTTTGCCGTTTGCCATCAGACCCTAGCCGTCAGGCCCGGAACGCATCGCGGTTCGGCGGAGCTTACCGGCGCAGCCGGTTAGCGCAGTGGGGCTGACGCCCCGGCAACGCCGGGGAGCCGGAGGGGGCCATCAGGCTGTTTAAGCCGTTGACCTTCTGGAACAGGAAACCGGTGAAGCAGCTGCAGCACAGAAAAGGGATTAACAGCAGCAGGAAGCAGAGAGAGAAGACCGTGAGACAGCGTCCCGGAGAGAGAAAGCGCAGGCGTAGGGGGAGAGGCGGTGCGTCAGCACCGTCTTTCCCCGGCCCGCAGGGCCGCCCGCCGTTCATACAGTGCCGCATACAGATACAGGCGTTTCCGCCAGGCATAAAAAAGCCCCTTCCGGGGCTGTCATTGTCAGTCGTCACGCTAGTCTCTGCTTCAGAGATCATGACCGCTGACGCAGTAAATATCCAGTCATGACTATGCCTGTACCAATTGCCAGTAAGCCATAACACAAGGTTCGCGCTATATCAGCTATGTTTTCACTTCCGGTTTTATTTCTGAAAAAAGCTGCACCGTGCTTATCACTAAAAATAAAGGTTTGCACTAAGTCGGCTATGGTTCCAGTTCCGGACTCATTTTCTAGAAAAACCGTACAGAGCTTATCGGCGGAAAAAAATACCAGAATGGCTAACGCGATGCAGACTGAACCTGTCTTAAAAAACATGGAAGGAATCTCTGCCGATGTTACATCAGGCTCTCTTCTCCCCCCCCGTGATAATCCATGTTACAGCTATCAGAAGCAGACCGACTATAAGATGAAACGGAGTCCACAAGGCAAATGGCGCAAAAATTTTCAGTCCTGTATAAAGCAAAATTTGCAGGCTGATATTTAGAATATCGTATCGCATATAACGTATCCTGTCTGATTTCCTGGACAGATTCAGACTGCCACATCTGATGAAAGAATAAACACATTGCCGTTATCTGTTGTTTTTAAACGTCCATCCATGTGAGCGGCGTCCTTCATTTCCTTAACACCCTGATGATGCTCATCAGCAGAATCATGCTGCCGGCAGTAATCCACGCAACCGCAAACATCTCGTCGGGAAACGGTTCACTGACCAGGGCAAAATCACTGCCGTGCCCGTTAATGGCAACAGCGCACGAAAGACTATGCTGTCTACTGCCGGATTATCCTTTCTGGAAGCAAACACCTTCGCCGCAATAACGCACAGTGCCAGGCCAAAATAATAATTTGCCCCGCTCAGCTCAGGGAAAAAGTTCTTTGTGATTGCCCAGTACAGGAGAACCAGAACAGCGTTCAGAATCCCGAAACTCATCTTTTATCCTTACAGGTCGCGGCTTTTCAGATCAGGGCATCAGCCTCAGACACCCTGCATTTTCGGTTCAGATGTTCACCAGGTTTGTGTCATTAGCCCTGCTCTGAAGCGTCAGCTTTTCCTCGGCCGACAGGCTACTAAAACTGTCAGTGCCAGCCGGTACATTTTGGGCGCGTACGTACCAAAAATATGCCCGCGTTTTATCGTTCAGGATTTCATCATATATGTATGCCAGCTCTGAAGCCGCCCACGGCGCACCTGTCTGCCAGGCTTTGACGTACAGGTCAATGGCTCTTGCCGTTTGTGTGCTGTACTTCAGCAGCGCTGCCGCTGCAGAAAAAAACGCGGAGTTTTCTTTCGTGACAGGGGCACTTTCAGCCAGGCTTATCAGGCGCTGCCCCAGGCGCTGAGACTCATTATCCGGCAAATCGGTGTAACTGATTGGCGGCCACCTGATACCCGAGTTAAAGAGAAAGATCAGCGCCGGGACTGAGCCTTTTCTGGCGCCCGCAACGACCAGTTCATTCTCTGTTTCCGTCCGCCGCTTGCAGTTAGCATCGGCAAAGACATAGCAACTTTTCCCGTAATCACCGATTGCTGACCTGAACCTGTCCAGCTCAAGAAAAGGATCGGGAGCATCCAGTGCCGCCTGTCTTGCCGCTGCAAATGTCTGCTCCTCCACCTTATCCTTAGTATGCTCGTGATACGCGCCAAAAGCTAAACCGCCAAGAATAGCAGCCATTACTAAATTAAGGATTGTATTCATGATTCCATATCCTCCTGATTGTCCATGAAATTGTTAATTCAGCTTTTCCCTGCTTAACGCGGATCGATGAGATCAACCACCAGAGACAGTATCTCATCCATAACGTGTGGCTCGACCGTTGCGGCATAGCTTGCCCTGCGCGCCGTGAGGTCGAGCGAGCGCAGCTGATAGCACAGTACCACGCCAGTCACTTTCCCTGTGTCCGTGCTGTTGCCGTCCAGGTACACGGTCACGCCCTGCGACCGGGACGCCCCGCCGCCGCTTGTTACCGGCACGCAAACCGCCGTTCCCAGCGCCGCAACCAGCTCGCGCTGCGAAATAACCAGATAGTAATGCGGCCCCTTAAATTCGCGGCCTTCCACCGGATCGCCGTTAACGTGCCAGATTTCGCCCTTTTGCGGCACTCTCCTTGAAACCATCAGATAAGCTCCCTGCCCTGCGGCGCGTCGTTCAGCCCGTCAGCGGCTTCTTCGTTGTAGCCCTGAATTTCCTGCTGGTCGATACCGGCCAGCAGTTGCGCTACGGTGCGACGACCGCGCGGCACACGCGCAACCGGCACAATGTTAACGGATTCGCCCTCTGCGGTTACGTCCAGCTCGATGCCAACCGTCCAGCCAGCTTTTGC
>Ga0153962_1000170_pt1 | contig 13416 bp, 14 predicted proteins | sample TSFL046MetaG_FD_106657 | JGI IMG/M metagenome (GOLD analysis project Ga0153962, IMG submission 106657) | Attine ant fungus gardens microbial communities from Florida, USA - TSFL046 MetaG | ecosystem: Host-associated > Fungi > Mycelium > Unclassified | place: USA: Florida, Withalacochee...
ACACTTCATTGACAGTCTGGTGAGCATGGAAGTTGACATAGTGTTCATTGGGAAGATAGATAGGAAGATGTTGGACTGCTGGTGACTCTCTATACATGTTGAATTCAAAGATCTTCCAGCAAGCTTCTGTTGGACCAATAAAGCGACCATCCAAATGAGCCTTGATTTCATTCTGCATCCCACCACTAATCTCCATAGTTGCTCTATTAGGACCCTTGTAGATATACTTGCTTAGATACTTGACAGTTTCCAATCCAGCAGAGATCTCAATATTGAAATGACAATCAAAGAGAAGAAGAAGTTGAGGACAGTAAGAGACCATATATTAATTAGTAAATCTAGCCCCATTGCGTTCAAAAACCAAGCCATTGGCAGGCCTAGTATAAAGTGGATAGCTTTCCTCAGCCCAATCTGTTCTCTCTCTAAAGTCTTTGGGAAAACATTTACTACATTTTCCATTGACTATACACTTGGCTTAGGGATTATCAACACCACATGGACCATACAACATATATTTGGTGACTTTTGCAAAGAGAAGTGGCTGTAGTTGGGGATCAGGTAGCTGTGCTGAGATCATAGAGTTGATATGATGAGAATCCTAGATATGATCTTGAGGATGAAGGAAAATAAGCAAGTGAATATGGGGGAGACCTTTCTTCTGGAACTCAATAGTATGGATATGAGCTACAGTAGTACCAAAGAAGCCATTATCAATGATCTTGAGGAGTGCTTTTTTCTTCTGCTCAAAGATCCATGATACAATATTAGGACGATTAGTAGCTATCTGACCAGGAAAGAGACTATGAATGATTTCTGGCCACTTGGGATTAGCAGTCATGGTAAGGAAGAGATCTGGTTTATAAAAGTGTCTGCAAATGGCCATAGTATCCTAGAACAACTGGGTTATAAATCTAGGACTTCCTACATGAGAGGAGGAGAGAATAAGTTTGTGTCCTAAAGGTCCAGCATCTTCACCATCATGTCTATTATGTATAGCAGCATTCTGTAGTCCCTGGTAGAGCTCTGATCTGAGAGTGTGCTGATGTGTCCTAGCCTAGTTGAGTTTTCTTTGTTCACAGTTTGCCCATGCATCAACAACAAATTGCTGAAACAACTTTCCACCATAAAAGAGAGGTGGTTAAGGACCTTCTCTAACATGTAGATAATAGGCATAATAGCATGTATCAGACACACACTGTAAGCGAGCCCTTTCCTCTCCTTCTCTCTGTCTTGCATTTTCATCTCTCTTTCTAAGTTGAGCACCATGAATAGAGATTCTTGTATGCTAGCCATTTTTACCCTTAGAAAAGAGCAGAACATAGTAAAGAGCAGTATAAGAAGGACTGTTTTGGCTGATTCTTTGAAGTTGTCCTTCTTTTGCTCATAATACCACATCTCTATTATCCATTACATAATGTACCCCTTCCTCTGGAATAATGACTGCAATCTCCTCAGCTATTGGCAGGTTATGGGTTCTTTGATCCTGTTGCAAATTCACATGTAGCCTAATTGTGATCTCCTCCTGCTCCTCTACTAGCTTTTCTCTAATAAGTTCATAGGCATAACAATAATGACCAATATATGGGTGGTTATCCAAGAGCATTGTCTGAAGATTATCCATTACCATAGGATCAAGGTTTCTATTATTGAGTCTCCTGACATTGAGCTACTCTGCTGTATCAAGAATATAGATTTGTACATAGGTAGGAGAATGATTGCCATGAGACAAAAGAGCACTAGTAAGATAATGAAGCTCTCCTTGGATCTTGAAAACATAGGGACCTGATTGTCTGGTAACAGAGTTGTCAATTTTGACTCCTACTGAAGTCATAGCAAATGCTATATTATACTGTCATATATTGTTGCGAAATTCTCTTGAGGAATAGTTATCTCCAGTCAAGTAGAATTGAATCTGTTCTTGCAAACAACACATACCAAATTTGGGATGATTGACCCATGATGATCTCAGCTTCTCACAGTCAAAGTGAAAAGCATGACAGTAAGGGCAGATAATAGCCAGCATGCCCAAATTGTTATACTCTATATTAGCCTCTATGAATGGCTATCTAGCAGGTGAATAAGGAGCAGAATGAAGAATAGGAGGTGGAAGATTATCTGCAACAACAGCTTCTTGATCCTGATAACTTATAAGTATATAGAGTTTTATTATGCAAAAATCAACATACTATATTGTCATCATTATTGATTTGATTTACTTCATCATTTACACTATCATTATCCTGTATCTCCTGTATACCCAGTAAGAATTTGTTGTCAATAAATTCAATATCTGTTACTCACAACTATTTGGGCTCTACCAAGGTTTTCCTCTATAACTCTACCCACATTCTGATCACTGTCTTCATTTGCTTGCTGTTTATCATAATCTAGAGCATTATTTCCTTCATTTCTCCATTCAATCACCATTTCATTGATTTGAGCTATAGGTTCCACTTGTACTTGATTTGCTTGTTATCATCTATGTAAATCAGCTATGGCTTCATCTAGGTTTACAGGAACATATAAAGGAGTGATATAACGTCTTCCTCCTCTTCCTCTATTCCAAACAGGAGTAGGAGAGATATTTTGAAGTGAAGGATAATGAGAGAGATTGTTGGGAATGATATGTGGAAGGGGTAAATAACATCTTCCTCTTCTTCCTCTATTCCAAATAGGAACAGGAGGAATGTTTTGAAGTAAAGGATAAAGATGATGATAATGATGATTGGGATTATCTATATGATGTTGAGCCCTATCTTCAGCTCTCCTAGCCTGACATTCTCCTTCAACAGTATCTATGTCTCATGATTGTCTTACTGTTCACTTATAGCTACTCTAAGAAAAAAGATATACTATTGCTCCTAAGAAGGAGACCCCTACTCTAGACCCCTCTCTTAATGAGCAGTTGTCAATCCTGTGTATATATGGATTACAATGAACCCCTAGCACCAGGTTTATAATAGAAGAGTTTATAGGTATACTACTACAGTACCACTCAAAGAAAGAGTCCTTCTGGAAGAGGAGACCTGAGCTTAGTCACACACTCCAAGCTCTACACCACAGTTGTAGAGTACTGTCCCCTTTACACCTAGGGCCCAGCTTTCAGTCAAGGTATATAGAGAGTAGAGAGGTATAAGAGAGCAAAGAGAAGGATAGAGGAGGGTAGGGAATAGTGACTATGATTTGAGAGAGAGAACTCGATGATGAGCTGGCATTGTTTGTACATGTTATGTTCCTCTCACACATCCATTTGGATTGAATTATGAAAAGAAAAAGGCATGTGGTCTTCATAGCACTCAATTGTGTCTCAGATATCAGCTAGCTATACTTGTTGTGTGCTTTAATTTTATTTGAATTTATTCAAGTTTTTGATGAATTTTGGTGAATTTAGATAGAATTTAGAGAGAATTTAGCAAGCAAAGAGAGAGAATGTGCTAACCAATGCTTGTAAAGCATTGGCTAAGCGTTGGCTAAGTAGGCATCACTCCTACGTCCTTCTTGCATACATATATGATCCAAGTCTAGTGACACCAGCACTAGTATAAGAAAGCTAAACTCCAAGCTGGAATAAAGCCAACTGTTCTTTGTTTAGTAATTAACAAAGAGAACTCAATAGAGTTCCCATTAGATTTTCTACACTACTTATACAACTACTATATGGTCTGTGCACTATCTTCCCACACCTATCATGTGACTCCCTGTTATATGACTGTGACTGTGTGATACTTGTGATGTGACACTTTCCCGCACTCCCTTCTATGTAGTAAGTCCAAGATAAAAAAAAAGAAAAAGAAAAGAAATATAAATAATGACTTAGCCATTTTGCTAAGTCATGACAACTAGTTGCATTATGAACATCTGTTTCAACTGTTTGAATGCCTTTTCCTGCTGCTCTCCCCAGTTCTATTTTTTGTTCTTTCTAACCAACTTGTGCATTAGCTTAGCTATTTTTGCAAAATCCTTGACAAATCACCTGTAATAATTTGCTAATCCTAAAAACTTCTGTATCTCTTTGACTGTCTTTGGTTTTGGCCATTCCAGGACTCCTACTACTTTTTCTTTCTGTATCTTGATTTCTCCTGACCCTATTACTAACCCCAAGAAGTCAATTTCTTTTACTTTCCATATGCTATTATGCTGCAAGCGAATTTTCTGCAGAAGATAACATTTGATATGCTTTATAACAATGGATTCTTAATTAGAATTCGCTCTGGAACCCTTTCTATAATCCTCAGAACGTAATACTATATAATAAAGACACTGAGCTAGTAATAATTGACCTAGAGCTTGTGCCAATACCTCGAGAGGCAATTAGAATGAATTGGCATCAGGTTACTAAGAAAGTTACTAAGGGACTATGCTCTAGATCTACCTTTGGATGGACTAACTTAGAAGGATGGCAGACTTATACTCTAGAATCAGTACTACTTAGACAATAAACTTAGACTAATAGACTTTGTGCTTGTAAATAAGCATTAATAGCATCAAATCAATTATATTTAGATAAATGATCTTTAGGATGCAACTTGGAGATACTAGACATTTATGGGAACTTACTAACTATTTAACAGGTAATCAAAGAAGTCCAAATTACAAAGTAGCATCAAGAGCATGATAGGGGAAGACAAAGGAATATTCTAGAAGAAAGCAGCAATGAAAATATGTCATCTTTGATGGGAAGGACTTGGTGAGGAGATGTGTTATCATAAAGACAGGAGAGGACTGTATCATCAGTAGGGTTTTGAAAGGACTTAAGACAGAAAGGAGTCAATGGAATCCTAAAAGTAGTAATAGTTTCCTTTTTATATTTTATTCTTCAAGTTTCAGGGCTTTGTAATAACTTTAATATAGTATCCAGAGTATAGTTGGATTGGAGAAGAACCTCTTGACTCCTATCTTCATCTACACTGCCTTTGGAATTATGAATGCAGATCTATTGAGAGTAAAAAGACTAGGACTAGTATTATGACCTTAAGGAGTAACTCAGGTTGCAACACTCAAGTAAAGACTCAAGGATGAATTAAGAGTAGAGGAAGGAAGGGAATGATACAATTGGTAAAGCGTAAGGAATACAGAAGAGTATCTACTATATATATACCTATGTACCATGAGGTAGTAATAAGGAGAACATATGATAGACATGAGGTCTGCTGAGTAAAGAACATGCCCTACTAGTGAGGTACTGACTGAACCATTAGATATATGAAGTAATGTGAAACAAAGAAGCAGTTCATGTGTAGAACACCTGGAGACAATGAGGTTGATCATTACAATACCTCCGTCTTAGGATTCATGTTCTCATGAATATCCTACAACCTTTCTTCTTTTATAGCATAAATAGCCACTGACTTCTTTTGTGGTCCAACAATATAACCTTCATCTGGTGCTTCTGTGATGAACCATGGTTCATGTGGTAGTCCTCTAGCATATAATAGTATCTTAAACCTCCTTTGTACTGTTTCTAAATTTTGTTTAGATTTGATTAATCCTTTGACAATCCAATTTCAATATCTTGAGCTATTCTCTCTATTTCTGCTGATAGTACAATATCCAGCAGGTGGTAGAAAACGAGCGATGTTGTTTAGTGCTTTGAATCATTTTAAAAATGCGATGAGATTATTGATTTCTTCTATTATTTGATTGTTGGGGTTTTCTATTGCCAATGTCATGGATTCATCATTTGATGATACAGTTGTGGATTTGTCATCAGGTGGTGGTGAAGAGAGATGTATTAAAATAACTTCTTCTTCTATTTTATTTTTTTTTGGGGAAATCCTTGGTATGACTTTTGGAATGGATGGGAATTGATTGGTGTGAGCAAATGATTCTTGTAATTCTCAAATATGATTGTTGATTGCTGACTGTCCTTGACCTTGGCATGTTGTTAATTTGTTTACTAGGTTGCATTGGATACTATGGAATCGTTGGGGTAAGGTATTATGTAGGATGAGCCTAAGTATTTCTGCCACTTCATAGAATTATGTGGCAATGTCCATGCGATATCCTTCTCCAGTAAGTAATGTGCTGGTTTCTGCATTTGCCATGGTGTTGTTGATAATATCGGCTATCCCAACTAGTTCTTCTGCTTTTTCTTCAAGTCCTGCCATAGCTTTAATGGCTTGAATAATGCAATCCATTTTTCTTGCCTAATCCTTGGTTTTGTTGTTATGATGTATGATCTTGTTATAGGTTTCTTGGTTCCAGGTAGGGGAGGTAGCAATGGTAGAGGCATTGGTAGCAGTATTAGTAAAAGAAGACATATTTGAAAGTATTTCTTGAGTACTGGTATGCATTTGAGATGTCAAAAAAATGACCTTTAGTCTTCTCTTTTATAGGTTTCATCTCGAAATCTATGTCCAATAATCTTGAATTGCCTCTTTTGCATGTGGTAGGTTTGCTTCTGCCATCCATTGGTCATGTTCATTTCTATATCCTTTCCAGTAAATGAGGAATTGGATTCCTCTTCCTTTTTTGCAATGTTCCCTGATTTCTTCTACTTCATATTCTTCTTCTTCATTAACAATGTCAGGTGATGATGCTGGATCCTTGTGTTGACTTGCAAACTCCACCTTTTTGCAACGTGTTAATAGATCTTCATTGAAAACATTGTGTATAGCCCATCCTTCTGGAAGCTCTAGTTTATATGCTCCCTGTCTAATTTTCTCTTTGATTGTAAAGGGGCCATATCTTTTGTGGTCTAGCTTCTTTGAGAGTCAGTTTGTTTGAATGTTTCTTGCCTCTAGCCATACTTGTTCTCCTATTTTGAGATCTTGCGATCAGTGTGTTTTCTTGTCATATTGCCTTTTCATTGTTTCTTTTGTCTTTTCCATTGCTGTCTTTGCTTCTTCTCTCATTGTTTCTATCTTCTTTAATAGGTCTTCCAAACTTGGTATTTCTGTTTCCACTGTTAGGTTTCCTTTCCAGGGATGTCTTTCATAGTTCACATAGAATGGAGAGTGTCCTGTTGCTGTATGTTCTTTGTCATTATACTAGAATTCTGCTGTTGCTAGCCATTTTGTCCAATTGTCTTGTCTGTAGTTAATGTAGTGTCTTAGAAACACTTCGATTTCTTAATTGATCCTTTCTGTTTGACTATCTGTTTGTGGATAGTAGGCCATTGACATTGCTCTTTTGATCCCTAGTGCTTTTCATAGTTCTCCCATGAATGTTGATGCAAATTAGGGTCCTCTATTGCTAATGATCTTTTTTGGTATGCCATGTATTTTCCATATGTCATCCCAATATATTCTTGCTACTTCACCTGAGGAGATTGAAGTCATTGTAGCCATGAGTTTGATCATTTTGGAGAATCAGTTCACAACTACCAAAATAGCATCTTTGTCTTCTGATCTTGGCAGGGGTCCTATGACATTAATACTGATTTTCTCCCATAGTATTTTTGGTATAGATAAGGGGTGTAAAGGTGCCGCTTTCTTCATGTGTTGCACCTTGTTCTGTTGACATTCCTGGCATCCTTGAATGTATTTTTGTATATCATTGCATATTCCTAGCCACCAATAGTTTCTCTTGATTAATTCCATCATTCTGTGTTGTCCTGGGTATCCAATATCTAGTGAATTATGGTTATTACTGAGTATTTTGTCTCGAAGTTGCCTGTTTTTTGGGACATAGATCTTGCCATCTATGTAGACAATTCTATTTTCTTCCCATGATTGTCTGTCTTTTCTTTCCAATAGTTTCGTTACTTCTTGTTCTCTTGTTTGGATTTTCTTGATTTGTTCTTGTATTCCTTCTTCTCTTATTTGTAGGTATTCTTGTCTAAGCAGTATGATAGGTATTCCATCTTGACTTGTTGTTTGTTATATCCATAACTCTTCTTTGAGCATCTGTATGTTTTGATTGTTTTCTTTTGTATCCACTTTCTCTCTTCTGGACAATATGTCTGCTTTTGTATTTGTCTTTCCTGGGATATGTCATAGAGTAAAGTTGTAGTCTTGTAGTTTCAGATACTATCTTGCTTGTCAACCATTGAGTTTATGTGGTTCTTTAAAGTATTTGAGATTTTCGTGGTCTGTCCATACTTCAAATTTCTCAACTACATCTAATAGGTATTGTCGCCATTTGTCTAGTACTTTGACTATTGCCAGTAGTTCCTTGTCGTATATTTCATAGTTTCTTTTTGCAGGTGACATTGTTCTTGATAGGAAAGCGACTAGTTTCCATTTGCCTTCTTGTTCTTATGAAAGGACTTCTCCAATTGCATGTCCTGATACATCTATTTCTACCCTGAATTTTTCTTCTCTGCTGGGTAGGGTGTCATATGATGGAAAATACCCATTTAATAATATAATTTCCTTTTTATTTTATATTATTACTAATTTTTTGCTCCTAAACTCCTGTTGTCTACTCCTATAGGATCACAGTGTAGACTAGTTACTTGTACCCCTCCTATTCCAGACTTAGTATAAGTACTCTAGTAGTTATATCCTAGTTCCTTAGTTCATAGATTAAAGTCATTTACGTCTTTAATATCCACTTCTATTCCTATCAATCTATATATCACTCCTTTTCTGATCTCCTGGCAACTATTCCATCCTCCTGAAATACACAACCACATATGCGGCAGCAGATCAAGGCACAGCGCATGAGCTGAGGCTAAGGTTGTTCCTATTTTGTTGTTAAATCCTACCCATTCCAGAGTAATTCCACTTCACTTTAGGCCATTCTGCTCCTACTCTGTTCCATTCTTGACATAGGGCCAGTACTGGTTATGTGGTTATCTTTTGTTTCAGCTCTTCAAATGCATTTTGTTCTTTTTCTGTCTATTTCTATTCTCCTTTTCCTTTTAGTCAATTTAATAGTACTGTAATGTGGCTGAAATCTTTGATAAATCGTCAATAGAAGTTTGCAAAGCCTAAGAAGCTTTCGACATCCTTTACTTTTGTTGGTGTTTTCTATTCCTTGATTGCTTTGACTTTTTCTTCTTCCATTTGTACTTCTCCATTTCCAACTTGTACCTCTAGTATGGGTATTTCTGTGGCATTGAAATCGCATTTTGACCATTTGAAACACAAATTATGTTTCTCTACTATTTTGAGGAACTTGATTGTGCATTCTTCTAGCTCTTTCTGTTTTTGCCGGGATTACAAAATCATCTATGTAGTTTGCAAGGGTTTCTTCATGTAGTAGTTCTTGGAAGATACTTGTCATCATCCATTGAAATGTTCCTAGTGAGTTGCACAGTCCAAAGTACATCAATTTTGGTTCAAATAGTCCTTTGTTTGTCAAAAAGGCCACTTTCCATTCATCGCCTTCTTTTATCTGTACATTGTTGTATCCCCAGATTAAGTCCAATTTGTTGAAGTATTTTGTGTCTTTAAGTTTATCAATTACTTCATTGATCAGGGATAATGGTGTTTTGTTCTTGATTGTGTGTTGACTTAGCCGTCTGTAATCTTGTACCAATCGTAGTGTTCCATCTTTCTTTGGTATAAAGAAACATAGTGCTGTATATCTTGAGTTTGACTCTACAATGAGTCCTGCTTTGAGTTGTTTATCCAACCATTGGCTGAGTGTTTCTTCTTCCTTAAGTATCATTGGATAGGCCTTTGCATTGAGTTTCTTTGGTGCTTCTTCCATTAAATTGATTTCATGGTCCCATTCTCTAGTTTCTCAAACTTTTTCTTGTTGAATAAGTGTGTGAATGGTTGAATATATTTCAGAAGATCTTCAGGATTTGTTGGATCAGGTTCTTTGTCTTCTCCCTTTGATTCTTTTTCTTCCTTTGGTAGTAGTCTCCTTGACCATGGGGTAAACCATATAGATTTGTGTTCTGTTTTGCAGTGTCCTGGGCATCTTGTAAACTGTATGACTCCTTCTTTCCAGTCTACTTCTGGGTTGTGTTCTACTAGCCAGTCGTGTCCTAGGAATAGATCCATTTCCTTGATTTCTGATACTACTGTATCAATTTGCTCGATGTGTCCATTCAAGTTGATTTCCAAAGATATGAATTCCCTAATTGTTTTTTCTCTGTTTCTTGATCCATTTGAATTGTATACGTTGAATGGTCTTGGGAGTGGTTTGGTAGATATCCCTTTTTCTTCAACTGTTTTCCTGGCAATAGTAGTATTTGTATATCCAGAGTTGATTAATGCCTTGACCTTAAGTTTTCTTCTGTCTTTGGTTTTGATTGTTGAGTGCACTATAAGTTCCCTTGACTGTTCTCTCTATTGTGGAATAACATATCAATTCTTGGCAGAACTATTTACAGTGGTTCGTTGTATTGTGCCTACTCCAAACCTTTGATAAAACCCTTCTGCTCTTTGTCATCTGAGTCTCCCAGTTGTGAACTCCTGGTCTTCATTTATTGAGGTGCTCTACATCCTATAGCGATATGTCCTTCTTTTCTGCATTTGAAACATCCTTATGGTTTCTTTTCTCTCTTTGGTTGTCTGTAATCTTTTGCTATGTGTCTGAATTTGTTACAGTTGTAACACTTGGGTTTATGTCCTTGTCCATTATTCTGTTGTCATCCTATTTCCATTGGTTTGCCTATTCCTCTATAGGTTATTCCTGAACCTGTTCTGTAATCGTAGTAGATGTTGGTCTACTCATATCCTTGTCCAACTGCTGTAATTGCTACCTTCTATTGTTCTAGACTCTTTGGGGCCTGAGTTGGTGGATATACCATTATGGCTCTGATAATTTCCCTGTTTATGTTCTTCTTTAGCAAAAATATTGCATGCTGATCATCTGTCTGTGCTTTGCTTGCTAAAGCTATGAATTTGATAAAGAAGTCTGCAATGTGTTTCTTTTCTTGTGTGAATGTTTCAATGTGCCATTCTGCATTGGCTTCTTTTGTCTTGTCACTGTATACCAGTTGTAATTCTGCCTCAAAGGCATCCCAACTTGGAGTGTTGTCTCCTCCGTCTATCTTGTCGAGTTTCTGTTGAGCAAATGCTCCTGCAGTTCCTCCTTGGAATCTGCCTAGTACTGCGATTATTTTTTCATTGGCATCTATGACTTTATTTGCTCTAAGGTAGAGCTTCATAGCTCTCCACCAGTCTTCGAACATCTTCTTGTCCCTATTGAACCATCCAGGTTCTGGGACCATTGATTTGTGGTTTACCACCTCTATTGGTACTGTTGCTAGTACCGTTTTGGCCATTGGTGCTAGTGTACCTACTCTTGTTCCGGACATATTTTGCTTTGGTTGCCCTACTGATAGTATGTTGCTTAACTCGTTGAGTTCTTTTTCGTTATCTATTTTGTTGGCCTCTGATTCTGTGTCTTGTATGTCCTGTTCTTCAGACTCTTCTTGGTACTCTGATTGTTCTTCACTGATGTGAACTGAACTGAGTCGTTCTTCGAGGTCTTCTATCTCCTGTGCTCTGATTATATGTTTGGTAGCAATTTTTGCGATATACCAATGACTAGTCTGCTAGTTTGCCATTCTCCCAGTTGCAAGGTGAGTTGGTGATGCTTTACCAAATGTTATGACCTTAAGGAGTAACTCAGGTTGCAACACTCAAGTAAAGACTCGAGGATGAATTAAGAGTAGAGGAAGGAAGGGAATGATATAATTGGTAAAGCATAAGGAATACAGAAGAGTATCTACTATATATATACCTATGTACCATAAGGTAGTAATGAGGAGAACATATGGCAGATATGAGGTCTGCTAAGTAAAGAACATACCCCACTAGTGAGGCGCTGACTGAACCATTAGATATATGAAGTAATGTGAAACAAAGAAGCAGTTCATGTGTAGAACACCTGGAGACAATGAGGTCGATCATTATAACCAGGGGGATGTCTTGAGAAGAACACAGAATATATCTAGAACTCAATCTAGAGAGGAATAGTAGATACAACTCAGGCAGACTTTGGAGAGGACAGCAGGCTGGAAAAGCTTGGCTAGGTGCACACTTGGACTGTATCACACCTGTAAGGTTTGGTGTTGGGGGTGCAGACAAGGGAGCAACTGAGTATGGAGGGTCTATGAGTGATCAACTAACTGTATTTTCCAGTTGAGTCTAGTCATGGTGTGTAAAGGTTAACACCTTAGGAAGGCTATGTGACAATAATCTAGAGAGATCTTACATTCATTTTACAACAACCAACATATACTTTATTAGAGCTACATATAATTCTACTTTTCTAATTATTTATAAACCTTCATCTTTGATTATCTCCTCTCAGACCTTTAGCATACAATTAGGAGCTAGCACATTATTATTTTGTTTGTTCCAGTATACAATTCTCTTTTGTACCCTTTCACCATTTGATTGGGCACACTTGGCCCTCTATACTCTCTATTGTTGTTTCCTGCTCTCCATATGATCTGTCCTCTCTTTCCTCCATACAATCCTCCTTCATATCCTTTTGGCTGTACATTTCCCCCTGGGCACTAAAAGGGTACAAAAGGGAATTGCACACTGGGACAAACAAGATAATGATGTGCCAACTCCCAATTGCATGCTAAAGGTCCAAGGGAAGATAATCAAAGTTGAAGGTTTATAAATAATTAGAGAAATAAGAATTATATGTAGCTCTAGTAAAATATATGTTGGTGGTTGTAAAAAGGATCATAAGATATCTCTAGATCGTTGTCACATAGCCTCCCTAAGGTGTCAATCTTTACACACTATGACAAAAGCTCCTCTGGAAAATACAGTTAGTTGATTACTTATGGACTCTCCACACTCAGTTGCCCCCTTGTCTATACCCCAACACCAAACCTTATGGGTGTAATGCAATCCAAGTGTGCACCTAGCCAAGCTTTCCCAGCCTGCTGTTCTCTCCAAAGCTTGCCCAAGTTGTATCTGCATCTTCTTTCTAGATCGAGTTCTAGATATATTCTGTGTTCTTCTCAAGACATTCCCCTAGTCCCAGTCTTCTTACTCTCAATAGATCTGCATTCATGATTCCAGAGGCAGTATAAATAAAGATAGGAGTCAAGAGGTTCTTCCTTGATCCAACTGCACTCTAGATACTATATTAATGTCATTATAAAGCCCTGAAACTCAAGAATTAAAATATAAAAAGGGAACTATTGCTACTTTTGGATTTCCTTTGACTTCTTTCTATCCTAAGTCCTCCCAAAATCCTACTGATGACATGGCCCTCTTCTTTCTTTGTGATGACATATTCTCTTACCAAGTCCTTCCTATTAAAGATAATGCATTTTCATCACCACTCCCTTCTAGAATATTCTTCTGTCTTCCCCTATTATGCTCTTGATACTGCTTTGTAATTTGGACTTCATTGATTACTTGTTAAACAGTTAGCAAGTCCTATCACAAATGGTCACTTACTATTTGTGATGGGTGTTTTGATACTTTAAAGAGTTCAAAAATGCAAAGTTAGACAAGTGACAAAAGATGTTGTTAAGTCTGAGGTCTAATTCTCAGATTATGAGTTCTTATATACATAATTGTGATAGTTTGTATACTA
>Ga0153962_1000184_pt1 | contig 13113 bp, 8 predicted proteins | sample TSFL046MetaG_FD_106657 | JGI IMG/M metagenome (GOLD analysis project Ga0153962, IMG submission 106657) | Attine ant fungus gardens microbial communities from Florida, USA - TSFL046 MetaG | ecosystem: Host-associated > Fungi > Mycelium > Unclassified | place: USA: Florida, Withalacochee...
AGATGAGGAATTGGGATGTCGATAAAGTTAGGAAAGTACTTGAAGGAAAGGCAGTAGTGAGAGTGGTGGATGTGGATCCATGTGTGAGTACGGGTCCGTCTCGTCTTCCCGCCACGAACAAGATATCTACTACTACCAACATGACGATGTCGAGTGGAATGAATAATGGTGCGTGTTGTATGAATGTGGCGGATTTGTTGGAGGAAAGTATGAGGAGTTTGACATTGGGGTGTTCGAGAAGTCATCATAACAATGTTGTTGGTGTGAAGATGAATGAAGGGCCGAAGTAGCAATTTTTCACTGGGTTTTGTGTTGGTCATGATGACGGTGGCCTTTGATTCTTGGTTATACCAATTATATAAGAGCGCCTACCTACCTAGGTATATACAGGAGTTTTTCCCTTTTTCTAATAGATCTCGTTTCAAAGTTGGATAGAAATTGACCTGGAATTTTTTTCGACTTTTTGATTTTTTTGAAGTTGATGAGATCATACTACCAGGTTTACTACAATTGTGTGTACAGTGAGAACTGAAAACCCTTGTCTTAATGTCCATGGAATGTTGAGATGGGTAGACAAAAAAATATGATACGATCGACCGAGTGGAAACAATGACTACAACCATCCACTCCTTTCACAAAAAAAAGAGCGAGTTGTATTAAGTTACCAATAGAAGGATACGTCTATCTATTCAAACACAGTTTGGCTTGAGGCTTGAATCATAAAGACGCAGAAGACGAGAGACGTCTTTTTGTTTTTCAATGTCGGGCGTTTTCCTTCTCGGCTTCTTCAATAAATTTCATAATGCTGACGATGAATCGGTCAATGATGAAAACTGATGTCTAAAAATCAAGCGATACGTTACAATTCTTCTTCTTTCCTATAAGAGACGGAGGGGGTGGGGGGGGGGCCGGGCGATTCCAAAAAAAAAAAAAGGTCAAATAATCAGAGGAGAGTGGAAAAGAAACAAAACTCACGGAGAGTCAGCTGCGATACGAACAGATGCCTTTGCTTGCTGTACTGAACTCGGTACGACCTTGTCTTTCCCCGAACTTCCACCACCAACCCTAGAAGCTAATGCACCTGTGGTGAAGAGGACACCAAGAGCGAGGTACTCGTTTGGAATTTTACGACCGAGAATGCGACTGTTGTTCAGTTATTTTTTCAAACTTTGTAGTCAGACCATGATAGGTTATAGGAGAACGCGGGTGTTCGTAACGTACTAAGACATTTCTAGTAAACGGACGATGTGGGATGGGCAGAGACTTGTTTGTTTGAGCAATGCTACAACTCCGGTACAACCCGATTCCGCAACGGGAAATGTTTTCACACGATCAATAGCGAAAACGTGAATCAAGAGTTGAAATTTGGTGTTTTAAATAGATTTTATTCCAGAAAGTTATAATATTAAACCGGAAGAACAGGAAAGGGAACGAATCTTGTGACTTTCAGTGAAATTGAGCCACGATAAGATCGCAATATGCCAGGGGTTCAAAATTTTCAAAATCAGGCGATATCTGTACATTGCTGACGACGATGTAGGGACTTGGATATAGGAACTTTCCTGTCGCCCAGTGCCTGATATAAAGAAAAAAATTCCTCTCTTGTCTTCCAATGGGTCGATCGTGACAAATAGTGTGTTTTACTGGCGGCCCAGACAATAGCTGATAATCTAGAATACGGATAATAAGCTTTCCTGTTAAGTTAAATGACCATTAGTTGCAGGATTAAGAGAGAAGGAAATAAATGCACCGTATTAAGACGACAAGAGACAGGGTACATCAGCAATACTCGTTCACCAAGATTGCCGACAGGTCAGATAACCCACTATATGCATGTTACCTGACACGTATAAGCTTGGATTGTAAGTGGCAAAGTGTTCATCGAATTTCTGGAGAGGTTCGCGCTTGTGAACGAGTTCACGTCACGTTTGAGACCGATGGCGTTCAGTTGTCCTTTATATTAGTCCATAGGGCCCACCATTGGTGCCTATAACAAAAGAAGAACCGTCTGAGCTCTAGAGTGAAGGTAGAATGTTTTGTATAGCTACATGCAAGACACTGAATTAACTCATGCCCCCTTAAAACATTAGTGTGTGAGGACATCGAGAGAGCCTTACGCAGCCCCTGTCGTTTGTGACGACTATGATTGTAGATGCTCGTGATTCTTATTGATCTGCCATATTATATTAACATCCTGTTTCTGTCGTAGATAAGGACACCACGTAAAAGTAGGTGCTCGGACGACGCTCCCAATTCAGCTTGGTTCACAGACAGGCTCCATCACCTTAAACACGGTCAATTTGTCCTGTAGGGAGACGTACCGGTCTACAATAAAGGAAAAGAGATGAAATCGTTGCGTCACGGAACATGTGCCTTCCCACTCACAGGATTGAACCGATACAATTTCAAGAGTCCTTCAAAGGTTCCAAGTGCCTGCGCCTCCATGACAACAATGAGCGCTATCGTCATCGGGGACGATGGAGTTTAAATTGGCGAGGACGATGGCAACAGGAGAATTATTGAGTGACACTGTATCCGACCAAGTGTCTCTCTATGTGACCGACTCAGTGCCATCAATTACAAGCTTCTCATGGACAATTGTGGGCTTGGAGCCGCAATGATTCTATCGTTTAAGATGGATATCTGAAAAAGGAGGGTGGTTCTTGTTGGTCATGAAATATGCAGGTGAGATTCAAGTCATGCTCGACCTGCTCTTTAGACCTCACGCACCTCAAAAAGAAGAGAGTACACTCTTGCTTCAACAATGGACAGTTCTTGGCCCATGTCTCCTATACTTCGAGAACTGAGACATGGGCGGAGTGAAAGAATCTGTCTCCATGTCTGAAATTCTACATATTGTGGGGGTAGCGATTGGGCTACCTGTGTAATATGCTTCATTATTTCCTTTCTATTTCTATTTCTATTAATTGTTTTGTTATTCATTTAGTTTCTTTCTATTTTCTTATTATTTTTCAATTCATTAAGTAATTAATTATACAAAATAGTAAAAATGACATGAGAATAAAAATTAACTTTTGACCTCAAAAACTACTCTATCCTAAGACAACTCTTCCCTCTGAACTCATTTTCCTTCCCACAATATCTATGGAGTTTTGAACACAGTCAAATTATGCTATTAGTAGCCCTATGGCTTGCTTCTCATCAGTCGACACCAGGCGAGGACTCCTTTGTCGGAATCTTGTTCACATTGCACACCACTGCTTTACCTCCCACGCTATGGGGACTTTTTACGAACAAAAAGAGTCAAATTGAGAAGCTGTGAAAGCCTCATTCGACTCGTGTTTCTGTCTTCTCAAAAGAATCACCTCAAGCCAATCAATCTCGTCTTTCTTCCGACATCACAGCCTTCCTGTCCTCTGACCCTCACTGTGATCTTATGGTGGCACTCGGACTCGGGCGCGATAAACGGGTTCAGTCCAGGTTTCCGAAGACAATCCATTAGTTGGAGGACCTAATGTCTCTTTCCGTCGAATATATGGTTGAAGGATGTTCCGCTTTGAACATCATCAAGAAAACGTGTTTGGACGCCCTCTCCGCCGCGAAGAGAAAATGCCTGTACAAAAATGGATATAATCAAATGGAGAAATCGCTATGCAATTCAGAAGCTGACATCAAATAAAATCCTCGTAGTGACGATCTTGTCGAGGTGTTGTTGAACTATCTCTGCCCACATCCCCATTCCAAGGTCTCCGTAAAGACTCGAGGAACAGACACAATTTTGTCGTTCAAGTCACAGATATGCTTCACAGTACTGGCATGTTCCAGAACCTGTTCAAGAACAACTTCACCTTCACCTCTCTGGTTTCTTTTATTTGACCTATTACAATCGACGACGTGGCATTGCATATTGCCAAGTATCTGTGCGATGGAGAGTTTAGAACTCTGGGCTTAGCGCTACAAGAAGTGCTGAATAGCAGAATATTGCGCGTATGGGCTTGTTCTCCCTCTGGTGCTCTTGAATATTGATCGACTTTTTTGTTCCAATGATTCTTCACTGATCATCCATCTCGTGAAAATAATTCTGCTATTTTCAATTGAGTATCAAATTCATGGGCTTTGGTGTGGGAAAATCGGGTATTTTTGCTACTCCCTGAGGCCTGCATGTTGTAGCGGAGACTACATGTCATCACTATTCAAGAACCTTCGAATCCACCAAATCTGGGCGCTAAATAAAAATGTCAGGAAGACGGTTTTGACCGCAGTGTTTGTGAGTGTGTCAGCCGCCCGGAACCACCCCACTTTCTTTCTCAAGTCTGTTAGCACAAATCTTCCTAGGATGCCGATGATTTTGCGTGCCCTTGAGTGACTATTCTCCTATTTAAAAGTCGTTATTAGATTAGATATATCAAGCGCTAAACAAAGTCGAATCTTGTTCACACATGTCTCTTCACCCATCCTAAGTCTCCATCAAAGAACGTCTGATGACCTTACTTCGCATCATAGAACAACGCAAGCGACTCGGCATGGATTCCGCCAGACGAAACTATTATCAGCTCAATTGCCAATTGCATGAAAAAATACGCTGAGCAGAACCATGAATATACACATGCCTATATGGAAACAGCTGGAGGACGAGAAATGTGGACGGTACCCCAGTTCTAGGGGATCCGACGTTTCGGCACTTCATTTGTAGGTACAGGTGTGTGTCGCAGAAACTGAGTTACACGTTGGATTGGCTTGGAATAAAATGTATTCGATTGCAAACCAATGAGTATATGATTACAAATCTTATATACTAAAGAAAGTTTCTAGAACATTCCCCCAAACTTCAGCCAGATCATAGCGTCGGCTTGATTTCCCAACAGTGTGTACAGTTTCTGGAATGTCCCAAGCAGATTGTTCTCGACCATTGTTCCTACAGACTGTTCTGACCGGGGAGTCAATGTGAGGAATTTCCTCTGTTCATATGAGTCGCTCCTTTTACAAAGCTACGTTCTTGATGCCGTTCTCCTGTGATGAATAGTATGAATTTATCATGTTATGTAATATCTCAATTGATACATGCATCATTCTAACACTACACTCTGGTAGTATATAATGTAACTATATATCTCAAATGTTTATAGAGAGGCCAGTGACTATAGTGCAGTAGTGTACATCTCTACCTGCTCACCTAGTAGATAGCAGAGGCAACAGATATTGTGAGGCAAAGGAGCATTGATAATGGATGGGGTCTTTATCTAGTCTAGTCCAGTCTAGTCTTCTAGTCTAGTAATGTATGCAAGACTGATGTGGGAAGATGGCACTGATAAATCATGTACCTAATCATTCCCATACCCTCTCTTTTCACTCAAAAATTCTATAAAATTCAAATAAATTCAGGAAAAATTGGAATAAAATTGGAACATACAGTGAGCAAAGTGAGCTGTCTGTGACCTCACTGTTGGAGGAAGGGAGAAAAGCAACCTGATACACAACACCACTTACTGTCATACAGACCATTGTTGGAAGGGAGCATATCATGACTTGGCAAAATGGCTAAGTCATTATTTATATTTCTTTTCTTTTTCTTTTTCTTTTCTTATCTGGACTTACTACACAAGGAAGGAGTGCAGGAAAGTATCACATGATGAAGTCATATGATAAGCATGGGAAAGTAGTACACAGACCATATAGTAGTTGTATAAGTAGTGTATAGGAATTAAATGAGAACTCCATTGAGTTCTCCTTGTCAACTCAGACTTGGAAGGTGATTAAGTCATCTTAGGCTAAGTCACTATACTAGAACTTGATTCCACTACTTGTGTGCCATCTGCCTTGGACCTTGCTCACTCTTATTCTTATATCATTTAACTCTTAACTAGTAGTCATTGCAACTACTAGTTACCTCTATATATAGCTGGGCCCTTGACTTAAGGGGGTTTTGCAGTCAGTTAGGGACTACAAGTGGAAGTATGATACCAAGCTTGGTATCATGTGTTAAGACTCTAGACCTCACAGTTGAATATGCATTTCAACTTAAAGTCTATATCTAACACTTGATATCTTCATGCTCCTTGTCAAAGGATCCAGTTAAGGTTTTCAGTGAAATTATATTGGAGGAGAGATGTCAACAAGACTTTGAGTAGTACCCTTAAGGTTGTCCTAAGACAGGTAAGAGTACTGATCCCTCGAAGTAATAGGAATACAGGGAGGAATACAAAAAGAGAGAACTTGCTATTCCCTTCTCTTTCTGGTCTGTATTTATCCTAACTAGGTATTGTAACTACTTTACAATGTGGTAACACTAGTTATAACTATAGGTAACTAGTTAAGTGACAGTCCAGTAATAAAAGTAATAGAGGTGACAAGTTGAGTCAGTGTCTAATAATGGGTTAGTCCAATGTTGTCCCATTTAGCACAAGTCCAAAAATAGAAGAAAGAGATAGTCTAGGATTTCTCCAAAGAGTCCTGTCCGTTCTATGAGTTTATTGTCTCTTAGAGTCCTCAGACATTCAATGCATTTACTATATAGTGATGTTCTTGTCTAGCATTGCCAACATCTCATTTACTAGCCACTCATTATCAGACCATGGCTAATAATAGTTGTAGTCCTACTCGATGTTCATAATATCATGACTCGGCAAAACAGCTAAGTTATTATTTATATTTCTTTTCTTTTGGACTTACTACACAAGAAAGAAGTATGGGAAAGTGTCACATGTCATATGTCACATGTCACATGTCACATCACATGATACATGTGGGAAAATAGTACACAGATCATGTAGTAGTTGTATAAGTAGTATCTATTGAGTTCTCTTTGTTAACTTAGATAAGGAGTAGGATTAAGTGCTCTCTACTAAGTCTTACACTTAGGTATTACTACTGAGACCTGATCTTGCAATAAAGTAGGCTATGTAGTTACTTGTACTGCTTTCTTAGTATAAACTTTGTGCTATAAGTATATTGTTATCTATTTATGCAGAGGAGTGATGATTACTCTTTAAGAGGTCATCTAGATTAGGAATCCCATCCATTAGGTGATAGTCTAACTATACTATTAGAGCAGTAGTTAGTAGGGTAGTAGGACTCTGGCTAGGTAAAGATCTTGTGTCCCAGTAAACATAATGTAAGATTTAGTAGTAAATGCTTAATCCTACTCCTTATCTAAGTTGACAAGAAGAACTTAATAGAGTTCTTGTTTAATTTCTATACACTACTTGTCACAAACTTCATTTGGCCATATCTCTATCAATTCTTTGATAATTCTCATGGTCTCAATGGCTACAGAAAGCCCTCAAAAAGACCTTTCAATAGATGCCAGTCACATCTTGAGACAATCTGTATTGGCTGAGATATTAAGCAGATTAACAGATAACTACCATGTTACTGTTTATTAAATTACTTATCTTGAAAACCACTATAATCAATGCTTTGGTTCTAAGCTTAGCAGAAGCCCTCTTTATAATGCTTAGAATAAGCCTAGAATAATCTCAAGGCAATTAATATTAGTAAAGATATGAAGACCTCAATGTTTGCACATAAACATTAATTAATTACCCATAGATAGTCATCTGCCTTTAATTAGAACAAAGGACAGCCTTCATATGGTTAAGTTATTGCTATTTTTGAGTACAAAGGCACTACCATATGTAGAAAAATAGGTAGTAGCATGTGATGGCCTATTCTAGTGCACAGACCATCACTTTCTTGTATATAAAGACTTTTTGTCTAAGGGTTAGACCTCAGACTTAACAACTTCTTTTGTCACTGTCTAAACTTCACATTTTTGAACCTTTTAAGTTCTAAATCAGAAATCACAAATAAGTAAGTGACCTTTTGTGATACTACTTATACAACTTAAAAGATAAAGTAGCTCAGATATCACCCAAGTGGTAGACAACTGAGGAAAGAGTTGTTCATATGAGTATACAAAGCAGGAGATGATGCAAGTTATGAAACTAAAGTTAGACAGTTTTACATTTATGTCACCACAGTCTCATTGCTAACCAAACTACATCTTCATCATTAGACCACTTTATCACTCCCCCTAGTCTAGTATGCCCTTGGTATTGTGTTATAGATTGAGTTCTGAAATGAATTGACAGATCTTCTCTTAGGGCAAGGGTTTGGTAAAGAGGTCAGCTATATTATTGGAAGAGGGTATGTATTGGAAGATAATATTTTCCTACTTCACCTGATCTTTAATGAAGTGGTGTCACACATCAATATGCTTTGTTCTCCAATGGTTCTTGTTATTTAAACTATAGGAGATAGATCTATTGTTGTCTACATGTATCATGATTGGTCTTGATATTGGTAGTCTGATTTCACTAAGATATTTAGAGATCCATAGAGCTTGTGTAGCTCTCCCAAAAAAACCCATGTATTCTGCTACTACTATTGATAATGTGACTATTTCTTGCCCCTTTCTTTCCCATGATACTGGTCCTCCTGCAACTATAAAAATATTCCCCTTTGTGGAGTGGTATGTGTCTTTGTATCCTGTAAAATTGGAGTTGATGTATCTAGTAGGACTTAGCTCACCATCTGCCCTATATGTTATCCCATAGTCTAAAGTTCCTTTGATGTAAGCTAGGACATGTTTGACTATAGACCAGTGTAATTTTTTAGGGTTGTGGACAAAGTGAGATAGTAAGGTAACAGCATAAGAGATATCAGGTCATATGGCAACTTGCAACCATATTAGTGATCCAAGTACCTCTCAATAGAGTGTGTCTTTCATTTTAGTGATTTCATCAAGTGTGTTGAGGTAGTTGTTAGTTGTTAGTAGCAGGCCAGGTAGAAGTAGGGTTGATTTCAGAGAGCAATTTTCCATATTGAAGCATTTTATCATGCATTTACAATATGCCCTTTGGGACAAAGTTATATCTCCAGTGGTAGGATTTCTATCTATTTGCATTCCTAGGATTAATTTTGCTTCTCCAAGATCCTTTATTTTGTAGCTGGTGCCAAGCTAGGATTTTACCTTTGATAGTTGAAAAAGCACCTAAGATATTGTCTGTCCAAGTTGACATTAATGTGAGTTCATCATTATAAACCCTAGAACAGATTTGAGGATCTGCTTTTGACTTGTAGTATCCATGCCCTTCAAATATCCTGTCTAAGTTTTCAGCCCAGTCATATGTACCCTGCATTGTCCCATAGAGAGTTATCATACATAATTATCTCCCTCTTTCTCAAATCCTTTTGATTATTCCATATAAACCTCATATACATTGTCACTATTGAGAAAAGCAAACAAAAAATCAATTTACTAAAGACAAAGTTGTCAAGATGCTACAACTGCACAAACAAGACAGATTGATTCTAGCTAAGCCACTGATACATATGTTTCTTTATAATCTTCCCCTATAACCTGAGTAAACCCCTTTGCTATAGTTCTTGCCTTATGTTTTACCAGTCCCCCATCCTCTTTTCACTTTATTGCATAAACCTATTTGGATCCAACTATGTTTTTACCCACTGGTCTTAGTACCATCTCATAAACTTTCCTAGCTTTCAACATTGCTGTTTCTGTAGCCATAGGTTCCTACCATAGGTCTGGTCATTGCATTGCTTCTTTAAATGTCCTAGGTATCCAGTTTTCACTTTCTATATTATTTGCAATAGATCTGTTGAGGTATTCAATTTGTCATGACTTGGCAAAATAGCTAAGTCATTATTTAATATTCTTTTTCTTTTCTTTTATTACTAAGGTAGAGTGTGGGAAAATATCATGTGATAGTCACAGAGTCACAAAGGTGTGACAGCAGTCATGGAATTGTTATATCATGGTCACATCACAATGGAGTCACAAGTCATAGTTGTTGTGAGAGCCCCAGAAAGGAAAGAGTTTCCCACACATTTGAACATTTGATCTCTAACATCAAGTTGCACAACAGAGATATAAATAGCATGGTAACTTAGATAAGCAAGTCATGTGACAAGATCAGGTAACAGAACATTCTGGAAGAAGGACAGAACATGTGATCATGAACTAATAGTAGCATAGCCACTGTAAGATTTGTATAAGTAGTCAAGCAATGCAACAAAGAACTCCATTGAGTTCTTCCTGAACACTCACCTTGGATGGTCCTTAAGTTGTCAAGACTTAGCAATAACATAAGAACTTGATACCACTCCTGAGCACTGATCACCTTGATCCTTGCTCATATTCGTTCTACATGTAGTTGGCTTAATTCCAGTGCTGTGAGCAAGTACCCCCATCACTACTTATTCTCTTATCTTCCTTGCTAGTGAGCACAGTACTCACAAGCCTCTTGGATAGTGGGCCCTAGCTATAAAGGGGACTTCTCAGTCAGGAGAGACTGAGGGAGAAAACAGTACACCAAGTCTGGGTGTGCAGTCGAGTCCTGACCTTCAAATCAGACCAGTTACTTACCTTCTTCTTTGTATAAGCTCTGTGCTGTCATCTATTATGACAGGTATACGCAGGAGATCAGCGGTTACTTTTAGAAGGCTGCTTAGCTTAGGAGTTCCCTTCTTAGGGACAATCATATACATTTTGATTAGGACAGTAGTTAGTAAGGCAGTAGAAGTCTAGATAAGAGAAGATTGTGCTCCCTGTTAGACATAGCCTTGAGTTCGTCCTGGATCAAGAATCAGACCAAGGAACCAAATCCAAATCCAAATCATCACCTTTCCTATCACTACCATCACCACCACCAATGTCTCAACAACAATAACAACAACAACAGGGGGAACCCTCCCAGGCGCCCGCCCTCTGCTAACTAACCAGAGAGGAGCAACTCCTCGCCATGATCACCACCCTGCAATAGCAGGTTAACACCATGCTCCTCCAACAACAGGGGAGCTGAGTAGCGGTCGCAAGGTCTCCAGTTTTTAGTGAAAAGATAGAGGAGGTGAGCGCGTTCATTAATGCAGCTTGCCTATATATTAGAATGAAGATGACAGAAGAGGCAGCAACGACCCAGGTGGCCTGGGTATTGTCTTATGTGCAAGGAGGGGTAACAGAGGCATGGAAGGATAATCTGTTAGATGAGTTGGTGAAGGGGGAGTTAGAAGTGGAGAATGCAGAACAGTTGTTCACAAAGATTAGAAACGACTTTGGAGAGACATCAGAGGAGGAGAGAAAGATAGAGCAGTTGTAGATGATAGAGCAGGGGAGCAGGACATGTGATGAATATGTCTAAGAATTCAAAAAGATCGCTAGGAGGAGTAGCTACGAGGAATAACCTCTCATCGAAGAGTTCAAGAGAGAGTTGAGTGGAACAATAAGAAGGAAGTTGGCAGAAGCAGAAGAGCCCCTGACCACCATAGGAGAGTGGCAAGAAAGGGCAGTAAGGTTGGATAGAAATAAGAGGCAGAGTAGGACAGAAAAGAGAATGTTGGGGAGGAATGCGGCATGCCCAGGAGGAAATATGCAGCTAAGGGGAGGTTTTGGAGGGAGATCATATGGAGAAAGAGGGGGGCAAATAACCTGGTGGGCAGGAGTTCTGCATACAGGAGGAAATAGGGGAGGAGGAAGAAATATATTTAACAGAGAAGAAAATCAAATGGGTCCATAGAGAGACCCAAATGCAATGGACATTGACAAAGGAAGAAGGGGGGATAGAATGTGTTATTATTGTGGAAAGTTTGGCCATATGGCCCGAAACTGTTGGGAAAGAAATAGAGCAAGAGTAGTGGAGATGCTGCAAGAGTTGGCAAAAGAGAATGGAGAATAGTGAGCTCTCGACTGGCCTCCAACAATTTGTACAGTGTATTGCGCCCAGAAAAATTGGGCAATAAAATTAATTTTTCCAATACTACTGAGAGAGTAAGAGATATGTGGCACTTGCTATAGCTGCTAAGAGAAGTATAGATGAAAGTGGGGCTGGGAAAGTTAGAGAATCATGAGGGTGTAGCAGTAAAGGTGTTGTTAGATAACAGGGCAACAGGCCTGTTCATGGACATGGCCTTCGCGAAAGAAAAAGGGTTCAGAATGAAAAGGATAAAGAAACCCTGTTAGTTAAAAATATGGATGGAACAATAAATGTAGGGGGAGCAATAACGCACCAGGTTGAGTGCAACATGTTCTTCAAGGGACATGTAGAAAGAGTCAGAATGGATGTGTGTAATTTGGGGAAAATGGAGATTATATTAGGGATGCCATGGTTGGCTGCCCATAACCCAGAGATAGATTGGGAGAAGGGGGAAGTAAAAATGACGTGATGCCCACCCATATGTGGGAAGAAAAAGCAAGAAGGAAAAAGAGAAGTAAAGAAAGTAGACAAAGACAAAGACAAAGAGGTACTAAGGAAGTTGGTACCTAAGAAGTTTTGGAAGTGGAAGAAGATGTTTGGAAAAAGAGAGTTGGAAAGAATGCCAGTGCAAAAAGCCTAGGATCATGCGATAGAGTTAAAAGAAGGTTTTGTGCCAAAGAAGGGAAAAGTGTATTCTCTATTGAGAGAAGAAAGAGAGGAAGTACAAGTATTTGTAAAAGACCAACTAAGAAAGGGATACATTTGACCATCCAAATCACCCTAGACATTGCTAGTACATTTTGTAGCAAAAAAGGATAGGAAGCAAAGAATGGTGCAAGATTATCATCATATTAACCAATGGATGGTAAAGAATGGATACTCCCTACCTCTTATTGCAGACATATTGAACAGGGTAGGGAAGAGGAAAGTGTTCACAAAACTAGATCTGAGATGGGGTTATAATAATGTCCAGATCAAGGAAGGAGATGAATAAAAGGTGGTATTCACAACGCATATCGGAGCCTACAAACCCACAGTTATGTATTTCAGGCTAATAAACTCCCCTGCTACCTTTCAGACAATAATGAACGACCTATTCTGAAACCTCATTAATCAAGGGGATACTGTGACCTTCATCAATGATATTTTAGTAGCTATGGATACAGAGGAGGGGCATGATGAGTTGGTAGACAAAGTGCTCAGGAGACTAGAGAATGATTTGTTTGTAAAACCAGAAAAATGCAAGTAGAAGGTCAGAGAGGTAGAATTCTTGGGAGTAGTGATTGGCCTAAAAGGCATAGAGATGCAGAAGGAAAAAGTAGAAGGAGTCCTCAACTGGCCAGTACCAAGAAATGTCAAGGAAGTACAAAAGTTCCTAGGCCTCACCAACTATTATAGGAGGTTCATAAAGGACTTTGCTAGAATAGCAGCACTGCTACAT
>Ga0153962_1000194_pt1 | contig 12977 bp, 13 predicted proteins | sample TSFL046MetaG_FD_106657 | JGI IMG/M metagenome (GOLD analysis project Ga0153962, IMG submission 106657) | Attine ant fungus gardens microbial communities from Florida, USA - TSFL046 MetaG | ecosystem: Host-associated > Fungi > Mycelium > Unclassified | place: USA: Florida, Withalacochee...
CCAGAAGCAGACGGTGAGCGCGCTGAGCCAGATGGCGGCAGGGCTGGCGGGCGGGATAGCATCGGACTCGGCGCTGGGAGGCGGGACCGGGGCGGGGGCCGGGAAAAATGCGGTTGAGAATAATGCTTTGGCCTCTCGTGACCTCGGTAACTGTCGAACAATGTCGGCGGAAGCCTGCGGTAAAGCCAAAGAATTAAGTCAAAAGATCCTGGATAAAAATTTGCCTTCTGTTGAGGATGTGCGCGATAGGCTTGCCGCCTGTCAGGATGATAGCTGTAAGCAATCTGTCTGGCAGGAATACCGTCGGGCCAGCGATGAGACCATCGAAACCTTGAAACAAATGGCGCTGGATGGAGAACTGAGCCGCGAAGAACTGGCGTTTATCAATCATGACTTAGCCAAAGAGTTAGCTTTTGGCGGAAGGCTGGATAACGATAAAATTGGTCGCTCTGAATATATGAGCTGGATGGGCAGCGGTGGCGGCCCTCTGTCCGGGTTCTTCAATGCTGAGCTTCGGGAAAAGGAACTGGTAAATCGGGGGGGTTCACCAGAAGACGCGGCTCAGAAGGTGAAGGAAGATCAGCGGAATATGATGCTGATAGAAACAGCTATGGGCGTTATTGGTTCTAAAGCTGGAAATAACTCATCTAGCAAAGTGAATGCTAATCAGGTGGTTACTAAAAATGTTAATCCAGGCTCACTAATAAGCAGGCAGAATAGTAATGAAATATCAGGTTCTCAGGTAAAACGCATTACAAAAGACATGAAGACAAATGGTTATAAAACCGATGAGCCTGTTGATGTCGCCATTGTAAACGGCAAAATGATCATTATTGATGGTCATCATAGAGCCGAGGCAGCAAGAAAGGCCGGTATTAAAAATATTCCCGTCAGAGTTCATCCTGTTACAAAAGGACAAGGGACCAATTACTGCGTGAAGCTGCTGAAGCAAAAGTGAGGTATTGAAATGAATAGTGTTTTTGATAAAGATGAAGTTATCCGGTTTTTTCTACTTCAAAATGAGCTGATTAAAGCCTTATTTAAAGCTTATCCAATGGCAAAAGACGTTGAGTGGTTATTAGATTTTCCTAAAAATGGATATGTCCATGTTAATGGAGATAGATGGACTTTCTCCAAACATGGAAAAGGGATCAGGTTCTTTATAGAAGGTTCACAGATCGGTAAAGTGGTTGATGTACATAACAATATAAGTTGCCCCGACTTGGCTGATATATGGAGGTTATTACAATACTTTTCGCTAGATGATGAAAATCAGCTCAAGGTTCTTTTAAATAATATGGTTGTTTCAGGTGAGTTAGAGAAAATATCGGATAAATTATATCGGTTAAAAGAAATACCTGCCTGAACTAGCCGGGATCTTCCTGTCAGCCGCTACGCTCCATAAAGCGCCGTTCCCGCGACAGCGATAAGGCTGCGAAGAAAGCGGGTTGTAACTCGCGGAAAAAACAGGGAAAAACGGGTTCCGACAGCCGGCTTCACAACGGATGAAGTTGTTGTGGAGAATAACTCGCTGCTTGTATACGTCAATCCTGACGCTTATCAGGATGAATTTAATACGGCTGACTGAAAAAAATGAGCAGGAAGTCAAGGAGCCATGCTGAAGCAGGCGATCCGGCAGCAATAATGTGTACATGCTTTTGCCTCTGCTTGCTGGGATGAAAGAGGATACACTTAAGACTTTACCGAATGGCTGATAAGAGCCAAGGTTGAATCTACCCATGACAAAGCTGACCGGTTTGAAGATGATATGTAATTATTCCTGAATAAACTGGTAGGGAATGGTGTCAGTTAGCCAGACTCCATTATCAGTAAAGTAAAATCTAAAGCCCTGTTCATACATAGTCAGGGCTTTTATTTTTAGTACCACTGGTTTCCCATGACGTTGCCCTACCTGAATTGCTGTAATTTCATCAGCAGAAAGATGTATATACTGACGTGACATAGGTAGCAAACCCTGCTCCCGAATCACTGGTAAAAAGCGAGTGGCTGTTCCGTGATACAAAATATGAGGAGGGGCCTTCTCATGGTATGATATATTAACTTTTTGCGTGGAATGCCCTTGGGCAGCCCGAATATTCAACCCATCTTCTGAAATAGTAAATCGTTTTTTATCACTGTTGGATACGATTGCCTGAATAATATCACAATCAAGCAAATAACCCTTTTGTTTAGCACACAGGATAAGATCAGTTATAACCGCCCATCCATCTTTATCAAGCGACAAGCCAACAGCTTCTGGCTCATGACGCAAAACATAGCTTAAAAATTTGCTTATCTCAGTATGATTTTTGCTCATATTTATAATCTTAAAAACTCCTGTGCACATTATCAGCGTTTAAGGATAAAATAGACAGTCACTTCTGAATTTAGCCGTGTCGCCGGCGTAGCATCCGTTTAATAAATGTCGCTACTATTCCCTACCGCAACGCATACCACTCTTTATGCTTCAGCGGATTCATCGCCGCGCCAATAATATCGGAAATCACATTCACCAGAATTACCAGGCCGCCAACCACCATCACGCCTGCGGAAATCGCCGCGTAGTCCTGCTGACGAATCGCATTAATTAGCCACCGGCCCAGCCCTGGCCAGTTGAACACCATCTCGGTGATCATCGCCAGCGTCAGCATGGTGGAAAACTGCAGGCCCAGGCGCGGGATCACCGGCGGCAGCGCATTGTGCAGCACGTGGCGGCGGATCACGGTAAAACGCGACAGCCCGCGCGTGGCGGCCGCCTTCACGTAGTTCTTATCCATTACCTCGCTGGTGCTGGCGCGCAGCAGGCGAATTACCTCGGTAGCGGGGGCGACCGCCAGCACAATCACCGGCAGGATCATATGCGTCAGTACGCTGACCAGCATCTCATGACGCCACGGCGATGGGCTCAGCCAGGCGTCAACCAGCGCAAGACCGGTAATATTCTGCACCGGATAGAGCAGGTCAAACCGGCCAGACACCGGCAGCCAGCCGAGCGTCAGCGAGAAAAACAGCGTAAACAGCAGCGCAAGCCAGAATACCGGCATCGAGAAGCCGAGCAGCGCCAGCGCGCTAATCATCTTATCCTGCCACTTATTACGCGTTACGCCAGCGCAGATGCCGAGCGGAATCCCGGTCAGCAGCGCCAGCGTAAATGCCAGCACGCACAGCTCCAGCGTGGCGGGGAATACCTCACGTAGCTGTAAACCAATCTCCTGACCGTTGGTGCTGGAGACACCGAAATCAAACTGCAGCATGCCGCTAAACCAGAACCACCACGCATCGAACAGCGAAGCGCCTTCCAGCGGCGCGTTAGGCGTGAAGTAGCTCAGGCTAAAGCCCACCAGCGACAGCAAAAACAGGGTAATCACCAGCAGTAACAGGCGACGCAACATATATATGATCATTTAGGCTCCTCGCGCTCATCACGGTAGACGCCGGCAAAAGAGGCGTTGCCGAAGGGGCTTAACACCAGGCCTTTGATATCGTGGCGGTAGGCCTGCAGCCGCAGCGAAGAGGCGAGCGGCAGCACCGGCAGATCGCGCGCCAGCATCTGCTGCGCCAGGTGATAGTTCTCAATGCGGCCCGCCAGCTGCTGTGACAGCAGCGCCTTCTGCAAAGCCTCATCAAAGCCGGGCGAGCACCAGTGCGCGTAATTGGTCTGCGAACGAATCGCCGCGCAGCTCAGCAGCGGGCGGAAAAAACTGTCGGGATCGTTACTGTCGGTGGCCCAGCCGGTCAGCGTCAGATCGTGGTTCATCGCCATCAGCTGCGCTTCCTGAAAGCGGCCCTCTACCGGCGCGATGCTCACCTTTACGCCAACCTGCGCCAGATCGGCCTGCAGCAGCTCCGCCGTTTTCAGCGGGCTAGGGTTCCATGCCTGCGAGGCGGACGGCACCACCAGACGCAGATGCAGATCGGTTATGCCCAGCGCCTCCAGCATCGCGCGCGATTTTTTCGGGTCATACTCGGTGACGCGCGCTTCGCTATCGTAAGCCCATGATGCGCGCGGCAGCACCGAGGCGGCGGTTTCCGCCGTACCGTAGTAGATCGACTCCATCAGCCGTTCGTTATTGATCGCCAGCGCCAGCGCGTGGCGTACTTCCGGACGGTCCAGCGGCGCTTTGCGGGTATTGAACGCCAGGTAGGCAATGTTCATACCGGGACGCAGCGTCATGCGCAGGCGGGGATCGTCGCGCAGGATAGAGATCTGACTGGCGGCGGGATAGGCCAGCACGTCGCACTCTCCCGTCAGCAGCTTAGACAACCGGCCCGTACCGCCTGCGCCCATATCGATCACCGCCTGCTGCAGACGCGGCACGCCTTTCCAGTAGGCGGGATTGCGCGCCAGCCGAATGTACTGTCCGGCACGATATTCGCTGAGCTGGTAAGGACCCGTACCCACCGGCTGGCGATCGAGCTCTTCCTGGCGGCCGCTGCGGGTCAGCTGATCGGCATATTCCGCCGACAGCACCGGCGCGTAGTGGGTCGCCAGATGCCAGAGAAAGGAGGCGTCCGGGCTGTTGAGCCGGATCTCAACCGTGTTGCCGTCGAGCTTTTTAACGCTCTGCACCGAATCGGCGAATTGCAGGCTATCGAAGTAGGGGTAGTTGCCGCCGTTAACGTTGTGCCACGGATGGTGGCGATCGAACATGCGGGCAAAGCTGAACACCACGTCGTCGGCGTTCATCGCGCGCGTGGGCGTGAACCAGGAGGTGCGCTGGAAAAAGACCTTACCGCGCAGGTGGAAGCGGTAGGTCGCGCCGTTATCGCGCACTTCCCAGGAGGAGGCCAGGTCGGGCACCAGGCGATAGGTATAGGGATCGACATCCAGCAAACGATCGTAAAGCTGCGCGGCAAGAGTATCGACGGCAAGGCCGCTGCTCGCCATCTGCGGATTGAAGGTATTCAGCGTGCCGTTGACGCAGTAGACGAAGCCGCTGTGGCGAATATCGCGGCTCTCTGCCGACCAGGCAGACGCGCTGAATACGCTGAGAATAAGCATCAGCGACGGAATTAGTTTTGACATAGAACTCAACGCTGTTCGGGCAATAGGCTGAGTGTATCGCAAAGGCGGCGATGTCCCAAAATATGGTGACGTGACTGGGGGGATTTTCGCCAGAGAGCAGAAGATAGGCACACCCTTGCTGTGGTAATGAGAAAAATTCTCAACTAGAGCTTTACAAGTGAGAACAAGAATGATTATTATTTCATTGCGCTTCAGCGGTGGCTCTACCGATGAAGAGCACGACATTGCTCACATTGCTTCCAGTATTGTTGCCCGCGTAAGCGGGCTTTTTTTTGCCGCAACATCATCCCAATATAGCAACCTGAACGGTGGGCTTTGCCTCGAATGCCGACCTTGCGCGCCTTAGGAGGCGAGAAGCACGCTGGCCGGGCACCAGAGAAAGAATCAGCGCCTTCCTTCAGCAAGATAGTGCTGCATTTCAGCGGCAGGCACCATGCCGCCGCCGGTCGCCCAGACAAGGTGCGTCGCCTGCTGCATCTGTTCTGCGTTAATTCCGTGGCGTTTCAGGTAATCGTGACTTGCCGTAATGCGCTGCGGCCCGGCCATGCCCGCCAGCGCCGACGGCTCCAGCTGCACGCCCTCCGTTTCATCCAGCATGACAAGCAGGTCATATAGCGTTTGATCGCTCAGCGTATAGCAGCCATCAACGAGCTGCTCCATCGCCCGGCCAACAAACCCGGAGGCGCGTCCAACCGCCAGTCCGTCTGCGGCCGTTTTATTATCAATACCGATATCCTGCACGGCGATTTTGTCGTGTAAGCCGGTGCTCATGCCTAACAGCATGCATGGAGAGTGCGTAGGCTCGGCAAAGAAGCAGTGGACGTCATCGCCGAAGGCCAGCTTGAGCCCAAAAGCTACGCCTCCCGGCCCGCCGCCAACGCCGCATGGCAGATAAACGAACAGCGGATGGTCGGCATCAACGACAATCCCTTTTTGCTTTACCTGCCCGACGAGACGCAGCCCGGCCACCGAATAGCCGAGGAAAAGCGTTCGCGAATTTTCATCATCAATAAAAAAGCAGTCAGGATCGGATTCAGCCGCCTTGCGCCCCTGTTCAACGGCGACGCCGTAATCCTGATCGTATTCAATCACGTTGACGCCATGAGCACGCAACCTCTCTTTCTTCCACCGGCGGGCGTCGGCCGACATATGGACGGTAACGTGAAAACCCAGGCGTGCGCTCATGATTCCAATTGACAGGCCGAGGTTGCCGGTGGAGCCAACGGCGATTTTGTGCTGGCTGAAAAAACGGCGATGTGTGGGTGAGAGCAGAAGCCGGTAGTCAGCGTCAGAGCTAATCAGGCCCGCCGCCAGCGCCAGTTTTTCCGCATGCGCCAGTACCTCATAAATACCGCCGCGCGCTTTAATTGAGCCGGAAACAGGAAGGTGGCTGTCTTTTTTCAGCCACAGCCGGCCTGAAACCGGCGCGGAGGCTGACAGACGCGCCTGCATCGCCGGGAGCGGCACCATGTCAGACTCGATAATGCCGCCGGTTACGGCCGTTTCAGGAAACGCCTCGGCAAGCAGGGGAGCGAAGCGACGAAGTCGGGCTTCAGCCTCGTCTGCATCTTTACGGCTAAGCCCGGTGTGCAGAAGGCCTTTCTCAGCCGTTGCGACCTTATCGTTAAACCAGAGCGTTTCACGTAGCGCCATTAAATCCTTTATCAGAGGATCGCTAAGGCCTACTTCACGTAATTCCGACATGACCATTCTCGACTGTTTATAAGGAGCTTGTGCAGGCTATTAAAATGCATGCAGCGGTGGGCTGACAAACGATCGATACTCAACCTGAGGTGAGCTCAGCTCACTCAAGCCATGTTGCACGGCAGACTTTCGCCCAGCACGCGCAGCCACTCGACGAACCGCTCGATTTTCGGCCACTGGCGATGAGGTGAGGTGGCAATCGAGTAGTGCTGGTCGCACTGGCGCATCATCGTGCCGAAAGGGGCGACCAGTTCTCCGCGATCGAGCTGTTTTTGCACCAGCCGCCGCCGCCCGATCGCTACGCCAGCATGATTTACCGCCGCCGTTACGGCAAGATCCGAGCGGTCAAAGCCGATCCCAGCGGAAGATGGCAGCGCGATGTCAAATGATGCCGCCCAGCTGTGCCACTCTTCTGGCCCGGTATGGCTTCCCCACGCCTGCCTGTCGTGCAGTAGCGTACAGCGAGCCAGCGCCGACGGATTGCCGTACAGGTTGAACCGCTGGGCGTAGCCGGGACTACATACCGGCAGAATGGCCTCGTCCATCAGGTAGTGCCGCTGGTACGACGTCGGCGTTGCCCCGTCATCATAGTAATCGCCACATCAATGCCGGACTGCTGAAAATCGACCGACTCATTTCCTGTTAACACCGTGAGCGCGATAGCCGGGTACTGGCGGGCAAAATCGTCCAGCGCGGGCACCAGCCAGCACTGCGCGAGAGAGGGGCGACAGTAAACCGTGAGCGTTCCGGATAGCGCCTGATTTTTGATATCGAGCAGCTCGCGATTTACCGCCTCAAGCGAAGCCGAAACCGTCCAGAAGAGGCGGCGTCCCTCTTCAGTCAGCTCGACTTTGCGGTGAGAGCGGGCAAAAAGTTCGATACCCAGCTCATTTTCCAGCTGGTTAATCTGATGACTGATGGCGCTGGGGGTGAGCGAGAGCGCCTGTGCGGCCATGGCAAAAGATTCATATCGGGCAGCGGCTTCAAAGGTCAACATCTTCGACAGCTGCGGGCCGGTCAGCGGCCGACTGGGGACTATTTTTTCAATATCGGTCATGCTGTTCTCGGTTGAGGTTAGCTGGTGCGGCACCGGCCGGCTTGATCCATTTGCCTGAGCCTGGACGCATTATAAAGCCCCTGTCAGGCAATAACAGGGGCGGCTAACCCGCAGGCGTCAGTTTGACGCCAGGGTGTGGCCCTAAATCCGAAAGGCGGCAACCATACCGCGCAGGGCGTGCGCCTGCTCCGACAGTGAATGTGAGGCCGACGACGACTCTTCGACCAGGGCAGCATTATTCTGGGTCACGCCATCCATCTGGCTAACAGCGATGCTTATCTGGGAAATGCCCTGCATCTGCTCTGACGAGGCCAGCGAAATATTATCCATCGCCTCCGCCAGCTCGCCCACTTTGCCGACAATGGTCAAAATGCTTTTGCCGGTAGAGGAGGCGACGCTTACGCCGCTTTCAATTTGGCTAATAGCCTGCTCGATCAGCGCCTTGATATCGCGGGCGGCGGTGGCGCTGCGCTGCGCCAGCGTTCTGACCTCCCCGGCGACGACAGCAAAGCCACGGCCTTGTTCTCCGGCGCGAGCGGCCTCAACGGCGGCATTCAGCGCCAGTATATTGGTCTGAAAAGCGACGCCTTCAATAACGGCGGTAATATCGCGCATTTTTGCGGCGCTGGCGGAGATCGCATTCATGGTGTTGGTCATTTGCGTGACGTCCGACTCGCTGGCATGGGTCAGACGAGCAGTGTCTCGTGCGGACTCTGCGCTTTGACGGGCACCTGCGGTATTGCTTTTTACGGTAGCGGTGAGCTGTTCCATGCTGGCGGCCGTTTCCTGCACCGCGGCAGCCTGCTGCTCCGTGCGCGTAGAGAGCTCTGTATTTCCCTGTGAGATTTCGTCCGCCGCCAGGGCGACAGAGGCCGATGAATCCCTGATGTGAGACACCATATCGCGCAGGTTAGCCTGCATCGCGCTAAGGGAAGCCAGCAGGCTGGAGGTATCGTTTCGACGCAGGATAACCGGGGATGTTAAATCACCGGCGGCGATGGTGGCCGCAAGCGCCTGCGCCTGAGCGGGCTCACCGCCCAGCTGGCGCATAAGCGAGCGGGTCAGGGTAATGCAGGCGATGAGGGCAACGATAAAGGCGAGCAAAACCAGACCGCTCATCAGCGTCGCGGTCTGCGAAACCGTCTTCCTGGCATTCTCCACGGTATCATGACTGACCTGCATTTGAACCGCAGAGAGCCTGTCCAGCGCCTGAAGCATTTTTTGCTGCGCGGGGCGCACCGTTTCCATCAGGAATGCCACCGTCTTCTCCGGCCGATCTCCCATGGCGATATTGCCTGCGTCGGTCAGCGTGTTAAGGGCGGCGCCGTCGACGGCAAGCAATGTTCCCAGCGCGGTTTTCCCTGCGTCCGAGACGTTATGCGCCATACTGGCCGCCAGCTGCGCGCGTTTTTGCAGATAATAAGCCTTTTGCGCCTTTACTCTGCTCCATTCAGGCTGCTTTTGAGCGGCATCGTTAAGCAAGGCGATATTGCGCACCGCTATCGCCATGTCACGCGCCGCGCCGCGCATATCCTGAATCAGTTCATAGCGGTACATTTTATTGTTAACGGCATTATCCATGTCATCACGCGCCTGCCAGAGCGCGTGAAGCGCAACGCCGGAGCAGAGCAGGAGCAAAATAATAAGCAGGCTAAAGCCTGTGGTCAGACGTGTCGCTATTTTCATTATGATTCTCTTTATATTTTATACGAATGCCGTGTGTTGTTAGCGCACCATGCCCAAGGTGCAGTCTCGGGGTATAAGGTGCGTTTTGCTGTGATAACAGGCGAGCGGTAATGGCTATTCCGCAGGAAGAGCAATTAAAACCGTTGGCGAGGCCTGGCGCTAATTCCAGACAGTTAAAGCGTAGCGGAGACATTCATATTCGCATTCAGGCCGCGGAAAATTTGTTGTTAAAATTGGTTACAGCAGGCAGGGTAAATGCGGCAGTGAAAATATTTGGCTTATGTAGCAAATCAGCAGATTTAAATAAATCATACAGGCAGGAAACAGCAATATTTCAAATGATTCAGCGGCAGTTAATATTCACCAGAACTCGGTGAACAGATGCGCTAATTTAATCTTTTTCGGTCAGTCCGATGCAGCAGATAAAAAAGCTGGAACAATAAGCGAATGCGCCGGTGACAGCAGCATCTCACAGGGCCGAAGCGTTTCGCGGTAAAACTGCCTGCTGTCCGGCAGGGGGCGCATAAAACATCTGCACGCGCTGCGGCTTGCTCAGATGGGCGCAGTGCGCGAAAAAAGCCCCGGCGACGGGGCAGGATTGTACCGCGATCATCTTAAGTGAACTACGGGGTGGGGGTGGCTAAAGCTTAGCCATTTTCGCCATGAATCGTCAAAAATCGTTCTCAATTTACCCATAAATCCTCGGCGGGCTTTATAGAGGCGATGCTGTTTCCTCTGAGGGGATGCCGGGCCAGTTTCATTCGGTTCTGATATTAAGAACGCCATACAGAACGTATTGAACGTAATGTCGTTTGGGCTAGTAGATATATACCGTCTGATAGCGGATGCCGTGAGGCGAGTGGTCAAGCCGCGTGCGAAAAACATTTGCTGTCTCTCTGCCTGCCGCCTCTGTTCACGCGCTAATTTTACGTCACGCTACTCCATTTCAACACCGTGCTTTTTCAGCATCGCCCGGAGCTGATGGTAGGTCACGCCCAGCAGTTCGGCGGCGCGGCGCTGATTATATTTCGCCTGCTGCAGGCTGGCTTCCACCAGCGCGCGCTCCTGCTGGTTCTGCCACAGCCGCAAATCGAGCGGCAACGCGGGCAGCGTGCCTGAGGCAGCATCTGGCGCAGCGGTCGTCGGCTGCGCGCGCGGGGCAAAGGGGTTGATAATAATGTGGTCCAGCGGCTCGTCGCTGCTGTGATGACGGTAGACCGAGCGCTCCACCACGTTTTTCAGCTCGCGCACGTTGCCCGGCCACTGATAGGCCAGCAGCGTCTCCTGCGCCTCGGGCGTAAAGCCGGGAAACAGCGGCAGGCCCAGCTCGCGGCACATCTGAATAGCGAAATGCTCCGCCATCACCAAAATGTCGCTGCGCCGCTCGCGCAGCGGCGGCAGCTGCACTACGTCAAAAGCGAGGCGGTCAAGCAGGTCGGCGCGGAATTTCCCCGCCGCCGCCAGCGCGGGTAGATCCTCGTTGGTGGCGCACACCAGCCGCACGTTAACCTGCAGCGCGTGATTGCCGCCGACGCGCTCCAGCTGACCGTACTCAATGACGCGCAGCAGCTTCTCCTGCACCAGCATCGGCGCCGTCGCCAGCTCGTCGAGAAACAGCGTGCCGCCGTCCGCGCGCTCAAAGCGGCCCAGATGGCGTTTCTGCGCGCCGGTAAAGGCGCCCGCCTCATGGCCGAACAGCTCGGAGTCGAGCAGAATTTCGTTCAGCGCGGCGCAGTTAAGCGAAATAAAGGGGCCCTGCCAGCGGTCGGAGAGGTAGTGCAGGCGGCTGGCGATCAGCTCTTTGCCGGTGCCGCGCTCGCCGACCACCAGCACCGGCTTCTCCAGCGGCGCCAGCATGGAGACCTGCTCGAGAACTTCGAGAAAGTTATTGGACTCGCCTAACAGGTTATCGTTGCCGTCTGCCATGATGAAATTCACCACCTCTTAATCAATTTAACTACCTTACGCGACCGGCCCAGCGCTGTAAAATATAAATAGCTATACAAATCAGTAGCATAAAATCTGGCACGCCTTTTGAATATAACAATCAGCGCATGGCGCACCAACATAATCAAAGAGGAACATCATTATGGGCATTTTTTCTCGTTTCGCCGACATCGTTAACGCCAACATCAATTCGCTGCTGGAGCGTGCGGAAGATCCGCAGAAACTGGTACGCCTGATGATTCAGGAAATGGAAGACACGCTGATTGAAGTACGTTCTACCTCGGCGCGCGCGCTGGCGGAGAAAAAACAGCTGAACCGCCGCATCGAACAGGCGGAAATCCAGCAGGCCGAATGGCAGGAAAAAGCGGAGCTGGCGCTGCGCAAAGAAAAAGATGATCTGGCGCGTGCGGCGCTGATCGAAAAACAGAAGCTGACCGACCTGATCGCCTCGCTGCAGCAGGAAGTGGCGCACGTCGAAGAGACGCTGGAGCGCATGAAGGGCGAAATCGGCGAGCTGGAGAAAAAGCTGAGCGAAACCCGCGCTCGCCAGCAGGCGCTGACCCTGCGTCACCAGGCTGCCTCTACCTCGCGCGACGCGCGTCGTCAGCTCGACAGCGGCAAGCTGGATGAAGCCATGGCGCGCTTTGAATCCTTTGAGCGCCGCATCGACCATATGGAAGCGGAAGCGGAAAGCCAGCGTTTCGGCAAGTCGAAGTCGCTGGACGCACAGTTCGCCGATCTGCAGGCCGATGACGAAATCAGCCAGCAGCTGGAAGCACTGAAAGCCAAAATGAACCGTAGTGAATAACACTATTTGAACTGCGAGAGTGATTAAGGAGAGTCAATGAGCGCACTTTTTCTCGCTATACCGCTGACCATTTTCGTGCTGTTTGTCGCGCCGATCTGGTTATGGCTGCACTACAGCAATCGCCGCAGCGGCAATGAACTGTCGGCAGGCGATCTTCAGCGCCTGCAGCAGCTGACGCAGGATGCGGAACGTATGCGCGACCGCATTCACGCGCTGGAGTCTATTCTCGACGCCGAGCATCCCAACTGGAGGCAGCCATGATTAAACGCAAGCTGTGGCGCAAGCCGGACGAAGGGAAGCTGATGGGCGTCTGCGCCGGCGTGGCGGAGTACCTGGACATCCCGGTGCGTCTGCTGCGCGTTATCGTGGTGCTGTCGCTGTTTTTTGGCCTGTTCGCGATCACCATTTGCGCCTACTTTATTCTGGGGTTCGTGCTTGACGTGAAACCGGCTGATGCCGAAGAGGGCGCGACCAAGCCCAACGCGGGCGAACTGCTCGACCGGCTGGAAAGCGCGCTGCGGCGCGATGAGTACAGCGTGCGCGAGATCGAACGCTACGTTACGTCTGAAACCTTCAGCGTGCGTAGCCGCTTTCGCCAGCTCTGACTTTCCCTGAACGGGGCCGCTTCGGCCCCGTTATCCCCGTCAACCGGAGGTATACTTTGTTATATTCACGCACGTCCTCTTTTCGCCGCCGCGCGACCCCCGCGTTGAAGTCGGTCGGGAAATTCATCATTATCAATGCCGTGA
>Ga0153962_1000198_pt1 | contig 12876 bp, 8 predicted proteins | sample TSFL046MetaG_FD_106657 | JGI IMG/M metagenome (GOLD analysis project Ga0153962, IMG submission 106657) | Attine ant fungus gardens microbial communities from Florida, USA - TSFL046 MetaG | ecosystem: Host-associated > Fungi > Mycelium > Unclassified | place: USA: Florida, Withalacochee...
AGCCGCAGCGCGGTAATCAGCTGCGCCGGATGTTTGACCTGCGAAGCGATCAGCAGGCTGCCCACGAAGCGCGCCACCATGCCGCAGCCCAGCAGCAGGCCGATTTTTTCCGCGTCGAGGCCGGTCGCTTTTAACCAGACGCCCCAGAAAGGCAGATAGATGCCGTAGCAAAAAAAGTAAGTGAAATAGCCAAGACCGAGCCATTTCGCCGAGCCGATAGTCATTCTGCCTCCCGCAGCAAAGCGTCCATGATGAGTGAGTGCGCGCGATTTTAGCCTAAAAACGGCAATAAAAAAGGATGGCCGAAGCCATCCTCAATCACGATTGCACCGTCGTACGCTTACGCGTAAACCGGCAGACGCGCGCAGACTTCCAGCACTTTCTGTTTAGTGCGTTCGATAGTCGCTTCGTCGTTAACGTTGTCCAGCACGTCGGCGATCCAGCCGGCCAGCTCGCGGACTTCCGCTTCTTTGAAGCCGCGGCGGGTCACGGCAGGCGTACCGATACGCACGCCGGAGGTGACGAACGGGCTTTTCGGATCGTTCGGTACGCTGTTTTTGTTAACGGTAATGTTGGCGCGGCCGAGCGCGGCGTCCGCCTCTTTGCCGGTCATGTTCTTGCTCACCAGATCGATCAGGAACAGGTGGTTATGGGTGCCGCCAGAGACGATGTCGTAGCCGCGCGCGATCAGCACTTCAACCATCGCTTTGGCGTTTTTCGCGACCTGCTGCTGGTACGCTTTAAACTCCGGCTCCATCGCCTCTTTAAACGCCACGGCTTTACCCGCGATAACGTGCATCAGCGGACCGCCCTGCCCGCCTGGGAACACGGCAGAGTTAAGCTTTTTATAAAAATCTTCGTCGCCGCCTTTCGCCAGGATCAGGCCGCCGCGCGGCCCCGCCAGGGTTTTATGAGTGGTCGAGGTGACGATATGCGCGTGCGGCACCGGGTTCGGATAGACGTCAGCGGCGACCAGGCCAGCCACGTGCGCCATATCGACGAACAGGTAAGCGCCAACGCTGTCAGCGATTTCGCGCATTTTCGCCCAGTCGCAGACGCCAGAATAGGCGGAGAAGCCGCCGACAATCATTTTCGGCTGATGGGCTTTCGCCAGTTCCGCCAGCTCGTTGTAGTCAATCTTGCCGCTCTCATCGATGCCGTAAGGCACGACGTTGTAGAGTTTGCCGGAAAGGTTGACCGGCGAACCGTGCGTCAGGTGACCGCCGTGCGCCAGGTTCATGCCCAGAATGGTGTCGCCCGGCTGCAGCAGCGCGGTATAGACGGCGAAGTTAGCCTGAGATCCAGAGTGCGGCTGCACGTTGGCGAAGTCGGCGCCGAACAGCGCTTTCGCGCGATCGATCGCCAGCTGCTCAACGATGTCGACATACTCGCAACCGCCGTAGTAGCGTTTTCCCGGATATCCTTCCGCGTATTTGTTGGTGAGCTGCGAACCTTGCGCCTGCATTACACGTGGGCTGGTGTAGTTTTCAGAAGCAATCAGTTCAATGTGCTCTTCCTGACGCACTTTTTCTTGCTCCATCGCCTGCCATAACTCGGCATCATAATCGGCAATGTTCATTTCACGCTTTAACATCCGCATCTCCTGACTCAGCTAACTTTTTTAACGGCGGTTTAGGCTCCCTTAAGGAGCAAAGGCCAACAGTGTAAACCGTTTTGCCAGGTGACGGTAGCGCCAATTCCGCTTTGTACGCAAACGATTGGCTTGCCGCTGGCAAAGGTTTTTTACGCTTTTTCATGCCCTGTCTTCATCACGATATTTCATCAGGTTGTGACGCAGATTTTTTCACTTTGTACCTAAAGCTTGCCAGCGCGACAGCCCAATATCGCCGCAGGTTATTTACAACCTCAGGGATGCGATTATAACATGCATTTAAAATGCAATTTTACGCAGCCTGAGGTAATTCCATGCTTGACGCACAAACCATCGCTACCGTGAAATCTACGCTTCCCGCCGTTGCCGCCGTCGGACCAAAGCTCACCGCTCACTTCTATGACCGCATGCTGTCGCAGCATCCCGAACTCAAGAACGTCTTCAATATGAACAACCAGCGCAACGGTAACCAGCGCGAAGCGCTGTTTAACGCCATCTGCGCCTATGGCGCGAATCTGGATAACCTGGCGGCGCTGCTGCCCGCCGTCGAAAAGATCGCGCAGAAGCACGCCAGCCTGGCGATCAAGCCGGAACAGTACGCCATCGTTGGCGAGAATCTGCTGGCGACGATTAAAGAGCTGCTAAATCCTGGCGATGAAGTGCTGGCGGCATGGGGCCGCGCTTACGGCGTGCTGGCCGATGTCTTTATTCAGCGCGAAGAGGCGATTTACCAGGAAACCGAGCAGCAGGAAGGCGGCTGGCGCGGCACGCGCCCGTTCCGCATTGTCGCTATTGAAGCGCAAAGCTCCGTTATCAAGAGCTTTACCCTGGCCCCGGTCGACGGCGGCGCGGTAGCGGCGTTCAAGCCAGGCCAGTATCTCACCGTGCATCTGCATCCCGCCGAATTTGCGTTTCAGCAGAATCGCCAGTATTCGCTGACCCACGCCAGCAACGGCAAAAGCTACCGCATTGCGGTGAAGCGCGACGCGCAGGGCAGCGTCTCCGGCTGGCTGCATGAAAAAGCGCAGGTTGGCGATGTGCTGGATCTGACCGCGCCGCACGGCGACGTATTTATGGAAGTCGATACGGAGACGCCGGTAGCGCTGATCTCTGCGGGCGTCGGCGTCACGCCGACGCTGGCGATGCTGCATGCGCTGGCCGAACAGCAGCACGCCGCGCCGGTGACCTGGCTGCATGCGGCGGAAAACGGCGCGCAGCACGCCTTTGCGGATGAAGTGGCCGAGACGGGCGCTTGCCTGCGCGACTTTGAGAAACGCGTCTGGTATCGCGTGCCGGAGGCGGCCGACGCCGGCCGTTTCGATGCTGAGGGCGTGATGGATTTGGCTGCCGAATCCGCGCGACTGCAGGATGCGCGCACGCAGTTCTGGCTGTGTGGACCAATCGGCTTTATGCAGTTAGTCGCCGGTCAGCTACGCGATGCGGGCGTCGACGCCTCACGCATTCACTATGAAGTGTTTGGCCCGCATAAGGTGCTTTGATGCCGCTTATGGAACCGACAACAGACGGCACATCATGCCCGGTAGCAGGTGGCATGGAGCGGAGAGCAAAGCGTCCCGCGCCATGGGCAAAAACGCCGGGAGCGTTTTTGAACAACGCAACGCGTTAGCCCGTTAACGGGCGCACCTCAGGGATGAGGTGCGTCACCGCGCGCGCCGAGCTGGCAAGGATGCCGTATGTTGCGTCTTTGCGATCGGGCACTATCGCCCGCGCTGGCGCTTAGCACAAGCCCGCACGTTTACGGCGTTAAATCGCCTCTTCGTCCTCTTCGCCGGTACGAATACGCACCACGCGCGACACGTCGAAAACAAAAATCTTACCGTCGCCGATTTTACCGGTCTGCGCGGTTTTCATAATGGTTTCCACGCAGGTGTCGACGATATCGTCGCCTACCACCATTTCGATTTTCACCTTCGGCAGAAAATCGACCATATACTCCGCGCCGCGATAGAGCTCGGTATGCCCTTTCTGACGGCCGAAGCCTTTCACTTCAGAGACCGTCATCCCGGTGATGCCGACTTCGGCTAAGGCTTCGCGCACATCATCGAGTTTGAATGGTTTGATAATCGCATCAATCTTTTTCATGTCAGACCCTTTTCTCACTCCCTCCGTGGCCGGATGGGGTGCTGTAAGTATAGACCCGCAGCGACAGGCTACAGGGGCGTTGTCCGCAACGCATCCCGCCCGCAGGGGCATTCGTCAACGCTCTCAGGCGCTTCATCGCGCCAGAAAGCTACTCTTTAAAATCGCTGGCGTCCAGTTCATGTCGGGACAGCAGCTTATAAAATTCGGTGCGATTGCGTCCGGCCAGCCGGGCAGCGTTGGTGACGTTGCCTTTCGTCATCTGCAAGAGCTTGCGCAGATAGTTCAGTTCAAACTGGTTGCGCGCCTCGACAAAGGTCGGCAACACGCTGCTTTCGCCGCTTAGCGCCTGCTCGACCAGCGCATCGCTAATTACCGGCGACGAGGTGAGCGCCACGCACTGCTCGATCACGTTCACCAGCTGGCGCACGTTGCCCGGCCAGCTCGCCGTCATCAGCCGCTTCATCGCATCTACGGAAAAGCTGCGCACAAAGGGTTTGTGCCGATCCGCCGCCTGACGCAGCAAGTGGCTGGCGAGCAGCGGAATATCCTCGGTGCGCTCGTGCAGCGCCGGTAGCTTAAGGTTGACCACGTTGAGGCGGTAGAAGAGATCCTCGCGGAACTCTTTCTTTTCCATCGCCTTCGGCAGGTCGCGATGCGTAGCCGAGATAATGCGCACGTTAATGTCGATATCGTGATTGCTGCCAAGCGGACGGATTTTGCGCTCCTGCAGCACGCGCAGCAGCTTTACCTGCAGCGACGGCGGCATATCGCCAATTTCGTCCAGAAACAGCGTGCCCCCTTCTGCCGCCTGAAACAGCCCTTCGCGGGCGCTTACCGCGCCGGTAAAGGCGCCGCGGGCGTGGCCAAACAGCTCCGACTCCAGCAGCTGCTCCGGCAGCGCGCCGCAGTTGATGGCGACAAAAGGTTTACCCGCGCGCGGGCTGGCGGCGTGGATCGCCTGCGCCAGCACCTCTTTGCCGCTGCCGCTCTGACCGTTGATCAAAACGCTGACGTCAGACTGGGCCACCATGCGCGCCTGCTCCAGCAGCCGCAGCATAATCGGGCTGCGGGTAACAATCGCTTCGCGCCAGCGGTCGTCGCTGGCCGGCGCGCGCTGCGCCAGCGCGTCGTCGATCGCTTTATAGAGCGCATCGCGGTCTACCGGCTTGGTCAGGAAGCTGAATACCCCCTGCTGCGTGGCGGAGACGGCGTCAGGAATCGAGCCGTGTGCGGTGAGAATAATTACCGGCAGGCCAGGGTTGCGCTTCTGAATTTCGCCAAACAGCGCCAGCCCATCCATCTCATCCATCCGCAAATCGCTAATCGCTAAATCGATCTGCTCTTTCTGCAGCAGGCGCAGCGCTTCCGGCCCGCTGGCGGCGGTAGTAACCTGGTAGCCCTCACTGCTGAGGCGCATCCCCAGCAGCTTCAGCAGGCTGGGATCGTCATCTACCAGCAGCAGACGTGCAGATTGTCTGGCCATTAAGGCTCCTCATGTGGCGAGGTTTCCGGCGCATGGCCGCTTTCGGTGACGTCCGGCGCTTTGCGCGAAGAGAGCTGACGTTCAATGTCCGTCAGGCGCTCCAGCTTGTGCTGCGTGTCGTTAAGGGTCTGGCGCATTTGCGTCTGCTGCTGACGCAGCGCGTCGAGCTGCGCATCGCTGCTCTGCTGTAAATGCGCGAAGCGCGAGCGCGTTTCGCTAAGGTCGAGCTGCGCGACCTGATTGCCGCGCCACAGCTGAATCAGCGGACGCACCGCGCCGGGAAAGCGGCTGCTGTACGCATCCAGCGCGTTGACGTAATCACGGCGCTCCAGCGGCGTGACGTTGCCGTTAGCCATCAAAATGCCGTTTTTAAAGGCGCGCGCCCAGCCCTCTACCGGCCAGCGATGCGCTTCGGCGCGCGCCTCTGCGGGCGACAGACGCTCGGCGCAGTCGATAGCGCGCAGCCAGTAGAGCGGATTTCCTGTCGCCGTCGCGCTTTCGTTGCGCCAGACGCTGGCGCATTCGATCGCCAGATAATCGGGAAGCCTGACCTCCGGCTCGGTGATGACGCCGTCGCGATGCGCGGAGGGAGCGGCCGGGGAGGCGCTACAGCCGCTAAGCGACAGGCTTAGCAGCGCGGTAAAAAGTGAAGCGAAGACGATATTCATCTGTCAGTGGTTCCCGGCTGTGTGGTTCAGTACAATACGAAAACAAACGTCGGCATCCTGGCTGTCGATCAGCAGCAGCTCCCCCTGCATGCGGCGCAGACAGTCTTTGGCGATGCTCAGTCCCAGCCCGCTGCCTTTAACCGGCCCTTTGCGCTGGAGACTCCCCTGGAAAAAGGGTTCAAATATCATTTCCCGTTCTTTCGCGGGAATCGGCGTGCCGCTGTTGGCGACCTCTATCCACACCTTGTCGCCGTGCAGCAGGCTGCGTAGCCAGATGCTACCGGATTCGCCGCCATAGTTCACGGCGTTAGAGTATAAGTTGTCGATGACGCGCATCAGCAGCATAGGCTCCGCCAGGCAGCTTTTCACCTGAAGATCGCACTGCACGTGCATCAGCTTAGCGCGCGCCGGCAGCGCATGGGCGCTGACCACCATATCGACCAGCTCGCCGATATCCACCGGCTCCAGCGTCGTCGGCCCCTCTACCAGTTTACGGTTGTAGTCGAGCAGCTGCTCGATCAGGCGCTGCAGATGACGACTGCTGGCGTCCAGAATCTCCACAACCTCTTTCTGGTCGCCGTTCAGCGCGCCTACCACCTCGTCCGCCAGCAGCTCCGTGCCCTCGCGCAGGCTGGCGAGCGGCGTTTTCAGCTCGTGCGACAGATGGCGCAGAAACTCATGGCGCTGCGTCTCCAGCCAGGCGAGCCGTTCGCTCAGCCAGACGATGCGCTGTCCCAGCGAGCGCAGCTCGCGCGGGCCGCGAAACGCTACGGTCGCGCCCAGTTCGCGCCCCTCGCCGAGGCGGTTAATCATGCGCTCGACGCTTTTCACCGGCCCGATAATCATGCGGGTGAACAGCAGCACCAGCGCCAGGCTGACGATAAACAGGATAAGCGCCTGCCAGCCGAAAAACTGGCCGCGATCGGCGATTTCACGCTGCAGCTGCAGTCCGCGCGCAAACACGACCTCGCGCGTCTCCTGCACCAGCTGGGCATTAACGGCGGAAAAGCGCTCCAGCGCCTGCGAGGCGGCCGCGGCCGGGTTGCCGTTATCGCACTGTAGTTCGGCGAGCTGCGGCAGCGTGGCGCGCAGCGTCTGAAACGCCGCCAGCGCGGGCAGGCTGGAGGCGTGAGAATCAAGGATCTGGCTGTAACGCGCGCGTTGGGTCTGATAGAGACGCGCCAGGGTGGCGTCGCCCAGCACGCAATATTGCCGATAGCTGCGCTCCAGCTCCAGCGCGGTACGCGCCATCGCTTCGCTGCGGCGCACGTCGGTGAAAGTGTTGCGGTTGGTGTCGGCGGCCTGATCGCTTAACGCCGACAAACTTTCCCAGGCCTGCCAGGCCAGAACCAGCAGCGGCAGCAGCACCAGCAAAAAAGCCATCAGCACCAGCTGGCGCAACGATCGGGGAAATAAACGCCATCTTCTCACGCGGTCGCTTCCTTTAGTAAACGCTGTGAGGATGCTAGCGAAGTCCGCCGGAGGAAGATAGAGCGAAAATGAAAACGGCAGGCCTTTCGGCCTGCCGTGAGAGCGACGCCGCAGCATCGCCTGAAAAGAAGGTGGAGCCTAACTCAACGTTGCGCCCGATGCTTGATAACGTTGCAAAGCAAACGATTATCGGTTGGTGGACGGCAGGCTCCGTTTGGTGCGTCATTCGTTTTTTTATGAGCTCTGCCGCCGTAGCGGGGCAATCATAAACAGGAGAATGAGCCACGCATGAATATTAGCAAAGCTCGTGCCAAAAAAGAAATAACATTCTTTTTCAGTAGGTTGGATGGCTGTTACCCGCCGCCAGCCGCCTCAGGCGCTGCCGCACGCGCACTTCTGTCGCTAAAAACCAACACTGTCACCCTCTGAAAATTAATCGCTGATTTATCATCAGGATAAATGTCTCCTTTTAGAGACAAACAAAAGGGGCGGTTGTCGCCATTTGCCAACAGATATAAAAAAGGAGACATCGCTGTCTCCTTTTATCGCGCCGGGCAGGCTTAGCCCAGCTGTTTACGCGCGTTGCGGAAGATACGCATCCATGGGCTATCCTCGCCCCACTCCGCCGGATGCCAGGAGTTGCTCACCGTACGGAAAACGCGCTCCGGGTGCGGCATCATGATAGTGACGCGACCGCTTTCGTTGGTTACCGCCGTAATGCCGTTCGGCGAGCCGTTCGGGTTAGCCGGATAGCTCTCGGTAACGTGGCCGTAGTTATCAACAAAGCGCAGCGCGACCAGCCCTTTCGCCTCCAGCGCCGCCAGATGCGCGCCGTCGCGCACTTCCACGAAGCCTTCGCCGTGCGAGACGGCAATCGGCATATGGGAGCCAGCCATGCCGTCCAGCAGCAGCGACGGGCTGGCGGCGACTTCCACCAGGCTGAAACGCGCTTCAAAACGTTCTGACTGGTTGCGCACGAAGCGTGGCCAGAGTTCGCTGCCCGGGATCAGCTCGCGCAGGTTCGACATCATCTGACAGCCGTTGCACACGCCCAGCGCCAGCGTCTGCGGACGATGGAAGAAATTCTCGAACGTATCGCGCACGCGGTTGTTGAACAGAATGGATTTCGCCCAGCCTTCGCCAGCGCCCAGCACGTCACCGTAGGAGAAACCGCCGCACGCCACCAGCGCCTGGAACTCATCCAGACCGCGACGCCCTGCCAGCAGGTCGCTCATATGCACGTCAACCGCCGTGAAGCCTGCACGATGGAACGCGGCCGCCATTTCGACGTGGGAGTTGACGCCCTGCTCGCGCAGCACCGCAACGCGCGGACGCGCGCCGGTGGCGATCATCGGCGCGGCGACATCCTCTTCCAGATTAAAGGTCAGATGAACGTTGAGGCCCGGATCGTTGTCGTCTTTGCGCGCTTCATGCTCCTGATCGGCGCAGTTCGGGTTGTCGCGCAGGCGCTGCATCTGCCAGCTGGTTTCACCCCACCAGGTACGCAGCGTGCTGCGGCTTTCGCTGTAAACCGCGCTGTCGCCGGAGCGAATTACGAAGCGATCGCCGCGCTGCGCGCTGCCGATAACGTGGCTGCACGCCGCCAGGCCATGATCTGCCAGCACCTTTTCCACCGCCGCGCGGTCTTCCGCTTTAATCTGAATCACCGCGCCCAGCTCTTCGGTGAAGAGCGCGGCCAGCGCGTCGCTGCCCAGCGCGGCGATATCGACCTCAACGCCGCAGTGGCCGGTAAAGGCCATTTCCGCCAGCGTGACCAGCAGGCCGCCGTCTGAACGGTCGTGGTAGGCCAGCAGCTTCTGCTGCGCCACCAGCGCCTGAATCGCGTTAAAGAAGCCCGCCAGCTGCTGCGCGTCGCGCACGTCAGCCGGCTTGTCGCCCAGCTGACGATAGACCTGAGAAAGCGCGGTAGCGCCCAGCGTGTTCGCGCCGTTGCCGAGATCGATCAGCAACAGCAGGTTTTCGCCGTCCGCCTGCAGCTCTGGCGTGACGGTGCGGCGCACATCTTCCACGCGGGCAAAGGCGGTGATCACCAGCGACAGCGGCGCGGTCATTTCGCGCTGCTCGATCCCTTCCTGCCAGCGGGTTTTCATCGACATCGAGTCTTTGCCCACCGGAATGGTAATGCCGAGCGCAGGACAGAGCGCTTCGCCCACCGCCTTAACCGCTTCATAGAGGCCGGCATCTTCGCCAGGGTGGCCTGCCGCCGCCATCCAGTTAGCGGAGAGCTTCACGCGCTTGAGATCGCCAATCTGCGTCGCCGCCAGGTTAGTCAGCGCTTCGCCCACGGCCAGACGGCCAGAAGCGGCGAAGTCGAGCAGCGCAACCGGCGCGCGTTCGCCTAGCGCGAAGGCTTCGCCATGGTAGCTATCGAGGCTGGCGGTAGTAACGGCGCAGTTTGCCACCGGAATCTGCCACGGCCCCACCATCTGGTCGCGCGCCACCATACCGGTAACGCTGCGGTCGCCAATGGTGACGAGGAAGGTTTTCTCCGCCACGGTCGGCAGGTGCAGCACGCGGTTTACCGCGTCGCTAAGGGTAATCGCGTCGCGCAGCAGCGGCTCGCCTTTGGCCTGCTGGGTGACCACGTCGCGCGTCATCTTCGGCGTTTTACCCAGCAGCACGTCCAGCGGCATATCGATGGGCGTGTTGTCGAAGTGGCTGTCGCTCAGGGTCAGGTGCTGCTCTTCGGTAGCTTCGCCGATCACGGCGTAAGGCGCGCGCTCGCGCTGGCAGAGCGCGTCGAACTGCGCCAGCTTCTCCGGCGCCACCGCCAGCACGTAACGCTCCTGCGACTCGTTGCACCACACTTCCAGCGGACTCATGCCCGGCTCATCGTTCAGGATATCGCGCAGGTTAAAACGGCCGCCGCGGCCGCCGTCGCTCACCAGCTCCGGCATGGCGTTGGAGAGACCGCCCGCGCCCACGTCGTGAATAAACAGAATCGGGTTCTCTTCGCCCATCTGCCAGCAGCGGTCGATGACCTCCTGACAGCGGCGCTCCATTTCCGGGTTGTCGCGCTGTACGGAAGCGAAATCGAGATCGGCGTCGGACTGGCCGGACGCCATAGAGGAGGCCGCGCCGCCGCCGAGGCCGATATTCATCGCCGGACCACCCAGCACGATCAGCTTCGCGCCCAGGCTAATTTCGCCTTTCTGCACGTGATCGGCGCGGATGTTGCCAATGCCGCCCGCCAGCATGATCGGCTTATGGTAGCCGCGCAGCTCGACGCCGTTGTGGCTGTTGACCCGCTCTTCATAGGTGCGGAAATAGCCGTTCAGCGCCGGGCGTCCAAATTCGTTATTGAACGCCGCGCCGCCCAGCGGACCTTCGGTCATGATATCCAGCGCGCTGACGATGCGCTCCGGCTTGCCGAAATCCTCTTCCCAGGGCTGCTCAAAGCCGGGAATACGCAGGTTCGAAACCGAGAAGCCCACCAGGCCGGCTTTCGGCTTCGCGCCGCGGCCGGTGGCGCCTTCGTCGCGAATTTCGCCGCCGGAGCCGGTCGCGGCGCCGGGCCACGGCGAGATCGCCGTAGGATGGTTATGGGTTTCTACCTTCATCAGGATATGCGCCGCTTCCTGATGGTACTCATATTCGCCCTGTTGCGCGTCGGCGTAGAAGCGCCCCACCTGCGAGCCTTCCATTACCGCCGCGTTGTCTTTATAGGCTGACAGCACGTGGTCCGGCGTGGTTTCGAAGGTGTTTTTGATCATTTTAAACAGCGACTTCGGCTGTTTTTCGCCGTCGATAATCCAGTCGGCGTTGAAAATCTTATGACGGCAGTGCTCGGAGTTGGCCTGCGCGAACATATAGAGTTCGATGTCGTTCGGATTGCGTCCGAGACGCTGGAAAGCCTCCAGCAGATAGTCGATTTCGTCATCCGCCAGCGCCAGCCCCAGCGTGCGGTTGGCCTCTTCCAGCGCCTGACGGCCGTTATTCATTACGTCGACGCTTTTTAGCGGCTGCGGCTCGTGGTGCGCGAACAGCGCTTCCGCCTGCGACAGATCGCTAAAGACCGTTTCCATCATGCGGTCGTGCAGCAGCGCCTGAAGCGTCTGCCACTGCGCGTCGCTCAGCTGAGGCGCCTGCACATAGAAAGCCAGGCCGCGCTCCAGGCGACGCACCTGCGGCAGATCGCAGTTGTGCGCGATATCGGTCGCTTTAGAAGACCAGGGCGAAATGGTGCCGGGGCGCGGCGTTACCAGCAGCAGGCGGCCTTTCGGCGCATGTTCGGCGAGAGAAGGACCGTATTTCAGCAGGCGCTGCAGGCGCGCTTTTTCATCAGCGTTCAGCGGTGCGCTGACATCGGCAAAATGGACGTACTCGGCGTAAATGTCACTCACCGGCAGGTGAGCGTCCTGAAAGCGGGTCAGCAGTTTGTTTACACGAAATGCCGACAGGGCGGGCGAACCACGCAGAATTTCCATCATTTAATCTCTCGTCAGAGCGCCGTGCGACGCTTCAAGGGGCACAACAGCAGAAAACGGGCGGTATTATAGAGAAACACCCCGCCCGACGAAACCGTTTGCGCATAATTTCTCTGCCTGCGGAATTGCCTGAATTTTGCGCAAAACCTGCTTTATAAGTTGCTCTACGCTGCCGAGTTGCGCAAAATGCCCCTCGCTCTGAGAGTTCAAAAAAGATCAATACTGCCTTTAAAAGACAGAGGCCTTAGAGCCAGCGAGAGACAACTATTTGAAACGCCTAAAATTAAACTATCTGTTGATCGGTCTCGTCACCCTGCTGCTGGCGATGGCGTTATGGCCATCTATCCCGTGGTACGGCAACGGACAGGATGCGATTTCACAGATAAAATCGCGGGGAGTGCTGCGTATCAGTACCATCAACTCCCCGCTGACCTACTACACCATCAATAAAGCCCCAGCCGGTATGGATTACGAGCTGGCGAAGCGCTTTGCCGACTACCTGGGCGTTAAGCTCAAGGTTACGGTGCGCCCGAACCTCAGCGATCTGTTTGACGATCTTGACGACGGCAAGGCGGATCTGCTGGCGGCGGGCCTGATTTACAACGATGAGAGGCTGGCGCGCTACCAAACCGGGCCGAGCTACTACTCCGTGTCCCAGCAGCTGGTCTATCGCGTCGATAAGCCGCGCCCGAAGAATCTTGGCGACCTGAAAGGCGAGCTCAGAGTCGCTTCCGGCTCCGCCTATCTGTCGTCGCTGAAAGCGGCGCGCGATAAGCAGTATCCCGATCTCAACTGGGTGATCGCCACCGATCAGGCGCCTAAGGCGCTGCTGGAGGCGGTTGCCGACGGCAAGCTCGACTACACCATCGGCGATTCCGTTACTATCGCTCTGCTGCAGCGCATCCATCCGCAGCTGGCGGTAGCGTTCGACGTTACGGATGAAGAGCCGGTCACCTGGTATGTGCCGCACAGCGACGACAGCAGCCTGAACGCCGCGATGCTCGACTTCTTCAACTCAATGGGCGAAGAAGGCGTGATGGCGCGCCTTGAAGAGAAATATCTCGGCCATGTCGGCACTTTCGACTATGTCGATACCCGCACTTTCCTGCGCGCTATCGACGTAACGCTGCC
>Ga0153962_1000200_pt1 | contig 12833 bp, 12 predicted proteins | sample TSFL046MetaG_FD_106657 | JGI IMG/M metagenome (GOLD analysis project Ga0153962, IMG submission 106657) | Attine ant fungus gardens microbial communities from Florida, USA - TSFL046 MetaG | ecosystem: Host-associated > Fungi > Mycelium > Unclassified | place: USA: Florida, Withalacochee...
ATATGGTTAGGTTATCACTATTTCTAGAACAAAGGCACTACCATATGTAGAACAATAGGTAGTAGCATGTGATGATCTGTCCTAGTGCACAGACCATCACAATTATATATATAAGGACTTATAGTCTGAGGATTAGACCTCAGACTTAACAACATCTTTTGTCACTTGTCTAACTTCACATTTTTGAACTTTTTAAAGTATCAAAGCACCCATCACAAATAGTAAGTAACCATTTGTGATATTGTGGCTTAGTCATACATGCTATTCTTTCCTCCTCAACTCTTCTTATTTTCTGTTGCTGCATCTTTTGTGGCATTACCACATGTACCACTCTCTCAACTCCTTTCTTTTCCTCCTTCTTCCACTGCAGACACTCCTTGCATTTGTGTACCTTCTTTCCACACTTAAAACATTCCCCCCCTACTACTTTCTGTCTTTTTAGCGTCTTCTCCTCTATCCCACACTGCATTACTCTACTTCTTAATACTTTGTATTTATTTTGGGGAACAGTGATCTCCTTTTCTCTCTTTTCCTTGCTCCTGCAGTTATGGACTAAATGCCTGAACCCTTTGCAATTCTAATATTCTCTTTTTCTCTTTTCTTCTAACTTTGCCCTTAATGAAGCAAGGGCATGCTTTTCTTTGAGCAGGTTGCTCATGAGTGAGTTATATTGAATTTGAGACATTATACTGATATCTTAGGATATGGATTTAATAATTGATCTTACTAATTACAACTACGTCTGTTAGAACACAAGATCTTTATCCAACCAGATACCTATTATTCTACTAACTACTACTCTAGTAATATGGTTAGACAATCACCCAACAGATGGGATCCCTACTCTAGATAGTCTTCTAGAAGTAACCATTACTTCTCTGTGTGTACCACTCACAATGGAGCATAGCACAAGGTTTATACTAAGAAGAATACAAGTAGCTACTAAACACTATCCAATTGTTATGACTTGGCAAAACAGCTAAGTCATTATTTAATATTTCTTTTCTTTTTCTTTTCTTTATTACTAGGGTAGAGTATAGGAAAGTATCATGTGATCATCACAGAGTTACAAAAGGTGTGACAGAAGTCACAGAATGGTCACATCACACAAATGTCACAAGTCATAGCATGTGACAAAGAGGTCAGCTGATCAGTAACATGAGAACTGTGGGAGACAAGATGTATAGCCATGATAGTAACTATATGTCATGACTTGGCAAAATGGCTAAGTTATTATTTATATTTCTTTTTCTTTTCTTACAACTACAAGATGGAGTGTGGGAAAGTATCACATGACTTTGTCACAATGTCACAATGGTGTGACGGATGGTCACGGATGGTCAGGTCACAGTCACAGTGTGTCACATGACTAAAGTAACATGAGGACCATGGGAGAGTAAGTGCATAGCCATGGTAGTAAAGTGTATAAGTAGTAGAGAAATGAGCGAGAACTCCATTGAGTTCTCTTTGTCAAACTCTGAACAAAGAGACAGTTGGCTTAATTCCGGTCATTGGACTTTAGACGCTAACACTATATATATAGTGTAGCAAATCTAATAGGAACTCTATTGAGTTCTCTTTGTCAATCGCTGAACAAAGAGCAATTGGCTTAATTCCAGCTTGGAGTTTAGCTTTCTTATACTAGAACTTGATTCACATCTGAGCATTATTCACCTTAGACCTTGCTCAATCTTTTATCTCATCATAAATCAACTCTCAGTCGCTAATCATCATGATCAGTAACTACCTCCATACATAGCTAGGCCCTTGGCTTAAGAGGACTTGTCAATCAGTTAGAGATTGACAGTGAAAGAGTGGTACCAAACTCAGATATCATTTCTAAGACCTGACCTTACAAATAAGCAATGTCTAGTAGCCTACTTGTAACCTTTCCTCAGTATAAACCTTGTGCTGCGACTCTATTGTGAGTTGGTATATACAGAGGAGTGATGGTTATCTTTAGAGGGCCGTCTAGATTAGGGATCCCATCTATTGGGTGATAGACAAAGTACTATTAGGGCAGTAGTAAGTAAGGCAGTAGATGTCTAGTTGAGTGAAGATCTTGTGCCCCAACAGACATAACTTTAAGTAAGATCAATTATTAAATCTATACCCCCTGCAGAGACGTAGCACTATGTCTTTGCAACAATACAATGTACTGATGAGCAACTTGCTTAAAGAAAAACACTCTCTTACCAAACTAAGAGAAGAACTTGAAGAGAGAAGAGGAAAGTTGTGTTTCAGTTGCAAAGGGTTCAGGCACCTGGCCCAAAATTGCAGGAAGCAAAAAGAGACAGAGAAAGGAGTAACAATACCCCAAAATAAGTTTGAAGTATTGAAGAGTAGAGTAATGCAATGCAGAGTGGAGAAAAGAATGATAAGAAAAGTAGGAGTGGTAGAGGTCGAGTGTTTCAAATGTGGGGAGAAAGAGCACAAATGTAGGGAGTGTCCACTATGGAAAAGAGTAGTGCATCTGACAAAGCCACAAAAGATACACCAACAGAAGGAGCCAGCATGCTCTGTAAAAGGAGAAGCACAGGAAAGAAGGTTGAGGAGAGTAGAGAAAGAGAAGGCAGTGCATGTGGCCAAGCCATGAGAAGTGTAGCAGAAGGAGTGGGAAAAAAGCCCGGTGCACATTTTATGACAAAAGGCACAGGAACATTGTGGGAAGGACATACCCAACAAGGCGTGTCTATTGGAGTTGGAATGGTGCATGAGAGAGGTAATAGTGATATATGTATAGTGTGAAAGGTATGGAGAAAAGGGATGCTATGTGAAGGAAAACAGAGGGCAGGGGATGATCAAGAATAGACAGAGGTAATGTGGATATCAGAAGAAGGAAGAGAAAAGAACAATACATGACCAGGAGAGTTGAAAAGCACAGCCAAAGAGAGGGGTAGTCAAAGGAAGGTCAGGAGAACCTTCAAGATGCTGAGAGAAATATAGATAAATATTAGAGTGGAAAAATTGGACATGCATGAAGGTGTAACTGTAAAGGTACTCTTAGACAGTGGTGCCACAGGAATGTTTATGGACAAGAAGATGGCAACTAGGCATGGGTTCAAGCTGTAAAAGTTAGAAAGACTGATAATGGTCAGAAATGTGAATGGGACAAATAACAGTGGAGGGACAATCACCCACCAGATAGAAGTGAACATTTATTACAAAGGTCATGTAGAAAGAATGAGGATAGATGTGTGTAACCTAGGAAAGACAAAAATAATCTTGGGGGTGCCATGGCTGGTAGCACATAACCCTGGGATAAATTGGGAAACTGGAGAGGTCAAAATAACAAGATGTTTGCTCTTGTGTGGTAGGACAAAACTAAAAGAAGAGAAAAGAAAGAAAAAAGGGAAAAGAGTAGTAACTCTAAAGGAAGAGAAAATTGAGGAAATGGTCCCAAGAAAATTTCTAAAGTAGAAAAAAGTATTTGGGAAGGTAGAGTTGAAAAGAATACTGACCAGGAAAATTTGGGATCACACCATAGATCTCAAGGAAACATTCAAACTGCGAAAAGGAAGGATTTACCCTTTATCTCAAAACAAAAGAGAAGAAGTCCAGAATTTCATAGAAGATCAATTAAGAAAGAGGTATATCAGACCATCTAAATCCCCTCAAATGTCACCAGTTTTCTTTGTAGACAAAAAGGACAAAAGCAAGTAGATGGTAATGGACTACTGCAACCTAAATAATTAGACAGTGAAAAATAACTACCCATTACCATTGATCATGGACTTAATTGACAATATGAGGAGTAAGAAAATATTCACTAAAATGGATCTAAGGTAGGGGTTCAATAATATGAGGATAAAGACAGGAGATGAGTAGAAGGGAGCATTTATGATACATATAGGATTCTTTGAGCCAACGGTAATATTCTTTGGGATGATAGACTTACTAGCCACATTCCAGGTGATGATGAACAAAATCTTAAGGGACTTAATAAATAAAGGAAAGATCACAGCATTTGTAGATAATGTATTGGTGGGAACAGATACAAAAGAGGGACACGATGAAATAGTAGAGGAAGTATTAAAGAGGTTAGAGAAAAACGACTTGTATGTCAAGCTAGAGAAGTGTGTATGGAAGGTAAAGAAAATTGGGTTCCTGGGAGTAGTAATAGGACCAAACAGGATAGAGATAGAAAAAGAAAAAGTGGACAGAGTATTGGGTTGGTCAGAACCAAAGAATATAAAAAATGTTAGGAAATTTTTAGGCCTTGCAAACTACTACAGGAGGTTTATCAAAGATTTTGCTCGAGTAGCTAGGCTAATGAATATGCTCACTAAAAAGGATGTGAAGTAGGTATGGGGGGAAAGCCAACAAAAGGCATTCAATGAGTTAAAAGGAGTCTTTACAATGAAACTAGTATTAGTAGTACCAAACTTAGACAAAGAGTTTAGGGTAGAAGCAGATGCTTCAAACTACACAGTTAGGAAAGTACTGTCAATGAAGTGCTTAGATAATTTGTGAAGGCCAGTTGCCTTTATTTCAAAATCTTTAAGTGATATGAAAAGAAACTATAAAATTCATGACAAAGAAATGTTGGTGGTAGTCAAATGCCTAGAGACATAGAGACATTTCCTAGAAGGGACAATAGCTAAATTCAAGATTTGGACAGACCACAAAAATCTCGAGTATTTTATGAAAGCACAAAAACTAAATCGAAGACAAACAAGATGGGCACTGTATCTATCTAAATTTAATTTTATGTTAAAACATATTCTAGAAAGTAAGATAAGAAAAGCAGACAGTCTGAGTAGGAGACTAGACTGGGAAATTGAAGTGGAAAAGGATAACAAAGATGAGACATTGGTGAAACCAGAGTAGCTAGAAGTAAGAAAAACAGAGGCAGTAGAAATAATAGTAGATGGGGTAGATCTACTAGAAGAAGTAAGAAAGTTGAAAGTAAAAGATGATGAGATAGTAAAAGTAGTAGAAGAGATAAAAAGAGCAGAAGTAAAAATGTTAAGAGATGAGGAGTGAAGAGAAGTCAATGGTATTATATACAAGGAGAGAAAGGTCTATGTACCTAAAGATGAGAAGTTGAGAGCAGAAATCATTAGGTTACACCATAATACGCTAGTAGGAGAACATAGAGGACAGTAGAAGACAGTAGAACTGGTCACTCATAACTTCTGGTGGCCAGGAGTGACAAAAGAGATAAAGCAATACATAGAAGAATGTAATGCCTGCCAGCGAAATAAAAACTACATGGAATAACCAGTAGGAAAGTTAATACCCAATTCAATACCAGAGAAACCTTAGATATATATCTTAGCAGACTTTATTACTAGGTTGCTGTTAGCTCAGGAATACAACTTAATCTTAGTAGCAGTCGATAGGTTAACCAAAATGGTACATTTCATACCTACTACAGAGAAAACAATAGCAGAAGGATTAGCACAGTTGTTTAGGGATAATGTGTGGAAGTTATATGGGCTATCTGAAAGTATCATCTCAGATAGGAAGCCCCAATTTGCAGCAGAATTAATGAAGGAATTAAACAGGATGTTAGGGATCAAGAGTAAATTGTCAATGGTATTCCACCCATAAACAGATGGGCAGACAGAGAGAGTTAATCAGGAGCTGGAACAATACTTAAGGATGTTCATCAATTATAGGCAGGAATAGTGGCCAGAATGGTTGGGGACAGCAGAGTTTGCATATAATAACAAAGTTTAAAGCAAATTATGGACAAGATTCCAGGATGGGGTTCAAAGGTAGAAAGAAGGGAAAATATCAAGGAGCAGAGAAATTCATTGAGAAAATGAGAGAGATATAGGAGGAAGCCAAAGTAGTGCTAGAAAAAATGCAAGAAGAAATGAAGAAGTACATGGAGAGAAGGAGAGGAGAAGTCAACGACTATAAAGTAGAAAACTTAGTAATGCTAAGCACTAAGGATTTGAAGTATCAGATGGTTGGGAGGAGAACAGAGAAGCTAACAGAGAGGTTTGTTGGCCCTTACAAGATTAAGAAAATTGTATTATCAAACATGGTGGAATTACAGCTACCTAGCATGGTAAAGATATACCCAGTAGTAAATGTTAGTAGAATACGTAGATATGTAGGGCAAGTAGAAGAACAGAGGAAGGAGCAACCAGCTCCAGTAATAATTGAAGGAGAAGAAGAATGGAAAGTGGAGAGAATATTGAATAAACAGCAAATAAGAGAAAAGGACAAGTATTTAGTATACTGGAAGAGATTCACAGTAGAATCAGACACATGGAAAGAAAGGGAGAACTTGAAGAATACAAAAGAAGCAATTAAAGAGTTCAAAAAGGAATACCAATGAGACATAGAAAATATGGCAAAACAGGAACATGAAGATGGAATATTTAAGAGAGAAGAATTACCAAGAAGATTCATGGCAAGAAAATTATTTGGATAGTCAGACAAATGGTACGACCAAGAATATTGGGGAAAATTGGAGAGGAATTGAAGACGGTGGAAGGGAAAACAATCAAGAGGAAAAAAAATAGAAACAATCATGGAGAAAAAAAAAATCGAGGAAGATAAATTAGGAGTTAGAGAGTAGACAAAAGAAGATGATGACAAAATAGACAATATGGTCAACCTATATTATGAATTGTAGAAAAAATTCCTTGGGACAAGAAAACTTAAGAGAGAGGTAGGGTCATGACTTGGCAAAACAGCTAAGTCATTATTTAATATTTCTTTTCTTTTTCTTTTCTTTTTCTTTTTCTTTTCTTTATTACTAGGGTGGAGTGTGGGAATGTATTATGTGACTGTCACAAAGTCACAAAGGTATAACAGAAGTCATAGAATGGTCATGTCACATGTAGTCACAGTCACAGTCACAGCACATGACAAAGAGGTTAGCTAATCAGTAATATGAGGACTATAGGAAACAAAATGCATGGCTATGATAGTAACTATATATATAGTGTAGCAAATCTAATGGGAGCTCTATTGAGTTCTCTTTGTTAATCGCTGAACAAAGAGCAGTTGGCTTAATTCCAGCTTGGAGTTTAGCTTTCTTATACCAATTGCAAGATTAGGTCTTGAGTACAATACCTGGGTTTGGTACTGTGTCTCTACCTATAGTCCCTAACTAACTGCAAAGTCCCCTTAAGCCAAGGACCCAGCTATATATGGAGATGGCTGATGATTGTAATGATCACTAACCAAGGGTTAATGAGAAATAAGAATAAAGATGAGCAAGGTCCAAGGTGGATAGTACTCATAAAGTGAAATTAAGTTCTAGTATAGTGATTTAGCCTGGACAACTTAATCACTCTCCAAGTCCAAGTTGACAAGGAGAACTCGATAGAGTTCCCATTTGATTTTCTATACTATATATATAACTACTATTGTGGCTATGTACTTTATCTTCCACAGTCCTCATGTTGCTTATCATATGACTACCCTGTCATATGTTATGACTATGACTGTGACATGACTGATGTTACACTTTTGTGACAGTGACAGTGACTCCTTTCCCATGCTTCACCTTTATAGTAGTGATTCAACTAAATAAAAGAAAAAGGAAATTGAAAATGAAAATAGAAAATAACTTGGCAAAATGGCCAAGTCATGACAAGAATATATACCTAAAGAACCAGAAAAAGATACAATGAAAGAAGAAATGAAGGAAGATACAATAGAAGAGAGAGCCAAGGTATTATTTATTAACTTAGAGGAAGAAGCATAGAGAAGAAAAGAATTGAATATCAGAAGTAGAAGCGAGAACATAGAAGAAACAAAAGAAAATGTACCTGAAGAATACCAAGACTTCAATGATTGAGTTTTCAATAAGGCTATATTCAAAAAATTACCAGACCAATCTAAATGGGACTATACCATTGAATTGATACCTAATGTGACATTGAAGGACTGTAAAGTATATCTATTAAATGTCAAGGAACAAGAAGAACTCGACAAATTTCTTGAAGAGCATCTAAAGTCAGGAAAGATCAGATCCTCTAAATCATCCTATACAGCTCTCTTCTTTTTTGTAAAAAAAGAATGGTTCATTACAACCAGTACAAGACTATCGACAATATAACAAAGTAACAATAAAGAACAAATATCCTTTACTGTTGATTCAAGAATTGATTAATAAAATACAACAAGCCTAATACTTTACTAAGCTCAATATTCTATGGGGGTATAACAATATGAGAATAAGAAAGAGAGACGAGTGGAAAGTGGTCTTTTGAACCAACTGAGACCTATTTGAATCTCTAGTTATGTATTTTGGCATATGCAACCCATCTACAACCTTTCAACTCATAATGGACATGCTATTTTGTAAGCTAATCATAACAAGGAAAATTGTGATTTATATGGACGATATTCTAATCTTTACTCAAACAATAAACAAGTACAAAGACATAGTGAAGTAGGTTTTGCAAATGTTAGCTGACAACAAATTATTACCTCATCCTAAAAAATGCAAATTCCATTAGACCAAGATTGAATACCTTGGAGTTATCCTATCACAAAATAGCATAGAAGCCAACCCACCAAAATAAAAAGAGTAGCCTAGTGGCCAGAACCTCAAGATAAAAGAGAAGTATGATAATTTTTAGGGTTTTGTAACTTCTATTATAGATTTATTCCTAGATTTGCATGAGTTGCCAAACCATTGACAGAGTTAACAGGGAAGACAGAGTAGAGATAGCAAGAAGAAAAAAAAAGTACCTTTGATAAGCTCAAAAAAAAATGACCAACTCTCCTACATTGGCAATTCCCTATCCTAAACAAGAAATACAACTAGAAACTAATACCTCAGGATATACCATAGGAGGAGTTTTGTCTCAACAACAAGAAGACAATTCTTGGAGGCCTGTCACGTATTTATCTAAAGCAATAAATGAGATAAGAAGAAACTACAAAATCTATGACCAAGAATTATTAGCAATTATGAAAGAACTCAAACAGTGGCAACAATACCTTATAGGAAGTGATCAGTTTGAGATATGGACTGATCACAAAAATTTAGGATATTTCAAGAAACCACAGAAACTCAATTGCTGTCAAGCTTGATAGATGACAAAATCCTAACAATATAACTTCCAGCTAATACACAAGCCCAGTAGCTCTCAGAAAAAGGTAGATACATTATCTCAGAGACTAAACCACACTCAAGGGAGAGATGATAATGAAGACCAGATGTTACTGACAAAAGAGCAGTTCAGAAGTCTTATGACTCAAGAAGGAGAGTTTTGGAGAGAAATAGAAGAAGCAAAAGAATTTATAGAAGAAGAAGTAAGGGGAGCAATAGAATGACAAAAGAAAGGTTGGAGATGGGAAAGAAAGGTGATGTTATGGAAAGAGAGAATTTATGTTTCCAATTCAGCTACACTTCAAGAAGAAATTATTACCAGACATCATAATATTATGCTACCAGTGAATTTACAGTGGAAAGTAGCATTTGATATACATTATACCAATGAATTCCTAATTAGAATTTGCTCTAGAACCCATTATAAGTCCTTAGAATATACCAAAAAGTTATATGCAATAGTAAGCAGGTAGAACTGGACCTAGAGCTCATTAAATACCTTAGAAAACAAGTAAGATGAGCTGGCATCAGGTTATAGACAGAGTTACTAGATGAGAACATTCTAGATCCATTTGGTATTATCACAAAAGGCCACTTACTGATTGTGGTTTGGTTGATGGTAAACTCAAAAGATACTTATAAGTGAAGTTTAGACAGTAACAAGAGATGCTGTTAAGTCTAAGGTCTAATCCTTAGACAGAGAGTCCTTATATACAGAATTGTGATAGTCTATGTACTAGGACAGATCATCACATGCTACTACCTATTGTTCTACATATGGTAGTGCCTTTGTGCTTAATATAGTGATAACTTAACCTTATGAAGGCTGTCCTTTGTTCTAAAAAAAGGACAGATGATTATCTATAGGTAATTAATTAATGTCTATGTACAAATATTGAGGACTTTATATCTCCACTAATATTGATTGCCTCAGGGTTTTTTTAAGCTCATGCTAAGTGTTATGAAGAAGACTTCTGCTGAGCCTAGAACTGAAGCATTGATCGTGGCAGTTTCCAAGATATTAGCAATTTAATAAATAGTAACATAGTAGTTACCTATTTATCTGCTTTATATCTTGGCCAATATTAATTGCCTCACAACATAACTGGTATTGATTGAAAGGTTTTTTTAAGAGCTTCCCATAGTTGTTGAGACCATAAGAATTGTCAAATAATTGATGGAGATATGACTGAATAAAGTTTGTAACAATTTGTATCAAGATTCATGAAGGAACTGTGTTTATGACTCAGAATAGAAAGGAATCCATTGACTGCCTATCATTCCCAAACCAATGGCCAAACAGAAAGAGTCAATTAAGAACTTGAATAATACCTATAACTATACTACAATTACAGATAAAACAATTGGGCAAAATGGTTATCGATTGCTGAGTTCTCTTATAACAATCAGATTCACTCTAGTACAGGACAGTCACCCTTCTTAATCAACCTAGGACATTATCCAAATACCAGATAAGATATAAGTAAGACTACAGAAGACTCCTCCAAAATGGAACAATTTCTCAAAACAATTAAGAAGATCAAAGTCAAAGTAGAAATTGCATTGAAGAAGATAAATGAGAAGATGAAGAAAAAATAGGATGTTAAAAGAAAATGGAATTGAACAATTGAGTGGAAACCTAGTATGTCACAGAAACCTAGTAGCACATTGGTTTGACTTGGAATAAAGTATATTCCATTGCAAACCAATGAGTGAATATAACAAATTACAAAAGAGAAAAACATTCTAGAAGATTCCCAAAAATTCAGCCAGATCACTGTGTTGGCTTGATTTCCCAACATAGTATGGATAGATGTGACACATTATAATACTGATCAACCCTCAAAGAAATTGTCTGCCAAATGTCTAGAGCCATTCTGTCATGACTTGGCAAAATTGCTAAGTCAATATTTATATTTATTTTATTTTATTTTCCTTTATTTTTTAATTATTATTTTTCTTTTCTTTTTCTTTTCATTTATTTTCTTATCAATGGACATGCAAGAGAAAAGTAACTCATAAGGAAGTGTGGGATAAAAGGGAAGGGTTAGGGTTACTCTTCATGTATAAATAGTGTACAGAATCCAATGGGAACTCTATTGAGTTCTCTTTGTCAAATGCTGATAAAGAGCAGTTGGCTTTATTCTGGCTCAGGAGTTGGCTCACTGATACTAGAACTCAATACCATATTGTAAGTACTGTCCACCTTGGACCCTGCTCACTCTTATTCTCACCTTATCAACCCTTGGCCGGTGATCATTGCGATTGCTAGCCACCTCCATATATAGCTAGGCCCTTAGCTTAAGAAGACTTTGCAGTCAGTTAGGGACTATAGGTAGAAGTATAGCACCAAGCCTGGGTGTTATTACTGAGACCTGACCTTGTAATTGGGTAGTGTTTACATAGAATACTTGTTCCTTTTCTTGGTATAAACCTCATGCTGTGGTCCATTATGACTAGGTGCACACAGAGGAGTAATAGTTATCTCTTAAGGAGCCGTCTATCAGAGTAGCTAACTCCTGAGCCAGAATAAAGCCAACTGCTCCTTTATCAGCATTTGACAAGAAGAACTCAATAGAGTTCTCGTTAGATTTGCTATACTATATATATAATTACTATCGTGGCTATGCACCTTGTTTCCCACAGTTCTTATGTCTATCATGTGATCCCTTTGTCACATCCTGTGACTGTGACTTGTGACTCTGTGACTAGTCATGTGATAATTCCCATGCTCCACCTTAGTAATAAAAGAAAAAAAATATAAATAATGACTTAGCCATTTTGCCAAGTCATGACAATGTGACTATCCATTTGTACCCTTACCCTTCTCTATTGATTGTATTTCAACACTCTATCAGAAAATGACCTGTCAAAGGAAATGTTTTGTAATATCTTCAATACATCCTCAGTTTATGCAAAATTATGACTTGATGTAATGGTTGATTTTAGATATGACGAGTTGAGTAAAAGCTCATTGCATGTTGCAATGAGTCCTGTCTCAGGCTAAATAGAGGTTTTATTCCTGTCCAATATCATAAGATGAGACATCTGAACTAGATTGAACAACAATGTAACTTATTTTTAGTATAGCACTCGATATTCTAACAGTGCTTCCCTTTGTAAAGTCTCATCAGCTCTTTATCGCAAACACAGGTCTGTGTTCTCAATGCCATAAATCAATTGTGATTTGTTGTTCACCAGGGTGGTGGCACATTCACCCCAGACCACAATTGAGGACAGGATTGTATTAGAACATGAAGTCTCAGTCTGAAGTGTGCAGAACTAATTCATTGATGTACCTATTAGAACACGAAGTCTAACTACATCAGCATGATATATGAAACAGTCTAATAGAAGTCTTTACCTTAGTCTGAAGTGTGCAGAGCTGAGGTGTAAGAAAAATCTGCGCTGGCAGACATACTTGCTTACTAATCAATCAGAAGATAATGATGAGAGAAAATAGAGACGAAATAATAGTCCACAGAAGACATATTCAACAGATCGCGAGGTATAACTTTTGTCCATGGACTAATGACATCATGCGAGGTGGAAGGAGTTGAAAATCACTTCACATTGGCTGAAATGTCCTACATCGAATCTAGGAACATATTATTACCAAAATGAATCATCAGGAAAATCTTTAGTTCTAAGATTTTTCGTAGCCTTCCTTGCGAATTCGGATTTTGTGAATTGCCTCTCACTCTCAGTTCTTTGACGCCCTGGATAGGCCCCTCTCAAATTTCATGGAAGCCAAATCATAGCCATACGCCACAGCAGTCCGTCCAAAGTTATTTTTATGTCG
>Ga0153962_1000203_pt1 | contig 12770 bp, 18 predicted proteins | sample TSFL046MetaG_FD_106657 | JGI IMG/M metagenome (GOLD analysis project Ga0153962, IMG submission 106657) | Attine ant fungus gardens microbial communities from Florida, USA - TSFL046 MetaG | ecosystem: Host-associated > Fungi > Mycelium > Unclassified | place: USA: Florida, Withalacochee...
ATCACGGTTTCGGTGGCGGCGGTAAAGAGGTTGTCCGGGTGCTGCTTGCGGTTTGCCAGCGGGTTCTTTTCCGCCGACGCGCTGAACGCCAGCATTTCGGTGCCGAGGCTCGCCGGATCGTCAGTGACAGCCAGGCCAATAAGATATGGCGCATCGGTGTCGGCAAACTTCAGGCTGATTTCCATTGAGGTAAACAGCTTCTGCATTTTTCCGGTCATATCGATCAGGTCATCAGAAGGGGTAATCGTGGCGAACAGGCCGAGCTTGCCCTTCAGCATCCCGTCCTGGACCTCTTCAGTGTCCAGCGCATCCACAACGCCGAAACGACGGAACGGGCTGTCAGGCGTATAGCCCTTGATATGCTCCATGTTGATGACGGCGGTATACACAGCCGGGTCGTAATTTGCCGCCATCTGCTCAAGCCAGCTGCGCTCGATGTTGCGCCCGTCCGTGGTGGCACCTTCCACCCCGATGCGGAAACGCTTCGCTTTCTTTGCCATTGTTCAGGCTCCGGTTAGAAAAACTCTGTGAGGCCTTATGTTTGCGGCGGGAGGGGTATCGAAACAACGCGGGGCCATTGTGCGGAAAACCACACAATGAGGGGCGGCGGAAAAGGGTCTGCATGGGCCGTATTTTGGGGCCATGACAACGACACTCGCCCCCGAAGACCTCGATCCCCGCAGGCAGGCCTTGCTCCTGTACTTTCAGGGATACCGTATCGCCCGCATTGCTGAAATGCTGGGAGAGAAACCCGCAACCGTTCACAGCTGGAAGAAGCGCGACAAGTGGAACGACTACGGCCCGCTTGATCAGATGCAGCTCACCACCGCCGCGCGCTACTGTCAGCTCATCATGAAGGAGACGAAGGAAGGGAGAGACTTTAAGGAGATTGACCTTCTGGCGCGCCAGTCCGAGCGCCACGCCCGCATAGGCAAGTTCAGCAACGGCGGGAACGAGGCGGACCTTAACCCAAAGGTGGCAAACCGAAACAGCGGCCCCCGCAAGCCACCGGAAAAGAACGTATTCAGCGACGAACAGATCGAGAAACTGCAGGAGGTTTTCCACAGCTCGATGTTCGGCTATCAACGCCAGTGGTGGGAAGCTGGCAATAAATATTCTGTACGCAATCTGCTTAAATCCCGCCAGATTGGCGCAACCTATTTCTTTGCCCGCGAGGCCCTTGTAGATGCGCTGACCACCGGGCGAAACCAGATATTCCTGTCGGCCAGCAAGGCTCAGGCGCACGTCTTCAAGCAATACATTATTGAGTTTGCCCGCGAGGTAGACGTAGACCTGAAGGGCGATCCAATGACGCTCAGCAACGGCGCATGCCTGTATTTTCTCGGCACCAATGCCCGCACAGCGCAGAGCTATCACGGCAATCTCTACCTGGATGAATATTTCTGGATACCGAAATTCCAGGAACTTCAAAAAGTCGCCTCAGGCATGGCACTGCACAAGAAATGGCGTGAAACCTATTTTTCCACGCCGTCGAGTCTTACGCACAGCGCCTATCCGTTCTGGTCAGGCGCGCAATTCAATAAGGGGCGGGCAAAGGCTGACAAGGTTGATATTGATATCAGTCATTCGTCGCTGGCAGCAGGCCGCCTTTGTGAAGACGGTCAGTTTCGCCAGATTGTCACGGTTGAAGATGCGGTGCGCGGCGGCTGCGACCTGTTCGACCTAGAGCAGTTGCGCACGCGCTACAGCCCGGATGACTATCAGAACCTCCTGATGTGCGTGTTCATGGACGATCTGGCCTCGGTATTCCAGCTGGCAATGATGCAAAAATGCATGGTTGACAGCTGGGAAGTCTGGGACGACTTCGAAGCGCTGGCGCTGCGTCCGTTCGGCTGGCGTGAGGTCTGGATCGGTTATGACCCGGCGAAGGGCACGCAGAACGGGGACAGCGCCGGGTGCGTGGTTATCGCGCCGCCCGCCGTTCCGGGCGGTAAGTTCCGCATTCTGGAGCGGCACCAGTGGCGCGGTATGGACTTCCGCGCGCAGGCCGAGTCCATCAAAAAGCTGACGCAGCAGTATAACGTCACTTATATCGGCATCGACTCCACGGGCGTCGGCCTCGGCGTTTATGAAAACGTGAAAGCATTTTTCCCGGCGGTGAAAGAATTTGTCTATAACCCGCAGGTTAAAAACGCCCTGGTGCTGAAAGCTTACGACACCATTGCAACCGGTCGCCTGGAGTTTGACGCCAGCCACCTCGACATCGCGCAGTCATTCATGGCAATTCGCAAAACTACTACGGCCAGCGGCAACCGACCGACCTACGAAGCCAGCCGCAGCGAAGAGGCAAGCCACGCCGATCTCGCCTGGGCGACGATGCACGCGCTGGCAAACGAACCGCTGCAGGGCGAGGCCGCCCACAGCCGCAACATTATGGAGATTTTCTGATGAGCAAACGCAGGAACCGCACGCGCACTCAGCCCGTGCAGCAGCAGATAGCCGGCGGTGCGGCGGCAGAGGCTTTTACCTTCGGCGACCCGGTGCCTGTACTGGATCGCCGCGAGCTGCTCGACTACGTGGAGTGCGTCATTAACGATCGCTGGTATGAACCGCCGGTGAGTTTTGACGGGCTGGCGCGCACGTTCCGCGCGGCCGTGCATCACAGCTCGCCCCTCAACGTGAAGCGTAACATTCTGACCAGCTCGTTTATCCCGCATCCGCTGCTGAGCCAGCAGGCATTCAGCCGTTTTGTGCAGGACTATCTGGTGTTCGGCAATACGTATCTGGAGAAGCGTACCAACCGCCTCGGCGGGGTGATCGGGCTGGAGCCTGCCCTGGCGAAGTTTACGCGGCGCGGAACCGATCTCGATACCTACTGGTTTGTGCAGTACGGCCTGAGCACGCAGCCTTATCAGTTCACGCCCGGCAACGTCTTTCACCTGATGGAGCCAGATCTGAATCAGGAGGTTTACGGCCTGCCGGAATATCTTTCGGCCATCCCGTCTACGCTGCTGAACGAGTCGGCGACGCTGTTCCGCCGCAAGTATTACCTTAACGGCAGCCACGCGGGTTACATCATGTACGTAACTGACCCCGCGCAGAACCAGGAAGACGTGGACGACATGCGCAAAGCCATGAAAAGCACGAAGGGCCCTGGCAATTTCCGCAACCTGTTCATGTACTCGCCGAGTGGGAAAAAGGACGGTATCCAGATCATCCCGCTGTCAGAGGTAGCGGCTAAAGACGAGTTTTTGAATATCAAGAACGTGAGCCGGGATGACATGCTGGCAGCGCACAGGGTGCCGCCGCAGATGATGGGCATTATCCCGAACAACACCGGCGGGTTCGGTGACGTAGAGAAAGCCAGCCGCGTGTTCGTGCGCAATGAACTGATGCCGCTGCAGAAACGCTTCGAAGAGCTGAATGCCTGGCTGGGTGAAGAGGTGATCCGGTTCAACCCTTACGTATTGGGTGCCGAATAGCAGGCATAAAAAAGCCCGGCTTAGCCGGGCTTCATGCAAAACGCACTATGGAATTAAGCAGCTTTCTGCTTTTCTTTGAGCTTACCGTGCAACTCATTTCCTTCAAACTTGCCATCCTGCATCATATGTGGGGCCGCTTGAAGTAGTTCTTCCATTGCGACGCCCATACGGGTGAAAACCTCAGTTACCGCGTAATGCTTCTGAGTTTTCTTGTCACTATGCGTCATAGTCATGATTTCCTCTTAGAGGTCAAGCCTCGTCATCCGGTTGTGGATGTCAGGCGCAGCATTCTATCACTGCGCAAAAAATTATCTACTGTTTCTTGGATGTAATGTAGCGTCTTACTACATCACCAATTGTAGCAAATGGTGCCGAAAGCAAATTTATGTCACCCTCGAAACCAAATTTCTTGTAGTGGCAAGCCACCTTGTGATTTAACGCTTCGGGGATACGGATCTCAGTGCAACCAACAGCCGCACCGAACAGGTAAACACCCCAAAGTGTAATCATAAACATGTTCCCGTAAAGGGGATGCGCTACATCATCATCCTTTACAAACGACTCCACAAAGTGGATCTCAATGACGCCGCTTTCCTCATCAAAGGTACACAAAGCTGCGCCAGATGGAATATGCCTTAAGGGACCAGCCAGGAGTTTCAGACAAAACTCAAACTTATCTTCTCGATTCCCATAGCGTGAAAATCCATGATCCCACTCAAGCTGGGAGAATCCAGATGTCAGAATCGCATAGTCTTCGTCGTTGATAGGACCAACAGCCAACGGCAACTTCATGTTGTCTAAAAGCATCTGAAGGTTACTGATGCTTAGACTAGCAATCTGCTCTAAGTTCAATTTTCTATCCTTACTAACGGCATAAAAGGTGCACTACTTTAATGCCATTTTCGGACAAAGACTATAAAACTTTAATGGTACTTTAGCAGACGTTTTTCAAGTCCCGCCACCTATCACTGCAAGTTGGTTGCGAACACAAAATTACAACCATCTCCAGAACGAACACAATACTTTTCTTGATTGTTCCAAACAATCCGCATCAGTTGTACAACAAATGACACCTCACTACAGCTCCTCAGCAGCATCCTGCGGGGCGTTCTTTTTTTGTGCACCCTAGGCATCGGTCCCACCTATCGGACGCGACAGCGGCCCGGAAATTGCGCCGGATTTTGACCACCTTCACCCCGCAGCGCGCGCTCGTACCCCCGCCACGCCTGCCCGCTTTATGTAGTGGTTTTCATGCAGGTGCATGACATAAGCAAAAGCCCGCTATTACTGGCGGGCCGGGGCATAAACGATCCTTTTGGGATCATGCGAATTCATGCGGCATAGTCATGCAGTGCCGGGCAGCATCAAAACAGAGGCAGCTGGTCATCAGGTTCTGACTCTGGCGCTTCAACTTTGCGCCTGGTGAAATCCATGGCAAGCAGAAGAGCCTCCCGGTAAGTCAGGGGAAACGGCCGGCCAAAGATAAACGCATTTTCGAAAGTCTGTCCCAGCCAGAAACCGCCGCCGGACTCACGCGACCGTTGAAACATAACCCATCCACCGGGACGGAAAGAGGGGAGGGCTTCACCACGGTAAACAACCTGAAATTCAGAATCGCGTCCACCCATAACCTAACGCCTCGCGCGCTCGTTGTTCAACCCTGCTGCCGTCAAAATCAAGCTTTTGACGTCTGCACGGTTATCAGTGCAACCAGCTGTCATCTTCCCAGACGTTCTGGAGTAGATCATTTATTCGTCTCCTGTCCTCATCAATTTTGAGCCCAGGCGTTTCTATTCTAGTGTGGCTGCCCTGACGAACTCGCACTACAGCATCAGGAAACAGCGCAACTACGCGTCTGTTAACTTCGGCATGGAAAGCATCAAGGACTGGCTGGCTTATTTTGTGGTTTTTATCGAGCATTATTTCAATTCGCATCGCAATCTCCTTATTCAGCAGCGTAGAAGATTTCCTCATCAGCATCCTGACGAGTTCCTGAGTTTGCCAATTCGGCAATAATGGTGAGTGCCAGTTTCAGGTCAGACGGCTTGCAGTTAGCAATCAGCGAAACCTCCGCAATAAACTGCATGCACGCCATTTTTTTATGCATCTGGCTTGATTCCTGAGCCGTCATTTTCCCTCCCCAAATTTTACTGTGTATTTATACAGTAGCACAGCATTTATAAGTAGAGAAAGAAAAATGTCTGAGCCAGATCCTTTTTTTATCTGGCTGATACGCAACAACTTTCCTTTTCTGCTCAAGCTATGCGCGGATGAGCTCAACACATAATATTCAGACTATCAGTAGCCCGCTAATCATTAACACTAGCCCATTATTGATTGTTTTTTGCTCGTGAAATCTGCGCCAGACGGTTAAAGCGTTCTAATGCGCTCGGCTTTTTCGGCTCTATTATTGGGCGGAACAGTTCTCCATAAGCTGAGCTACGGAACATGCGACCGGCGATTTTGGTTTGCGTGCCGCCAATCAGGCGCACGGCCAGCCCGCGACTGATGGTTTCACCGCATAAATCCTTCACCTGGCCTATCACGTTATCGCACGCGGCCTCGATTTTGTCCGACCGCCTCAGCTGCAGGTGCCGCTTTTCTGGCTCCTGCGCCCTTATCCGGCTCAGCAGCTGTCGTCTTTCTCGTCTGCTCATGCCGTCCAGGTCGATATTGTCGAAACTTTCCGGCGGGTTCGAATCCTCAGATCTCAATCCCCCCGTACAGTTATTGACAGAACTCCGAGAGGACGCGGACGCGTCCTTAAATTCAAAACCCAAATCAACGGCACGTTTCGGCACAATCTTCCACTGCGCCAGGCGGGTGAGGATCGGCGTATCTTCGCCCACTTCAGTTGCATATACGCCCTTAATACGCACGGTTTCCTCGCCGTATTCGTTGACGTCTTCGCTTGCCTGATACCAGGTGCGCACGGCCAGCTCGTCGCGGCGCACGAACGGGCCGCCCTGCGCGTTAACGTATCCTGCCCAGTCTCCCGCGTCGGCAGCGTCATGCGCGGCCGCAAACTCGACGCTGAGGCCGTGCGCCGTTTCGCTGTCTGCCATGCGGCGCAGCTCGCGGTAAACCGTCACCGGCGCGCCGCCCACAAACTGGAACTGCCGGATGTGCCAGCGGGCCGCCCAGGCGGAAACGGCCGAGGCGGTTTCCTTCAGGTCTTTGCCGCTTTCGTCGTCCGTCTCGCCGTCCAGCGCGTAGCCGTCGATATTCTTGGAAATGTACTTAGCGACGTAGCCCGTCGCGCTGCCCTTCTCCGGGTCGATAGCTTTCGCGTGAAAGCGTGCCTTGCGGGCCTTGTCGGTCGTCAGCTCTCCAGCGTCTTCCTGAAAGGCATAGTCGCGCATAATTTCGCGCACGCGCTCAACCTGTTCGGGACGCATAAACATCAGCATGTGCCAGTGCGGGGTCGCGTCGTGATGAGGCTCGGCAACGCGGATCCCGAAAATACGGATTTCCTCGCGGTGCAGCTTCGCCCGGATTTTTTGCCAGACGCTGCAGAGATAGCGCTGGGTGTCGGCCGGGCTGGCGCCGTTCCATTTGCGATTGCGATGACCGGTTTTGATTGTGGCGTGATAGCGCGCCGGGGCGGTCAGCGTGTAGAACTCGCCGATAAAGCCCATTTCGTTGCAGATGTTTTCGAAGCCGCGAATGCGGGTCATCAGCTCGCAGCGGCGGATCGCCGGATTAGCCACACTGCCGTCGTACTTCTCGATCAGGCTGATGCGGTTGCCTTCCTCGTCTTCCAGCTCCATGCCCTTGAGAAATTCACGGGTGCGGCGCTTCTGCTCGCGCCACTCTGAGACGGTCATGCTGCTGGCGTAGGGGGTATGCTTTTTGCTGACGTTAGCGAGGGCAATCTGCAGGTGCTCGCGCCATGACGCGGCAACGCGGCGCAGACGGCCCTTCCACCACTTCTCGGTCTGCATACGCATGATCGCCGGGGTCACTTCCTCCGGGTCGAACAGGCGGGACGTGACCTTTTCCCACAGCGGCGGCGTCTGGCTCAGCTCGCGGGTGATGGTGGCGGCGGTCATGTAAACGCGGTGCGTGTATTTGTAATCCGACTCGTCGCTGGCCTGCGCGTGCGCCTGTACCAGCTCGGCGAGGATGAAATTAGCTACATCCCCGGCCAGCAGATCAACGTCGGCGCGCGCCATGTCGGGCAGACGGTTGAAGCGGCGCATCAGCTCCCACAGCGTACCAGCTGCGCTGGCTGCGCCAGCCTGTTGCGCGGCATTGCCTGCCAGCAGATTAAACGTGCCGCTGCTCATTTCGCCGAGGCGGTACTGCTCACTGACGCATTCGAGGCGTGGCAATGTGCGCTCAACAAAGGTTTTTGCTAAGTACGCATTGGCACGGGCAATGCCCTGGGACTTTTCAAGCTCGCTGACGCGGCGTTTAACGTCGAGCTGGATCAGCGTCGGCTGCTTTTCCAGTAACTCCTGCGCACGCGCCAAAGCCGCAATCATCTGACTGCGGCTGTGCATTTCCTCATAGGTGGGATAGGGGCTGGCGATGGCTTCCCGTGGAGCATTCCACGGGTAAGCGTATTCCTGAATCATTGAACCGCCTGTACTTCTGCAGACCAGTCAGCGCCTGCCGCCGGATCAACGCCGACAAATACTGCGCTCTCATGCGGACGACGCACGGCGATGATTTCCGAGGCGCGCTTGCCCTCACCGGCGGCAACGCCAACCGAGCGGGCTACGCTGATTCTGGTGATGTCGAAAGCGCGCAGGATGCTGCGGGTGTAGAAGGTGTCGCTGTTTGAAACGACAACCGGGCAGCGCTCAGAGACGTCCATCAGCATGCTGACCAGATCGTGATGCTCATCCTTGTCAAAGCCCGCCGAGTGGTAGTCCGAAAACGTCCCGTCATACGGCGGATCGCAGTACACCACGTCGCCAGCTTTAGTAAGGCGCAGCGTTTCGCGGAAATCTGCGCAGATAAACGTCGCGCGCTGCGCCTTTTCCGCGAATGCCTCAATTTCTGCCAGCGGGAAATAGGGTTTTGAGTAATTACCAAAAGAGATATTGAACTCGCCGCGACGGTTATAACGGCACATGCCGCGATAGCCGTTGCGGTTCAGGTACAGGAAATGCGCGGCGCGCTCCAGCAGGGGTAACGCCGGGTTATGGTTGAACGCCTCACGGACAGAATAATAACTTTCGCCTGTGGTGTTCTGATTGAACAGGCTGGCCGCCACAACGATAAAGGGGCGGGTGTGCTCCTTTATCTGGCGGTACATGTTGATCAGGTCGGGGTTAATATCCGCTACCAGATAGGAAGGGTAATCGGTGCTCATCATCACAGCGCAGGAACCGGCGAAGGGTTCGACCAGGCGATCACCTGCTGGCAGATGCGCCAGCAGCTCAGGCATTACTCGGGACTTGCTGCCCGCCCATTTCAGTATGGTTTTATCCATGCATCACCTCGAAAGCCTGTTCGCATAATTTAGCGATGCTTTCAATTTCGCTATTCATGGCTTCAAGAGAATCAATTGCGCTTCCACGAACACCTTTTTGAATCAGTCCATTTATCAACTGGCTTAACTTTGGGTAATACCCAATTGGCAAAAGAATTTCCGCGCCCAATCGTGCGCCCTCTTTTACTATTTTCTTTTCTGACAAAATGTATTGGTGCTGATCACTGGTAATAACCAGATTCTTTCCAATCTCAATTTTCATAATTCACCCCACGCTATTTTTTAAAGATGCTTTCGCGTACCGCTCGGCCATGTCCTGACAGCTGACACAGCGGGTCACGCCACGTACGGCACGGCGGCGCTGTTCTGGAATAGGGGCGTCGCAGTCTTCACAGAATGAAGCCGCAACGCTGATCGGGCGGTTAACTACGCTGGCGATGCTGCGCGCCAGCAGCTCATCGGCGCGCTGCTGCGCCATGTCGATAGAGTCGGCCATTAGTGCAGCTCCCGCGCCTGGTTTTCATAACGCTCGGCTTCTCTGTCCAGCAATTCAATAATTTCAGAGGCGGACATTTCCCTTTTTCGGGCATGGATTGCCAGCGCGGCAATATGGATAGATACAGCCAACGCATCATCACTACGCTGTTCTTTTTTTGCCTTACTAAGCATCGCGTTAAGCGCATCTGCATCAGCTTCAAACTTACGGTTTTGAATATTTCGCATTTCACTTTCTCCAGAATTTAGGCAAAAGAATGCCCGGCGGGTGTACGCCTTTTATTTACTTCGGGTTAATTAATTAGGCAGAGCCATTCGCTTCGGAAATAAACTCACGACTGCTTTTAGATGATTCATTGCACGAATAAGCGCCGCTCTTTCATCAGTAGTCAGTTCACTAAATTCAGCCTCGTGCCTGTCTTTACCGATGTTTGCCAGGAAGAAAATCGCGCTCAGCGCGCGTTTGTTGTCCTGGTAATTACTGTCTGTCACATCGCGCATTTCAGAGAAAAAACGAGTCATATCTTTTTCACAATTGCCGCCCATCAGTTGCGCGCGGATTAAAGCAACGTGATTCAGCGCCGAAACCCGTTGGCCGGCAGAAAGCTCGACCAGCATTGAATCGCCCTCGATAGCCATGCTTTACCTCTTTGCTCTTTTACCTGTACCTGCTGGCTCAGTACCGGATGCCAGCGCTTGCCGTTCTCGCCCATAATCCAGCCATGCCCGTATGACATCGACGGACTCTGACGCTTGAGGCGTGCCGCAAATGAAATCATCGTGCGCCCTCAGCTGATGCCAATCGAAGCACCCAGCCCGCTGATAGCGTCAACGGTTGAGGCTAAAGTCGGGTTAGAGTGAACGCGATTCTGCACGGCCAGCGCGGCCAGCATCATGCAGCGGATCCCGGTATTGGCAGCTTCCAGAATGCCGCGGCGGCAGGTTGCCGTAATACGCTCCGGGTTAGCGGCGTTAGCGGCCATATGCCCGACTTCGGCGGTCGCCTTCAGCACGTACGTCGGAAACTTCTCTTTTGCCAGCTCGTTAACCGGCACGCATGGCAGACATTGCAGCTGCGCCAGCACGCCGTCCATCAGCGTGGCGTCTTCGGTCAGATCGGTAAGCAACAGCACTTCAGGAACGGTCAGCTGATGCATTTGATCCGGGTTTAGCTTGTTGCGCAGAGTCTGCACTTTCATACCCGCCCGCTGCGCCAGCTCCGTCATGTTGTGCGTGAGCGCAAACTTTCGGCAGGCGTCGTCATATTCGTTATGGGTGGAAGTCTTAAAATCAAACATGGTCATTCCTTTGCTCAACTTAAATAATTAAGTTGTTACGCAGCTACGTATCTGCAATTGACACCTTGAGCGAGCAAACGCGCGCGGAAGGCAACCATGTTGATTCGGGCAGCGCCACCGTCTTTTTTACGTGGCATAACAAGGAGATCGCCATCTGCAACCATCTGTTTTACGGTGCGAAGGCTGTAACCATAGGCCTGTGCGAACTGTTCATAGGTCATCAGATCGGGGCCGCTTGGTATTGTAATTTGATGGGTCATAAGAGATTATCTCCGGTTGTAGTGATTCTAGTGCATTGGCGTGCATTTTGTTTTGGTTTTGAGAATCCTACTTCTCTTTTTGCTAACTGTAAACCACCCAATTGAAAATTTTAGGGGTTCTCATGCCTATGGAATCGAACAACGCAAAGGAAGTTTTAGAAAGAATCCTTTCATCTTATGGAGTTAGCTCAAGGCAAGAGTACTCTGAGCGGTTGAGTGTACCGCTTGGAACGATTGGGAATTGGGTCAGTCGCGGCAGCGTTCCAGGCGATTACATAATCAGGTGCGCACTGGATACAGGGGCAGATTTAGACTGGTTAGTGAATGGTAAACTTAAAAATGTAAGTTCGCAGCCTCGAACGCATCAGCTTAAGGGGCAAGCACTGCTTGAGCATATGGCCGCTAATGGAGGAAAAACCGTACTGCAGCGCATACTGCATGCATATGGTTTTACCATGCAGAAAGAACTAGGTGATTTGCTCGGCATACCTTCAGGCACCATGAGCGCATGGGTTCGCCGTGAATATTTTCCAGGGGATGTCGTTATAGCTTGTGCCTTGGACACAGGCGCTTCCCTTATGTGGTTATCGACTGGTTTACAAGATGAAGTGCCAGCCGAAAGCCCACAGAATTTTCAGCCTAATGGGATACCTAAGTTTAAGCTTATTGGCGGAAACCTTGAGAAACAACCCGATATTAAATTAGATTTGGCTTTGCTGGGCTTATCAATGAAAAAGCCGGTATATGTAGAAAGGGGCGCTGTTTCTTGGATTATTGAAGAGGACTCTCAAACAGTTGGCAACGGAGACTGGCTCTTAGATATAGATGGGAATAAAGATGTTTATAGCGTTTCACGCTTACCCGGAAATAGGCTAAAGGTTGTTAATAATTCATCATCATTTGAGTGCTCAGTTAGTGATGTGACGTCAATAGGCATGGTTATTTTAACGCTTACTAAAAATATATAGGTTTTCTATGACCCATTTAATTCTGATATTACTATCTTTTATCTTTGGCGCGGTAGCTACGCATTACAGGCTCAAAACTGTAGGCTCAAAAGGCTTTATGGCTTTTGTAAACTTATGCTTCGGTACTGCGATTTTCACAGTTATCATGCTTGCAACCTTTTTTGCCCCTATGTTTATTTCTTATATATACGCTGCTTTAGTTATCTTTTTTACATTCGGGATTATCTCCGATTATCAAAAGCGATTAGCTAAATAATTATGGCAATAAAAAAGTTACCCACTGGTGAGTGGCTTGCAGACTTCTACTTGAACGGGCGGGGCAGTCGTCGTATTCGCAAAACCTTTGTAACTAAGGGAGAGGCCGTAGCTTTTGAGGATTACACCCGCTCTGAGGCAGAAAATAAACCGTGGATTAAAGAAAAAGAGGACCGTCGTAAGCTGAGCGAGCTTATAGAGCTTTGGGATTCCCTCCACGGACAATCACTTAAAGCAGTTAAATCTCGCAAAGCTAAGCTGGAAATCGTATGCAAGGGCTTAGGAGATCCGATAGCTTCTCAGCTCACCGCGAAAGATTGGGCGCATTACCGCGATCAGCGCTTAAAGGGTAAAATTTCTAATGGCTATCACGATGATGAATCTAAGTGGAAAGTAAAGCCCATCACGGTCAACAGAGAGCAAAACTATCTGTCGGCGGTATTCAATGAACTAAAGCGGCTCGGGGAATGGAATTTGCCCAATCCCCTCGATGGTGTCAGAACGTTTCGGGAAGATGAAAAGGAAATGTCCTGGCTGACCTTGAGGCAGATCACCGAGCTGCTGGACGGATGCGAGCGCTACGGCAAGCCTGATTTAACTATGATATG
>Ga0153962_1000206_pt1 | contig 12738 bp, 13 predicted proteins | sample TSFL046MetaG_FD_106657 | JGI IMG/M metagenome (GOLD analysis project Ga0153962, IMG submission 106657) | Attine ant fungus gardens microbial communities from Florida, USA - TSFL046 MetaG | ecosystem: Host-associated > Fungi > Mycelium > Unclassified | place: USA: Florida, Withalacochee...
GATAATTATATAATTTATTTCTCCTAATTATTCTCCTAATATTAATAATAGTAGGATAGCATAGTAGACTACTCTCCTCCTATTCCGGACTTCCTATAAGTACTGAGTAGTTACAGTGTAATTTCTCAGTCTGTAAATTAACGTCATCTGGTCCTAATCTCACCTTGTCCACTCCGGCTCCTTCACTCGACTCCTTAGGACCTCTGTCTCTACGACTTTCACTACTCCGAAATATGCGACCAACCTCATGACCGGAGACCGGGGCGCAACACACAAGTTGAAGCCAAGGTCGTTCAACAAGTCGTTCTCCGCTCTGACGTCCTTGACAGTCCGCCGGAGCCTTCTTTCTATCATCGCTAAGTACATCCCTCCCCAACATTGTACATTTCTCCGGAACGGAGTGTGGTTTCTAACTATTACTTTATATCTCCTTCCTCCGGAATTCTGTCCTTGATAATCATATTCTTGGGTAAGTGGTAATTTGGTGATAAAGTCAGCTGAGATATAGCTTCATGGCTTTTCCAGAATTGCATTGGGTATAAGTTTCCCTGCTAGGGCTTTGCTCTATTTTTGTACCTCTAACAGGCATCACATCCATCTACATATTTTCCTACTTTCTTTGTTACCTCTGGCCACTAATAGTTCCTAGTGACCAACTCCATTATTTTCTACCTTCCCCCATGCCCTCCTACTGGGGTATCATGATGTAGTTGGATTATTTCTCCCCTCAGTTCTCCTTCCAGTATATATATCTGTCCTTCTTTCATGATTACTTCATCCTCTATTTCCTATTTTTTATTTTTCAATAACTTTATCCCCACCCCTTTTAATTCTTCCACTACTTTTACTATCTTTTCATCTCCCTTCTGTGCTTTCTAGATCCTCTTTCTTGGGTCTCCTTCTTCTACTAGTGTTTCCACTCTCCTGATCTATTCTAGTTTTATCAACGTCTGGTCTTCATTATCTTTTTTTACCCCCTCCTGCCAGTCTGGTCTCCTGCTTAACCCATTTGCCTTTTCCATGCTTCTCTTTGGCACATGTTTTAGTGTGAAATTAAATTGTGAGAGATATAGGGCCCATCTAGCCTGTCTTCAGTTTAACTTTTGACTTGTCATAAAGTACTAGAGGTTTTTGTAATCCATTCAGATTTTAAATTCCATCTTTGCCCTCTCCAGGTAGTGCTTCCATGTTTCTAGGCATTGGATTACTGCTAACATCTCCTTGTCATAGATTTCATAATTATGCTCTGTAGCATTTAATGACTTAGAGATGAAGGCTACTAGTCTTCACTTCCTATCTTCACATTTTGTCAACAGCACTCCTCCTGTTGCATAGTCTGAGGCATCTGCCTCCACCTTCATTTCCTTATCAATATCTGGGATTGCTAGAATAGGTTCTATGGTAAATGCCTCTTCCTGCTTCTGTTCCCACTTCCACTTCTGCTCTTTTCTTACTAACGTATGCAATAGAGTTGCTATTCTGGCAAAATTTTTAATAAACCACCTATAGTAGTTAGCAAGGCCCAAGAATTTTTGTACTTTCTTTATGTTCCTTGGTACAGGCCAGTTTAATACTCTATCTACTTTTTCTTTCTACATCTCTACTCCTTTTGGACCAATTACTACTTCTAAGAATTCCACCTCCCTTACTTTCCATTTACATTTCTCTGGTTTTATGAACAGGTCATTTTCCTCTAGCCTTCCCAATACTTTCTTAACCAACTTGTTGTGCCCTTCTTTAGTGTCTGTTATAATAAGGATATTGTCAATAAATGTTGCAGTGTTTCCTTGGTTTATAAGGTCTTGGAAAAGGTCGTTCATTATTGTTTGGAAGGTAGCAGGGGAGTTAGTTAACCCAAAGTACATGACTGTTGGTTCATATGCTCTGATATGTGTTGTGAATGCTGCTTTCCATTCATTACCTTCTTTGATTCTGATGTTGTTATATTTATATCTCAGGTCTAACTTCGTGAACATCTTTCTCTTTTCTACCCCATCCAATATATCTGCAATAAGAGATAATGGATATCTATTTTTTATCATCTACTGGTTTATGTGTTGATAGTTTTGTACCATCTTTCGTGTCCTATCTTTTTTTGCCACAAAATGCACTAGTGACATTTGGGGTGACTTAGAGGATCAAATGTATCCTTTTCTTAGCTGATCTTCCACAAATGCTTGTACCTCCTCTTTCTCCTCTCTTAACAACAAGTAAACATTTTCTTTTCTTGGTATGAATCCCTCCTTTAGCTCTATGGTGTGGTCCCAAGTTTTTCATACTGGCTTCTTTTCTGAGTCCTTTTTCCCAAATACTTTCTTCTATTTCCAAAATTTCTTGGGTACCAGTTTCCTCAGTATATCTGCATTTTCATCTTCTTCTGTTCCTTTTACCACTTTTCCTTTTACCTCCTGCTTTCTTTTTCCACATATAGGTGAACATCACATTATTTTTACTTCTCCCTTCTCCCAATCTATCTCTGGGTTGTTGTCACAAACTTCATTCAGCCATATCTCCATCAATTCTTTGATAATTCTCATAGTATCAATAGTTACAGAAAGCCCTTGAAAAAACCTTTCAACCAATGCCAGTCACATCCTGAGGCAATCAATATTGGCTGAGATATTAGGCAGATCAACTGGTAACTACCATAGTACTGTTTATTAAATCACCAATATCTCGGAAACTGCCACAATCTAAGCTTCACTTTTAGGTATCAGAAACCCTCTTTATACCACTCAGAATGAGCCTAAAACAACACCAAGGCAATTAATATTAGTGGAGATATGAAGACCTCAATGTTTGCACATAGATTTCATTAATTACCCATAGATAGTCATCTGTCCTTTTCTTAGAACAAAGGACAGCCTCCATATGGTTAAGTTATCACTATTTTTAGCACAGAGGCACTACCATATGTAGAACAATAGGTAGTAGCATGTGATGCTCTGTTCTAGTGTATAGACCATCACAATTCTGTATATAAGAACTCCCTGTCTGAGGATTAGACCTCAGACTTAACAACTTCTTTTGTCACTGTATAAACTTCGCATTTTTGAACCATTCACAGTTCTAAAGCACCAATCACAAATAAGTAAGTGACCTTTTGTAATAGTTTGTTAAGTCTACTGTTTTCTGTCCCCCTTGATTCTGTAAAGAACTTGGGGGTTGTGTTCATTCCAGATGAGAGTTCTGGGGCATTGAGGGTGTCTCTGTTTCTGTAAAAGGACAGAAGACTTACTGAGGGCTTAGAGTGGATTTCTGTTAAGGACCTATCTCTATAGTAGGGTGGATCTCAGGCATAAAGGGAAAGGTCTGTCTCTCAGAATGATGAGAGTAGGCTAGCTTGTGTATCACAGCTGGTCCTGAAAGACTTCAGATTTGTGTAAAAATTTCTAAAAAACCCTTGCAGATGGCTGGAACTACTCTGAGATCCCCATTCCTCCTCCATGAGCCAGTAAGAGAAACTGAACATGACATCGACTCTACTCCCTCAAGACAGAACCTCTCATCAATGTTGGAAGGACACTTTTTAGAGTAGTGTAGTGTAGTTTTTCTGCCCACACACTTCATCTGCTAAAATAGAGATATCATGCTCACTTTTGCCTCCAAGCTATGCCTGCCATTAGAAACACCAAGAAGACCCTTATTGAACACCTCTCACTGAAACAGGAGAGTGTGAAGGACAAGTCATTACTGGAGAGAATTGGAATGAATCCCACTCTATCTACAGAACTCTACGACAAACTTGTTGAAGCAGACCCTTGCTGGCACAAAGTAGATAATTTCTACTTCTCATCCTGTCCCCCAGAGCTACATTTTCACAAAAACAAGAAGTTATTATGCATTAAGGAGTACAAAGAACTCCTGGAACCCACCTTGGATCATATATCATCTTTTTTCACAAAAATGAGTGAAAACAAGACCTAGGCTAAGGATCCATAGTATGACTCTCTGTGGAAATGGTTCAATCGACTACAGGATATAATCATCAAGCTAGATGAGATTGGTCACAAGCTTACAGCTAAAGAGTAGAGAATATTAAAAGGCATTTGCAAGTGTCTCAAAAATGTAGATTTTTCCAAACTAGCTACTAGAGTACCAGAAATTTGTAAAGCTCTTCTAGAGCTCAAAATTACTATTCCATAGACATAAAATGAATGGAATGGTATTCGGTATAATATAATGGCATTAAGAGGCTAAAATTGAGCGTTTTTTTTTTTTACCCTCTTGAAAATATACTCGAGAACTGTAATTAATTACTCAAATTAGACATGTCAACTTTTACCAACTTTACCATCACTGTTCCCTTTACTGACTTCAGCACTGAAAATTAGGAAGCACTTGTCAGGGACAGCACAAACCCTGAGAATATCTCCTGGGATGAAGTTGAGATGCTGATGCTACAAAATGCACATCGAGGCACCACTCATACCCTTAAGAACTATGTTGATCAGGTGCTCAATAGAGCAATCAACCACTACAATAGTGCCTTGACCACTGTATATAATAGAATTGCTTCCTTAGTGTAAAAGGATAGCTCTATCTCCACCCCTAAACTGCAAAGCGATACTCTGGAGCAGCCTAAGTCTGTTCAAGTATTACTAAAGTAATACTTAAACACACTAGTATAGCTCCGATCACAGAGACCCTGACACTTAGAATGCAAATCCAGTATATAGTGTAGAACATCCCTTCAGGAGCCTCATTCTAATCTCTGAGAATTCTCCTAGAGGTGAGTTGTATCATAATTGCAAACTGTAATATTAACTGAGGATTCTCCTAGAGTCTTGTGCCCCAGTTGCCCTTACACTTAGAGACAGAGGTCACCTGCCTCCAGGGAGCCTTGTTAGCTCTCCCTGGGGGAAACATCACCTCAAAGGCCAAGGTACCAGAGCTACCAACATTTGTAGGCTCTGAAAACAAAATGCACCTGCATGATTAGTTGAGCCAAATTGCTCTATATTGTTCAGCATCTGGTATTATTGTGGATGATCAGAAAATTGTATGCATCCTTACTAGATTACATGCTCCTGCTGTCACACCAGACAATTGTTTAGGCAATAAAAGTGACATTTTTTACCATAATAATAAGAATAACCAGCTCGAAAGGCAAGTTCAGCCCCCCAGAGATGTTTCCTAGATGCCCAGTTGTAGACTCGAGCACATCACTTGAGTAGCAGAGTAGTGGCTGTGACCACCACTACAAAGACCTCATAAATATTATCCAGAGAATTTCATAACAGATTTATAACAGAACTTCCCTCTAGAATGCTCTCGAGAGCAGAAAGGACCTTAGAAGATTGTTTTCCATAAGGATGACATCATATCTTGGCAGCAGTCACTTATTTATAATATCTAGGTTACCATCAGAGCAGGGCCATCATTGCTGATGGCTAATTATAGCAAGAACTAGCAAGACAAGTCCTCTCAAGGGCTGCATTGCAAACCTAACAGAAGAAGACTGAGGCTTAAAAATGTAATGAGATATAAAGGAGTAGTAGAAGGACTAGAGAGGTCAGATAGAGAGATAGAAGAAGACGTGTTTGATAAAGACAATGTGCTCGAGAGCAAGACAACTCGAGATTGCTGCCTCTCTCTACAGTCTATCAAAAGGCTTGAGAGCCATCTATCATTCAGAGAAGATCCCTAGGAGTAGGATTAGAGGAGTGGGGAGTGGTAGCCAAGTGATTGGGAGAGGTGCCATCTCATCATTTCACTCTTACTATCTTTGGGAATTTGGGAGTTTTCTTTGTTTCTTTTCTTTTGTTGTATCATTGCTTTGAAATCCTAATAAAATACTCTAGGGCACAGAGAGGAAAAAGACTCTTCCCCCCCATCATTTTTAGGGAACCACTCAGAGGCAATCACTCTTAAGCTAGTGGATAGTTCCAGAAGCTAGTTTGAGATTTAAGTGAAGTAGATCTATGACACATTGCTAGTATATATACTACACCAGACAATCACATGGGCAGTCACATGCACATGGATCAGTAATCACAATTGTCCTAAATATAGATAGAAGACATCATACCACATAACACAGATAGGAGAAGCAAGGAATGATAGGAATGCAATACACAATCTGTTAACAGGCCACTAATAGATTCAGACCCTCAGAACTTACTAAGCATTATCCTAGATGTCCCCTTACAATCATCTCTCCCTCTGTTGCTTTAGAGCTAAAAGGCTATTTGAGTGATTTAAGGTTTTTTTTGTGTTTGCTTTATGAAAACTCTATAAAACTTCTCTCAAAGGGAGACTCAAGCCTCAATAGACTTGGGCATTCACTTACACTAGGAACTAACCACTCGCTATGTGTTTTTGGAGTAGGTTTCTAGTTGTACAGTCAGCTAAAGTAGAGCCTGCATGATGGCATGGGAGTTCTAGGTAGTACTGCTGTATCAAGGGCAAGCCAGGCTACTAGACTAGGTAAGGTAGTAGTGTCACAGTGCGAGATGAATGCATGCCTTAGAAATTCTATTATGGTGAGGGTTCTCTCGAGTGGATACTAAAAACATTTCTTTTCTTCTTAGGTTTCTATTTAATATGTTTTGGCTATTCTTTGGACATTCTCATTCAGTAAGCTCTCTATTATTTGATTTATCTCCCCAGTGCCTATTTGTTTAGTGCACAATTGTAAAACAACTTGGAGATTTCACCTCTTTGACCTTGCTTTCACCTTTGTTTTGTGATCAAACCTTTTGATCCCCATCACTGCCAGCACATATATGAAGTTATATTATCATAAGGTGCAAGCAGGACAAGGTGTTGGATCCTGGGGCGACTTTGCCCAGGAACTAAAAAATATTTATGAACAAAGAGATGACAAGGAGAGAGCAAAGAAGGAACTAACAGTGCTCTAGGTTAACAAGGACCTAGCTAAAAAGAACTTTGTCAAGTACGCTGAACGATACAGGACATTGGCAAGAATTGTCAATTATAGTGATGAAGTTCATATCGACAAAATAAAAGAAGTTATTCCTAATGAGCTGCAAAATGCACTCATCATATATGAAATTACAAATCAATGTCCCAAGACATGGGACAACTATCTAAAATTGTTGATGCAAGTATATAAGGCCTTACATCCAGACAAGGCCCAGGGTGTTAGGGCACACTCTACATACAAGGTGAAGGCACTAAGAAGCTAATGGATAGATCCTGAAGCTAAGGTGATATTCAACTGAGGTATATCTACGACAGAAGACTAGTATTTATACTACTAAATCGTCAAGGCATCGTTCTCATGGTTCCTGACAGATATTCACACATTGTCCAATAATAGATTTAGAGGCTCACACGAGATGTCGACGGAAAGAAGGGAAGGAGAGAAGTAGGAATGCGATCGGAGAGATGACGGCTCTTAGGTGGGAATCTACTCATGTCACTAAGCACTGCCCTAGGGTAGTCCCCTTACACAGGGCGCAATATTTAGTCCAGAGACAAATGTAGAGAAAAGTGAAGGAAAGAAGGACCTAGATACAATGGAAATAAATAAGATTCAGAAAAAGGAAGAGAAGAACTTGCAATACTGCCAAACATGTGCTAAAAAAGGCTTTAAGAATAAAGCAAAAATGCATAATACTGTAGACTGTTACGACAAGCTAGACAATGAGGACAAACATCCTCATAAAACCTCTTCTCAGAAACTATCTCCACTAGGTCCAAGCAAAAATAAAAATCAGTTGTTTAGAGCATAGCTAATGAAATTATTGGAGAAAGAAAGTGATAACCCAGAATCCCCTTCTGAGGATGTCAATGTGAATAGCGCATCAATTGAGGAAATCCCTGATCCTGTTCCCCCAAGTGAGAAGGGAAAGAAGACTTCCAAATTGGATTTTCCCTTAGGACTGTAGAATATAACGTCTGTAATCTACAGTCAAAGGATAGTATACCCTCAATTAGCTCCCAAAAGTTGGAAGTAGTACTGGAATCTTGTAATAATATAGTATGCAACAAGACTACCTTCTTTAAAATTCCAGTTACACTTTGGGTATATGGCAAAAAAGTACAGACCGAGGCTTTAGTTGATTTGAGAGCTATCATAAACTTCGTTGACAGAGTCATCGTGGAAAATAATAACCTGGTAACACATAAACTAGCAAATCTATATCATGTAATCAATACAGATGGCACTCCCAACAAGGTAGGACAAATAACTGAGTATGTCCAATGTTATAAGAGCCCCAAAAAGGAACTAACTTCCTGTGCGTTTGAACATCTGATCTATAACCTCAAGTCATACAATGGGATATAAATAGCATGGAAATTTAGATAATCAGATCAGGTGACCAGGTCAGGTGATCATAGAATATTCTGGAAGGACATGTGATCATGGACTAGTAGTCGTACAGCCACTGTAAAGTAGTATAAGTAGTAGACCAATCCAACGAAGAACTCCATCAAGTTTTTTCTGAACATCCACCTAGGGTGATCACTAAGAACTATCACAGTCCTTCGATAACATCCAAGCTTATGTAGAAATTGGATCACACAAGATGACCCAACACCTCTTTGTCACCAATCTAGAGAATAAGAAGATGATGATTGGTTACTCATACTTGTATAAGCATAATCCAAATATCAATTGGTTAAAAGGTCAATGGGAGTTCACTAGGTGCCTGGATACATGTGCTAGTAAAGTCTGTAAAATATGAGATGTAGAAGCAGAAGCTAATGAGCTTTACCTTGAAATGGATGTCAGTGGATTTCTCTTATTGGACGACATAGAAGATGAGGACCTCGACAATCACATTCTTAGCTGGACAGATATGACTGACCCAGGCAGTCATCAACAGGCAATGATGATTGCAACTATACTTAATAATTGAGACCAATATGGGGACTTAGATTGTGAAGACACAAAGACCTGGAAGGCTCATGTACCAGAATGGTTACACGAGTATGGAAATGTGTTTTCAAAGCATAAGTTAGAGAGAATGCCATTACGGAAACCATATGACTATGCTATTGACTTCATGGAAGGTGCAAAGCTTCCCAAGCCAGCAAAGGTCTATCTACTATCTTTAGCAGAGAAATGTTTCTTTGAGCAAAGTAGCATTAAATATTTGGGTGTAATAATATTAGAAAATAAAGTACAGATGGATGAGGAAAAACTTTTAGGAGTTCTAGAGTAGCCAGTACCAACTAAAGTCAAGCAAGTACAAGCATTCTTAGGCTTTGCAAATTTCTATCATAGGTTCATTGAGAACTTTGCCAAGATGTCAAAGCTACTCTTCGATTTGACCAAGAAGAATTGTACCTGGAATTGGGGCATTGAGCAACAAAATGCTTTTGAGACACTAAAAAAGGCCTTTACCATAGCCCCAGTCCTAAGAATACCAAATGATGAAGATCCCTTTAAGTTATCCACTGATGCCAGTAGCTTTGCAACAGGAGTGTAAGGGGCACACTTGGTGAGGCACCCAGTCACACTGCAGTATAGTAAAGCAGGCATCTTAAGAAGAAGCGATGGATAGCCCAGGAGCTTCAATCATTGTTGAGGTAAGGTATTCTACCGTACATTACTAGCTACTTATACTAGACTAGCCCGGTCTGTGCGCCGGTCGCTATGGCCACTGACATCAGGACAATAATAACTACACTACCAGATATAGCTATGTAGTACTGTGATAGAGACCTGAACTAGAGAGAAGGAAACTATAGACCATGGACTCCAAGGATCCGTGGGAACACTAGATGATATGAACCCTACCAGGTTATCTAAGCGATCTCAGGGTTGTCCCCTTACAAGGAGCAGTCTTATTGCAAAAAGATATGCAAACTAACCTGTGGTACCCAGTAGCTTTCTTTTCTAAGTCATTAGATGTCCATGAAAGGAACTACGAAATCTATGACAAGGAGCTACTTGTGGTAATTTAGGGACTAGATGTTAAGACTCTAAACCTCACAGTTGAATATGCATTTCAACTTAAAGCTTATATCTAACACTTGATATCTTTATGCTCCTTGCTAGAGGATCCAGTTAAGGTTTTCAGTGAAGTTATATCAGAGAAGATATGTCAACAAGACTTTGAGTAGCACCCTTGAGGTTGTCCTAAGACAAGTAAGAGTACCGATTCCTCAGAGTAAGGATTTTACAAAGGGAATACAGAAAGAGAGAACTTGCTGTTCTCTTCTCTTTCTGGGCTGTATTTATTCTAACTAGGTATTGTGACTATGTTACAATGTGGTAACACTACTTGTAACTAAGGGTGACTAGTTAAGTGACAGTCCAGTGACAGAAGCAATGAGGGTGACAAGTTGAGTCAGTGTCTATTAATGGGTTAGTCCGATATTGTTCCATTTAGCACAAGTCCAAAGATCAAGAAGGGAAATAGTCCAAGGTTTCTCTGAAGAGTTCTGTCCATATCATGAGTCCATCTGTCAAGGATGTGCAGAGCGGGAGCGGAGTGACCCGGAGTGGAGCGGAATTACTCCGGAGTGGAAGGGAATTAACAACAAAAGTGGGGGAACAACCTTGGCCTCAGCTCGTGCGCTGTGCCTCGATCTACTGTCGTGTGTGTGGTTGCATATTTCAGGAGGACTGAATTGTTGCCAGGAGTCTTGGAAAGGAGTGGTATAGGTTGATAGGAGTGAGAATAGGACAAGGAGAAGACATAAATGACTTTAATCTACGAACTAAGGAACTCGGATGTAACTACTAGAGTACTTATACTAAGTCTGGAATAGGAGGAGTACCAGTAACTAGTCTATATTGTGATCCTATAGGAGTAGACAACAGGAGTTTAGGAGCAAAAAATTAGTAATAATATAAAATATAAAAGAAATTATATTATTAAATGGGTATTTTCCGTCATATGACACCATCATCTCTTAGAGTCTCTAGATATTTAATGCATTACTACATAGTAATGTCTTTGTTTTGTGTCATCAATATTTCTTCTTGCATCGCCAACATCTCATCCACTAGCCATTCATTATCAGACCAGGGCTGATAATAACTGTAGTCCCACTCGATGTTCATAATACTAGAGGAATACAGGCACCATTTGGAGAAACATCTACATAAAATTGAGATCTGGTTGGATTATCAGAACCTCATATTTTTCAGGATAGCTCAAAAGCTGACCAGGAGGCAAGCAAGATGGGCATTATTCATGACTCATTTTGACTTTGTACTCTACCATAAACCAGGAAAGACAATGTGGGCAGAAGACTCCTTGTCCAGATGAACAGATCATGAAATGGGGATAGACCTCAACAATACAAACCAGGTATTGCTAAAACCTGAGTTCTTCACTATCAATGCATTAGAGGCTACTCATGAATCACCAATAAATGACAAGATAATCCTAAAGAAGGTCAAAGCTGCACTCTTATCAGATGAAGTCACAAAAAACCACAAGTCGTTACTCAAGTCTGGTCCTAGAGAATTCGAAAAATCCTTACAAGACTAGAACTATGAGAATAGACTACTCCTGTATAAAGAGAAGATATATATCCCTCATAGCATGGATGATACTTTGCAACAACAGATCGTTCAGATGTATCATGATTTTCTATCTGCTGGACATCTAGGTCAGTGAAAGACCTACAAGTTGGTCTCCAGAAATTACTGGTGGCCTGGGATGACTACATTTGTCAAGAAATATGTTACAGTGTTATGCTACTAGAGAATTTTCTGTGGAAATGTACCATGGGATATACATTATACCCCTGGATTTCACTATTAGAATCCACTCTAGAGACCTCCTACAAGCCCCAGACATAATCTAGACCCAAGATTGGGTACTTCTCTTAGGTAGTAACCAAGCTGCCACATGCTAGAATAGCATATACCTCAGAAGGCAAAACTGATGAGCTAGCATTAGGTTTCTCAGATACAGACTTTTCAGGCCTGCTACTCCATAGAAGGTTGCCCAAGCGACTGCTGCATCTTATCTCATGAAAGAGTAGGGTATATGGTAGAAAACATTCACCAACTTAACCTCTCACCAAGATCACCCCTTACACACTCAAGAGAATCGCATTTACAACCTCAAGAGCTTCTGAGATGAAGGCAAGGGCCAAGGAGGCTCCCCCCATCAATCTCCACTCTAAGAAATATATTAGAATATTACAAATGTTAGAGACTCAATTATAAAGAAATAGAAAAGAAAACTCTCTATTCTACTACTCTCCCTCGCATCTCTCCTCTATGACACCACCATGCAGTCATGACAGCCATCACCTTCCTGTCCTCCATATCTCCCAGACATGACCATGTGATCCTGCTTCACCTCTATACTTCACTCCTGCCCATTGTTTTCCAGACCCCAAACCAGCTTCCTTCTATTCCGAATACGGTCTAGAAACACATGATAGTGTGTCTGAGTGTCAGCAATATGATTGTTGTCTGGCAGTGCATCCATTTCTTAACTAAGTCCAGCAGTGATGGGATCACTAGTCACTGATAGACTTTTGATCTGCCGTCTTGGTGTCATATTAGTCTAAGTCCGCTCTAGATCAAAATTGTCTCACATTCCAAAGATATCTCTGAGCCTCTGATTTCTCAAGCTTCAACATTGATAGTCTGTATCTGAGAAACCTGATGCTAGCTTATCAGTTTTGCCTTCTGAGGTATATGTTATTCTAGCATGTGGCAGCTTGGTTACTACCTAAGAGAAGTACCCAATCTTGGGTCTAGATTATGTCTGGGGCTTGTAGGAGGTCTCTAGAGTGGATTCTAATAGTGAAATCCAGGAGTATAATGTATATCCCATAGTACATTTCTGC
>Ga0153962_1000207_pt1 | contig 12730 bp, 10 predicted proteins | sample TSFL046MetaG_FD_106657 | JGI IMG/M metagenome (GOLD analysis project Ga0153962, IMG submission 106657) | Attine ant fungus gardens microbial communities from Florida, USA - TSFL046 MetaG | ecosystem: Host-associated > Fungi > Mycelium > Unclassified | place: USA: Florida, Withalacochee...
TCTTAGAACAAAGGACAGCCTCCATATGGTTAGGTTATCATTATTTTAGCACAAAGACACTACCATATGTAAAACAATAGGTAGTAGTCAGGTGATGATCTGTACTAGTGCACAGACCATCACTTTTCTGTATATAAGGACTTATAGTCTGAGGATTAGATCTCAGACTTAACAACATCTTTTGTCACTTGTCTAACTTCGCATTTTTGAACTCTTTAAAGTATCAAAGCACCCATCACATATAGTAAGTGACCATTTGTGATACTTTTCCACACTTCTTATGTGTAGTAAGTCTAAAAGAAAAGAAAAAGAAAAGAAATATAAATAATGACTTAGCTGTTTTGTCAAGTCATGACAATAGTATTAGGAATATGTGGTTTAGAGAAGGAAAGAATTGTGCAATATCAAATGCAATAACACTAGTATGGTATTATTTGACCTAGCCTACTCTCACTAGATGAGTAAGATAAATTCCTATGTCAACTGTTGATTTTTGTCATATTCTACTGAATTGATTGGGATAAAGAAAAACATTAGCTGTAGTGTAAAATTATAGCTAGTTGCTAATGACTTTTTTGATGAGTTTGCTAATCATGTTGAGTAAGACAATGGGCCTGAACGATTTTGAAGAGTTGTACAAGGGCTTATTAGGCTTGGGGATAATAACAAATGTTGAATTTTTAAAGTAGTTGGGCCAGTGCTCTACTAGGATATAAGCATTAGCAATATTAGTCAAGTGAGTAAGACACATATTGTCTAATAAAATAGTTTTAAGATGATTCCATGAGATATAGTTGGGGCCTGGGATAGATGAGATAGAGCATTTGGTTACTGTATCTATTATGAACATAGAATGGAACTACAACTATTACCAACTATGGAGTGACAATGAGTGGCTACTACTAGAATTGATAGATGATAACTTCTCTATGAAAGAAGGAGAGGAAGACAATACTGAAAGCTATTTATAGCTTTTGTATAAGCAGAAGTTCTGGGTTGAGCAAGAAAGAGACATTAGACTCTTAGACAATTCTCAGATAGTGATCTAGACACAAATAGGACAGTACTAAAAGGAGAATCATCAGACTAATCTATTTAGAGTACTGATTTAACTTGTCACCCCCAGTCATACTAGTAGTAATAGTAGTCACAATTCTAGATAGTATAAATACAGTCCAGAAAGGACAAGAACAGCAAGTTCTCTCTTTCTGTGGTTTTTGTATAAAACTCCTACCCTTACAACCTCATACTCTCTTTAGTCTTTGGACTATAGTACAAGGTGTGACTTAAAGTCTTGATACTCTCACTTGTAATATAACTTCACTAAAAACCTTAACTAGATCCTCTGTCAAGGAGCATAAAGATATTAAGTATTGATATAAGCTTTGAGTAGAACACATACTCTACTTTGAGGTTTAGAGTCTTAACAGTATCTTTTAGTTCCTGTTTTGAGGGCCATTCAATGTTTGGGCAGTTTAGTATTTCATTGAGATAATTGGAATTGATTGGACAGTTGAGTATCAAGTTGTAAGACTGGTAAAGCATATTCTATAATCTGTTAAGTAAGTCACATGGAGTACCTTCAAATGATATAGCTCCAATAGCAGGGAGGGTTTTCTTTTGGACCTAGTTCATTAAATCCCATGGCCTCTTATTTGAAGAGGCTATTTTGAGAATTTTCTGGTCAAAAAAACTCTTTTTCTAATCATGGATTTGAAGTTCTTCTAATTATTAGTACTGTTGTTGTTTTGGTATCTATTAATCCTATCAGTGTACTCAGTATTCCACTACTCCTTAGAGTGTTTTGTAATGTGTATTTCTTTTGAGTGCTTATCCCAAGCTTTTTGGAATATTATTTCAAGATGGGTTACTGTCATATTCCAGAAATCTAACAATTATGTAATTTATTTCTCTAATTCTCCTAAAAAATTAATAATAGTAGGATAGCATAGTAGACTACTCTCCTCCTATTCCAAACTACCTATAAGTACTGAATAGTTACAGTGTAATTCCTCAGTTTGTAAATTAATGTCATTTGGTCCTAATCCTATCCTTGTCTATTTCAGTCTCTATCCTATATCCCTAGGACCTCTACTCTGTCAACTTACCCTCATTCTGAAATAAGTGACCAACCTCATGACCAGAAACCAGGGCACAATACATAAGTTGAAGCCAAGGTCATTCATCAAAAGTCATACTCTACTCCAACGTTTTATCCTGTTTGCCAGAGTCTGCTTTCTTAGGTTTCCTACTATCACTAAGTACTATTTATTCTCCAAAGTAGTACCATATATCTGTCCTAGAGTATAATTCTATTTATAACTCCTCCACTCTGTTATCTGTCTGCCTGTATTTGATAGTTATACATACCTCTAGGTCTTCCTTGATATTGATGTTCTCAGTGTTTGTAGTATAGATGTTGGAAATAATAAAATTGACAAATCTTTTTCTTCATTGTTGTCTATTTTTATGATACATTTGGTGTTGCTGATGTTCATACCATATATACCAACTCTAATAATAAGTAGGGCATAGTCTGATGGTTTTCTAAGCTCTAGGAGGATTTTGTGCTGATTAAAACCTCTGTTGAGTAGTAGGAGAAAGACTAGATGTTAAGACTCTAGACCTTATAGTTGAATATGCATTTCAACTTAAAGCCTATATCTAACACTTGATATCTTCATGCTCCTTGTTAAAGGATCTGGTTAAGGTTTTCAGTGAAGTTATATCAGAGAAAAGATGTTAACGAGACTTTGAGTAGCACCCTTGAGATTGTCCTAAGACAAGTAAGAGTACCAATTCCTCAGAGTAAGATTTTACAGAGGGAATACAAAAAGAGAAAACTTGTTATTCCCTTCTCTTTCTGGTCTGTATTTATCCTAACTAGGTATTGTAACTATGTTACAATGTGGTAACACTAGTTGTAACTATAGGTGACTAGTTAAGTGACAGTCTAGTGACAGAAGCAATAAGGGTGACAAGTTGAGTCAGTGTTTAATAATGGGTTAGTCTGATGTTGTCCCATTTAGCACAAGTCCAAAGATAGAAAGGGAAAGATAGTCTGAGATTTCTCTGAAGAGTCCTGTTCATTCTTGTGAGTCCATTGTCTCTTAGAGTCCTCAGACATTTAATGCATTACTGCATAGTAATGTCCTTGTCTAACATTGCCAACATCTTGTCTACTAGCTACTCATTATCAGACTATGGCTGATAATAGTTGTAGTCTCACTTGATGTTTATAACACTAGATCTAGAACTGAGTTTGTGCTACTACTATTGTTAGTGTATCTTGTAGATACTGGATAGATGTGAAGAGATCAAGTCTAAGGCTATCAGCAATTGTAAGAAGATTATCAGTATGCTATGAGTGGTATGGGAAAGAGAGATCCTAGTCACTATTCCTTATGTTGAAGTCTTCTGTCATTAGGAGAGCATTGTTGAGAGTAGAAGAGGTGTTACATAGAGTGTGTAAGACTTGTTGATGATCATCAGAGTATACATTGATAATGAAGTTGAGGTTTTGGCTATTGTAAAATGAGATAACATTGATGTCATGATAATTAATAATGTCTTTTTGTAGTGTAAATCTAAGTCTTCTATATCATTGATTGATATAAGTACACTTCTCTTCCTTTAACTACCACTATCTCCTCCCTTCTGGCTGTGATGGCTGTTGGGAGAACTACTATACTACCAAACCTCTTACATTAATATCATCATCATTCACCTTCTGATGTTTATCTCTGCCTGTTCTTTGAGGCAGTATCTCTTCCTTCTTTATTATGCTAGATGTGTGAGCACTATGCCACATGTTCAGTACCTTTGACCTGGTGGAGACTTGTTAAGTTGTGAGCCAAGAGGCTCACAAGAAGGTACTTCAAGTAGTCAATTCTGCAAATGGGGCAAATGGGGCAGACTGGGAGAAGTACGCTAAGCTCTAGGAAGTTTATGATGCCCTTGGTCTCTGGTCCTTTTTTCTATAGGTTGTCCTGAAGTCATGTATCAAGACACTAATGGTTAATAGCCACTTGAGGGTACTCAGTTTCTCTGTGACCTACTAGAAAAAGTCCTAGTACTCATCCATAGGTAGGACGTCTTGCTTCCCACCTACACCTTGTTAGGGAGGCAATCCTAGGTAAGCTGACCAGGAGAGACTAGGATAGCATAAACTGTCCTTGGCCCTTCCACATAGAGCTTTGGCTTATAGTGGAAGTCATTGGTACCTTCCTGAAAGGGGGTCTGACCAGAGTACTGGGGATAGTGTCTGTAATTTTGCATGTAATATGGGAAAGTTATTTGATCAGGGCCTGTGTCAGTGAGCCAACTCCTAAGCTGGAATAAAGCCAACTGCTCTTTATCAGCATTTGACAAAGAGAACTCAATAGAGTCCCCATTAGATTTGCTACACTATATATACAATTACTGTTATGGCTATACATCTTGTCTCCCACAGTCCTCATATCCATCAGCTGACTTCTTTGCATTCTATGACTCTGTGACTTGTCATGTGATATTTTCTCATGCTCCACCTTAGTAATAAAAGAAAAGAAAAGAAAAAGAAATATTAAATAATGACTTAGCTGTTTTGCTAAGTCATGATAGCCTGGAATGTGGAGTAGGAGTTGAGTCAGTATAACAAGTACACGTGTTGGAAGCTAGGTCTTTTTCCTTTTTCTATAATTAGTCTTTCCTTTCTTTCAGTATCTATGCTTCTTTGCCTCGTGCTTAGTTAGTGTAGGAGGTGCATTTATAACATGTATCAAGGGTCCATAGTCTCCCTTTCTCTGTACTGCCATGGACTACCTTCGTGCCCTGTGTAATAAATTACTGATTTTTTTTTAAAAAAATTGATTGATATAAGTGGTAACTTATAGTATGTTGTTAGGATTGTTGTTATTATGGGAAAAGAGAGTCCAGTCTAGATGTTGGGGTATACTATAGATGGGATCTCCTTCTGGGTTTATATGGCTTGGGATATATTGTATTAGATATCTAGGGGGTTTCTGGATAAATATAATGTTAGTATTTAATTTTCTTGTTTCTAGGATAAAGTCAGTAAGGATTTTGTTTTTTCTAACATTCTGTAAAAAGATTGTTAATTTGTGATGGTTCATGATTTGTTGCCATTTATAGCTAAATGAATTGAGTTGGCTCTAATTTCTCGAACCTCTTGAGCTTTCTTTGTATGCTAGTCCTAGTTAAATCTATGTTTCCAAAAAGGACATTTGTTGTCATCAGCTATATATTTGCCTTTGCAGTTAATGCATTTGAACAAATGAGGGCACAGTAAACCTTTTGCTGTTTCTAATTAGGGAGAAGTGATTTTGTTGTTAGCTTTGTAGTACCAAGCCATGTCTCTGTGGTGCTCAAGTTTGTGTAGACCATTATATTTCTAATACTTAGAGCTGTGAGCCCTACAAGCAAACATAGAATGTTCCCATTTCCAACAGTTATAATATTGGGGCATACCTGGGTTCATATTAGTACTTCTGATGATAGTGATATATTTTTCATAGTTAAATGATCTATTGAGAAGAAGTTTAGCTTTAGTACTATTTTGTGAATTCCAAATATTAATCCATGTCCAATTTAGGTAAGACTTTAATGACCCATGGTTTGGTGGCAAAAGAAATGTCTTCAAACAGGTTAATATTGTTGAGGTAGTTGGCAATGAATAAAGAGTCAAGGTTGTTACCAATACTCTATTTAAAGGGAATATCTGTAATTTTGAAGTATGACTTGGATTATAGGGTTCTTGGTGTAGACCTGTTGTTAATATTAGCACCCTTAATGGTTTTGATGTACTTATTGATGATACTGAAGTTGCTTTCTGCTAGAACATAGTTGGTTAAGATACTGATACCTTCTATAGTGGGACAGAAGTATTCTGTTCTTGTTAAGGATTTGATAGTCTTGAGTTGGGTATTAATGAACCTAATATAGATGTTAGTATTTTTTATGATAATATAAATTTGGTTATTGTTAAGAGGGATTAGAACTTGTTTCCTTGATAAACCTTTGGTTGTGATTTGAATTTTTCTTTGAGTGGAGGTTGGGAAGGCTGCATTATATATTTGCAGAATCTTTTTGTTGGGGAGAGCAGAGAAGGCTTCTGTGATACATGGGACGTTTTTAGCATTTCTTGCTACTTGTGTAAATGTTTTTTGTTTTTTGTTAAGTTTTTGGATTGCTCTTTGGAATTTGGCAATTGTTTCTTTGTTTGGGCATGAAGGGATTAGTAGATGAGTCCATTTGATCCTATTATGACCATTTATGTCATGACTTGGCAGAATAGCTAAGTCATTATCACAAACTTCATTTGGCCATATCTCTATCAATTCTTCAATGATTCCCATGGTCTCAATGGCTACAAAAAGCCCTTAAAAAGATCTTTTGATTAATACCAGTCATGTCTCAAGGCAATTAGTATTGGCTGAGATATTAAGCAGATCAACTGGTAACCACCATGTTACTATTTATTAAATTGCTAATATCTCAGAAACCACCACAATCAATGCTTCAGTTCTAGGCTCAGCAGAAGCCTTTAGAAAGATCTCAAGGCAATTAATATTAGTAGAGATATAAAAGCCTCAATGTTTGCATATAGACTTTATAATTACCTATAGATAGTTATCTGTCTCTTTCTTAAAACAAAGGATAGCCTCTATAAGGTTAAGTTATCACTATATTAAGCACAAAGGTACTACTATATGTAGAACAATAGAAAGTAGCATGTGATGGCCTGTTCTAGTGCACAGACTGTAATGATCAACCTCATTGCCTCCAGGTGTTCTACACATAGACTATTTCTTTGTTTTATATTACTTCATATATCTAATGGGTCAGTCAGTGCCTCACTGGTAGGGTATGTTCTTTACTTAGCAAACCTCATGTCTGCCATGTGTATTACTTATTTCCACCTCATGGTACATAAGTATATATACAGTAGATACTCTTCTGTATTCCTTACACTTTATCAATTGTATCATTTCCTTCCTTTCTCAACTCTCATATTATTCTCAAGTCTTTACTTAAGTATTGCAACCTGAGTTACTCCTAAAGGTCATAATACACCAGGTGTCAAAATAGCCAACTGCTCCTTTATCAGCATTTGACAAGGAGAACTCGATAGAGTCCCTGTTAGATTTGCTATACTATATATATAATTACTATTGTGGCTATGCATCTTGTTTCCCACAGTCCTCATGTCCATCAGCTGACTTCTTTGTCATATGCTGTGACTGTGACTTGTGACTAAATGTGTGATGTGACCATTCTGTGACCTCAATCACACCTTTGTGACTCTGTGACTGTCACATGATATTTCCCATGCTCCACCTTAGTAATAATCTAAAGGGAAAGAAAAGAAATAAATATTGACTTAGCTGTTTTGCCAAGTCATGACACCATCTCTCTCTTAAGTTTCCTTATCCCAAGGAATTTTCTTACAACTCGTAATCCAGGTTAACTATATTGTCCATTTCATCGTCATCTTCTTCTGTCTACTCCCTTAATCCTAAGTCTCCTTGTGTTATGAGAGCCCCAAAAAGGAAATAATTTCCTGTACATTTAAACACTTAATCTATAATATCAAGTTATACAACAAAGACAAGATATAAATAGCATGGGAACTTAGGTAATCATATTATGTGACAAGGTCATGTGATTGTAGAACATTCTGGAAGGATATATGACTGTGAACTATTAGTGTACAGCTAATTGTAAAGTAGTATAAGTAAAGAAGTAATCCAACGAAAAACTCTATTGAGTTCTTCTTGAACATCCACCTTGGGTGATCACTAAGGACTATCACAGTCTATTGATAACACCTTGCTCAATTTCTTCTTCTTCTTTAATTGTCTCCATCATTTTTCTTGGTCGTTTACCCTTCTATCTTTTCCAATTTCTCTCCAACCTTCCCCAATATTCTTGGTTGTACTGTTTATCTGACCACCCAAACAATTTCCTTGCTGTAAATCTCCCTGGCAACTCTCCCCTTCTAAATGTTCCTTTCTCATATTCTTGTCTCACTACATCTTCCATATCTCGCTGATATTCCTTCTTGAATTCTTTGATCACTTCTTTTGCATTCTTTAAATTCTCTCTTCCTTCCCAAGTATTGGACTCCACTGTAAACCCTTTCTATCATACTAAGTACTTATCTTTTCCCCTTACTCATCACTTATTCAATATTCTCTCTATCTCCCATTCTTTTTCTCCTTTGATTATTACTGGAGCTGGTTGCTCCTTCCTTTGTCCTTCTACTTGCCCTACATATCTACGTATCCTACTAACATTAACTACCAAGTGTATCTTTATTGTGCTAGGTAGTTCTAATTCTACTGTGTTTGACGATATGATTTTCTTTATTTTATATGGGCCCACAAATCTCTCCATCAACTTCTCTGTTCTTCTCCTGACCATTTGATATTTCAGGTCCTTAGTGCTTAACATTACCAAGTCTCCTACTCTGTAATCATCAGCTTCTCCCCTTTTCCTATCTGTGTATTTCTTCATATCTTCTTGCGCTTTCCCTAGCGCCACTTTTGCCTCCTCCTGTATTTCTTTTATCTTTTCAATAAATTTCTCTGCCCCTGCATATTTTCCCTTCTTCCTTCCTTCAAACCCCATCCTAGGATCTTGTCTGTAATTTGCCTTGAAAGGTAATATCTGAGTGCTTGAGTGCACTTTGTTGTTATAGGCAAACTCTGCTGTTCCTAACTATTCTGGCCATTGCTCTTGCCTGTGATCAATGAACATTCTCAGATATTGTTCCAGCTCTTGATTTACTCTCTCTGTTTGTCCATCTGTCTAAGGGTAGAATGCCATTGACAATTTACTCTTGATCCCCAGCATCTCGTTCATGTCAGTGTCTAAAGTCCGATGACTGGAATTAAGCCAACTGTCTCTTTGTTCAGAGTTTAACAAAGAGAACTCAATAGGGTTCTCGCTTAATTCTCTACTACTTATACATTTTACTACTGTGGCTATGCACTTGTTCTCCCATGGTCCTCATGTTACTCTAGTCATGTGACACCTTGTGACTGTGACATTGTGACAAAGTCACATGATACTTTCCCGCACTCCATCTTGTAGTTATAAATAAGAAAAGAAAAGAAATATAAATAATGACTTAGCTAATTTGCCAAGTTATAATAGTTCAATTCTTTCATTAACCCTACTGTGAATTGCGGTCCTTTGTCTAATATGATGCTTTCAGGTAGACCGTGTAGTTTCCATACATTGTCTCTAAACAACTGTGCTAGTCCTTTTGCCAATGTTTTTTCTGTAGTAGGTACAAAGTGCACCATTTTTGTCAACTTATCAACTACTACTAAGATCGAATCGTATCCTTGAGCCAAAGGCAGTTTAGTGATAAAATCTGCCAATATATGTGTCCAAGGTTTCTCTGGGATTGAGTTGGGCATTAATTTGCCAGCTGGTTGTTCTGTGTAATTTTTATTCCACTGACAGGTATCATACCCTTCTATATACCACTTCACTTCCTTGGTTACTCCTAGCCACCAAAAATTATGAGTGACCAATTCGACTGTCTTCCACTGCCCCCATGACCTTCTACTAGCATATTGTGATGTAGCCTGATAATTTCTGCCCTAAGTTTATTATCTTTTGGCACATGCACTTTTTCTTCTTTGTACATTACACTGTCAACCTCTCTCCACTCTTCATCTCTTAACATTTTTACCCCTCCTTGTTTTATTTCTTCCACAGCTTTTATTATCTCATCGTCTTTTACCTTTGACTTCCTTACTTCTTCTAGTAGATCTACTCAGTCTACTATGATTTTTACCACCTCATTTCTTCTCACTTCTAACCATTCTGGTTTTACCAATGTTTCATCCTTGTTGTCCTTTTCTACTCCAACTTCCCAGTCTGGCCTCCTGCTCAGACTGTCTGCTTTTCTCATCTTACTTCCCAGAACATATTTTAGCATGAAATTAAATCTTGATAGATATAGAGCCCATCTTGCTTGTCTCCTATTTAATTTTTGTGCCTTTATAAAGTATTTGAGGTTCTTATGATCTGTCCAGATCTCAAATTTTTCTGTTGCTCCTTCCAGGAAGTGTCTCCATGCTTCTAGACATCTAATGACTGCTAACATCTCCTTGTCATATATCTCATAGTTTCGTTCTGTATTACTAAGAGACTTGGAAATAAAGGCAACTAGTCTCCACTTTTTGTCTGAGTACTTCATTGATAGTACTTCTCCAGTAGTATAGTTCGATGCATTGGTCTCTACTCTGAATTCCTTGTCTAAGTAAAAACTTGCTTTAGCTCATTAAATGCTTTCTGCTGTTCTTCTCCCTACTGCCACTTCTCATCTTTTCTCATCAGCATATTCATTGGCCTTGCTACTCGAGTGAAATCCTTAATAAACCTTCTATAATAATTTGCAAGGTCTAAGAATTTCCTAACATCTTTCACGTTCTTGGGTTCTAGCCAACTGAGTACTCCCTTTACCTTTTCCGCTTCCATTTCTATTCCATTGGGTCCAATAACGACCCCCAGGAATCCTATCCTTCTTGTCTTCCACACACATTTTTCTGGCTTGATATACAAGTTATTCTCCTCCAGCCTCTTTAGTATTTCCTCCACAATTTCATCATACCCTTCTACCATTTCTTTCCCCACCAGTACATCATCTACAAATGCTGCAACTTTTTCTTCATTTATTAAATCCCTTAAGATTTCATTCATCATTGCCTAGAATGTGGCTGGCAAGTTCATCATCCCAAAGAACATTACTGTTGGCTCAAAGGATCCTATGTGGATTGTAAATACTCCTTTCTACTCATCTCCCTCTTTTATTCTTACATTGTTAAACCCCTACTTCAGATCCATTTTAGTAAACACCTTTTTGCTACCCATATTGTCAATTAACTCTGTAAGTGGGTAATTGTTTTTCACTATCTAGTTGTTTAGGTTGCGGTAGTCCATTACCATCTGCTTACTCCCATCCTTCTTGCCCACAAAGTGTCACAGACAGAATCTCAGAGGACAGAGGGATAGAATAATAGATAGAAACTATACTCTGGAGTGGAGTAAAGTACTACGTTGAAGAGGAATAATACTTAGCGATAGTATAAAGAAGGCTCTGTCGGACAGTCAAGGATGTCGAAATAGAGAACGACTTATTGAACGACCTTGGCTTCAACTTATGTGTTGTGCCCTGGTCTCCAGTCGTAAAGTAGTTGTATATTTTGGAGTAATGAGAAGTCGTCAGACAAAGGTCCTAATGGGCAAGTGAAGGAGTCAGAACAGACCAGATAAAGTTGGGACCAGATGACATTAATTTACAGACTGAGGAATTACACTGTAATGACTCAGTACTTATAGGAAGTCCAGAATAGGAGGAGAGTAGTCTACTATGCTATCCTACTATTATTAATTTTAGGAGAATTATTAGGAGAAAATAAATTACAAATTATCATATTTCTGGAATATGATAGTATCCCCCCTTTAAGGCTAAGCCCTCGAAGCTTTTATGCATAAGCAATATAAAAATCACCTGACTCTGGCTTTAAAAATTCTTCTTTGTGGACTTTTAATCCTAAAACTCTACCACCATGTCCTCAATTGCTAACATCTCTAATTCTGACGATGAGTACTATGAGGCCAACTTGGCCAGAAAATGTGCTGAGGTAGAGGCCCTGCTCTAACAGCAGGAGGAAAAAGAACAGCTTGATTGTCAAGCCCAAAAAGAGGCGAAATTTGCAGAGCAGAAAAAATTGGAGGAAGAAGCGTGACGAAAACAAGAAGAGGAGGAAGCACATTGGAGAGAAGAAGAAGAATGCCAGAGGGATCTGGCTCACTGTCTAGAGGTGGATTGTGTTGCTGCTGTTGAACAACAATGACAAAAAAATTGAATGAAAAGATTTCAACCGCCCTCATCTCCTCCTTCCAATGAGGAGATGAACCTCCTTGATTTCCCATCTCTCACCAAGAGGCAACATGTTTGGTACCTTCCAAAAGAAACTCTGGAGACCTGCTAACAACACGAGGAATTGGCAAGAGAAATGGGAATATCCATCGTTGGTGGGGACAGTCCATGTGAGAGATGTATGGACTTTGGGATACTTTGCATCCCTCAAAATTTGCTGTAAGTAATTGTTTGAATTGTTATTTTATTTTATTTTTTTTTGCTAAGTCTTTTCCCTTTAGTTATGCAACTTCCTGTGCTCCCTGTACCAAGGCCAAGGCTGCCTGTAAGCCTTTTGACACAGACAAGGCACGCACAAAAGCCAAGGTAGAAATAGCCAGGAGATCAAAAGTGTGGAAAGCAAAGCAACAGATGGATGCAGAGTGGAAGGTAGAGGTTTCACAGAAGCTGGAGAGTTTTGATGAGTTATAGGGGCTGAGGAAGGACATTCGGAGAATTGCAGCAGCATTGGAGAGGCTGGCTGGTATAGAGAGCCAGGACTCCGATAAAGAACAAATATCGTGGCCAGAGTCTGAGGGAGAGGTGACTGAAGTTCTGGGGAGTATTGAGAAAGGAAAGCAGAGGGAATAGAGGCTAGACAGAGTGGTAAAGGGAGAAGTTAAAAGACAGGAAGAGGATGATGAAATGGAGGGTGTAGAGGAAGGATGTCACAAACTTCATTCGGTCATATCTCCACCAAATCTTCGACGATTCCCACGGTCTTAAAGCCAGCTTAAAGCCCTTAAGAAGACCTTTCGATCGATGCCAGTCACGTCTCGAGGCGATCAA
>Ga0153962_1000212_pt1 | contig 12646 bp, 9 predicted proteins | sample TSFL046MetaG_FD_106657 | JGI IMG/M metagenome (GOLD analysis project Ga0153962, IMG submission 106657) | Attine ant fungus gardens microbial communities from Florida, USA - TSFL046 MetaG | ecosystem: Host-associated > Fungi > Mycelium > Unclassified | place: USA: Florida, Withalacochee...
CCTGAGCTTAGTCACACACTCCAAGCTCTACACCACAGTTGTAGAGTACTGTCCCCTTTACACCTAGGGCCCAGCTTCCAGTCAAGGTATAGAGAGAGTAGAGAGGTATAAGAGAGCAAAGAGAAGAGTAGAGAAGAATGGAGAATAGTGACTATGATTTAAGAAAGTGAACTCAATGATGAGCTGGCATTGTTTGTACATATTATGTTCCTCTTACACATCCATTTGGGTTGAATTATGAAAAGAGAAGGATTGTAATGATTGAATATTCTGTTAAAATTTACTAAAATAAGAGAAGAAAAGAGAAAAGGAGTCACTAATTTTCTTCAAATTCTTTTTATTTTATTAAAATTTCTATTCTATTTTTGAGTGGAAAGAGAGGGTATGGGATGCTTAGGTAAAATTTAGTCAGCAGTTAGTCAGTGGCATCACTCCCACATTTGGTCTTGCATACATACTAGACAAGGTTTTCATCTAGGCCTCTAGTCCTTCTAGAACCCTCTACTAATTCTGTGTTATTAAGTTTGTGCTGAAGTCAGTCTGCTACGCTCCCTTCCTACAACAGTCTGTGTGACAGTAAGTAGTATTATCTATTAGGTTGCTTTGCTCCCTTTCAACAATGGTCTGTGCAGCTGCAGATAGTATTATTGATCAGATCACTTTGCTCTCTTCCAACAATGGTCTGTGATACAGTGAGCAATATTTATTGTACGTCAGGTCACTCTACTTCCTTCCTACACTAATAGTTTGCACTGTTGTAAGTCAGGTCGCTCTGCTCCCTTCCTACAACAGTAAGGCCATAGTCAGCTCACTTTGTTTACTGCCTGTTCCAATTTATTTGAAATTTTCCTGAATTTATTTGCATTTTTGAGTGGAAAGAGAGTATGTGGGAATGCTTAGGTAAAATTTAGTCAGCAGTTAGTCAGCAGTATCACTCCCATGTTTGGTCTCGCATACATACTTGTATATAAAGTACTCTTACCTGTACTACAAAAATCTAATATCTCATGTGCACTTGCCACATTGTAACCCATCTATAAGTTCTTACCACTATGCAATTTTCTTTGTTAGGTTATGAGCCTTGCTGTCAAATCAACTTTGGAAACCTTGTAGTTCCCAAAGCTCAATGGTACAAACTATCATACATGGGCTGACAATATAAAAGCTGCTCTTCAGGCAAAGTCTTTCTGGGAAGTTGCTTGTGGCCATGAGTGTTGTCCTCCTTGCCCTTCTTGTCAATTTCCAAAACTTGTCACTGCACAAGCTACTGAAATGTTGTTTGCCTTGGGTACTAAAGAAGGAACTTCTCCTCCTTTGCCTATATACACTGGACCTAGTGTTCTCAAGGTTCTTCAGTCCAAAGATTACCAGAATTGGGAATCTGCTGTTGATAGGTATGAGAGGTAGTTAAACTGAGATGATGCTGCAATAGGTCTCATGTATAATTCTATTGAGTATATACAGTATGAGTCAATCATTAACTCTGAATATTCTTATGATATGTGAGATCACCTCCATTCAAACTATTTTGATCAACGTTGTGGTATTAATATCCACTACCACTATCAACAGCTCTATTCAAGAAAATGGAATGGTTTCTTAGCTGTTTCAAATTATATTGCCTTTTACCTTAATATTTGCCACCAATTTATTGAAGCTGGTCATTGTGTTGATAACACTACCATTATCAACACCCTACTTTTATCTCTTTCTTGCCCTCCTACCTGGGATGTTGTCAAGCAATACTTGTTGTATAAAGGGGATGCCCTTACCCTAGATGATATTACTACTAAACTAATATCTGTTAATGATTGAATTGTCCAGGAAGATATCGCTGATAACATTGACAATAAAGTCAAGACACTTGCTCTTGTTTTCTCTCAAAAGAGATCATTGAATAAAGGGAATATCATAAATGATAGAAAATAAGGTGATAAGAAGAAAAAGAAAGAGACAAGAGAGAATTGGGCTAAGCAATTGGCTGAACCCAATAATAAATGCAATCTTTGTGTCCAGAAGGGATATTGGAGTCCTAATTGTCCTAGCAAATCCCAAAAGAGCAATAAGTTTGCTCATCTTGCTGTAGATGAGTTAAAACCTACAGGATTTTGAGAATTGGGCAAAGTATATATGGCTTTTACACATTTTGCAACATAATGCACTTGGGTATCCTCCTTGATTCTGCTACCACATGTCACATGTTTAGCAATTACAACCTCTTCTCATATGAGAAAATCCATGATAATCCAGATCTTGATAACGACCATGTATTTACTAGAGGTCATAACAAAGTGCCAGCTGTAAGTCATAGCACTGTTTGCATCTATACTCACATTGGCCCTAATGCTTTATGCAATATCACACTTGATAACATTTTACATATACCTAAAATGGGTACAAACTTGGTCAGTATGGGCACATTATAATGTTTGGATGCAAAAATCTGAGGTCTCAATGATGGAATTGCTATTACCAAAGATGGCAATGACATCATTCATACCACATTGATTGGGTCTGCAGGAATATTGTACAAAATCTATTGTAAATCAATCACTCAAACACAATACACCCACATTGTGAAAGGAACTATAATGCAACTTTGGCACCATTGTATGGGATATTTAAGTCTCTCAACTATTCATGCTATGGAGCAGTCCAACCTTGTTTGAGGATTGAAGATCCACTCACCTATAGATTTTAACCATCTATGTGCTGGCTGTGCACATAGAAAATCACATCACCTACTATTTTCAAATTCAAGCACCATGCACTACAAAAAATAGAATTAATCATGATGGATTTGACTGGACCAATGAATATATCCACATGGGATGGATATTTTTATGCTCTTGTTATGGTCAAAGTAAGCTGCCGCTATCCCATTGCATAACTTTTAAAATCAAAGAAGGATGTTGGTATAACTGTTTGTAATATGATTGCAATGCTTAAAAGGCAATCTGGAACTATGGTCCATCGTCTTTGAAGCAATAATAGTACCAAATTTGTTAACTCTGCAATGGAAAAATTCTCTTCCATTAATGGTATTATTTATGAAACCACAAATCCTTATCAACCTGAACATAACAGCATAGCTGAATGAGCTATTACAATTTTCCTCAAGATAATGTGATCAATGTTACATTCTGCTAATTTGGATCTACATTATTGAGGAGAGGCTTTTCTCTATGCTGTTCATATTCAATTCCTTACTGTGACAGTTGGTCTTGAGGGGAAGGTACCTTATGAAGCTTGAACTGGTTGCAAGCCTAATATTTTCCATCTCTGAATTTTTGGTTCTCTCAGATAGGCTTTAGTTCCAAAAGACATTCATTATGGCAAATTGGAGTCAAGGGCTATATATATTTGCATGTTGGGCTGGTGGACTGATGAAACAAAGGACTAGTATCTAAAAGACTTGGAAAATGGAAAGTTAATTGTCTCACGCAACGTTCAATTCAATGAAAATGATACTCCAAGTGAACTCACCTCTATTGATCTTCCAAAATTATCTCCTGATGATATTAATCAGTTAGTAGATAATGCAATCAGCAATTCTGAATCTAAATCTGAGTCTTTGGATCCTACATCTACTAATATTGAAGTAGAATACTCTTCTACTCTTCCAATGTCGACCTTATCCCAGTTTGATCCTATAAATCTTCTTCCTGCTCCTAAGAAGTCTAATAAGTTGAGCAAATAGGATAATTTGCCTTGTTGTAAGTACTCAAGTCGTCAGTATAACCTAATCAGGCAATAGGCTTCAAAGAATTTGTACATGTTGCTTTTCTCACTATCAATGGTGAACCTAACTCCTACTTGGAAATGGTCAATTTTCCTAATGCTGATGACAGGAAAAAGGCAGTTGAAGTTGAGTATAATCAGCTTTAAAAAAAGGAGATTTTTGAATAGGTAGACAATTTACTTGAAGGAAAGAAGGCCATGGGAAGTTGTATTGTTTATCATGAAAATGTTGATGATCATGGAAACCATGTAAAATTCAAGACATGCATTGTTGCCCATGGTTTTTCCCAAGTCCCTATGGGGTTAGCCAGTGGGCTGCCTGCATAATTGAGTTTAGCTCTTGATATTTTTTTTAATTTTAATTATGTTCTCTTATTCTTTATTTCCTTTATTTTTGCTTTATTTCAATTATTTAATTAGTTAATTATCTAACTAGTTAAAAGTGATGTGACTAAAAATATATATATATAAATATCTCTTTTACCTTCAACCACAAAATCCTAAGACTACTTTTCCCTCTGAACTCGTTTACCTTTCCACATCCTTGAAGAGAATTATACTGAAATCTTTTCCTCTATTGCAAGATTTACCACCCTTCATGTTTTTCTCTCACTTACTGCATTTCTGGGTTTTAATATTCATTAAGTGGACATTGTAGGTGTATATCTCAAAGGCACCCTTGATAAGGACATTTATATGAAAGTACTGAAAGGAGTAGAGAACTTATATGCTGAAGGGCGATATTGGAAATTAAAGAAGGCTTTGTATGGACTGAAGCAGGCAGGCCATCAATGGAAAAAACAACTTCACAAAGTCCTTATAAGATCGGGATTCTTATGGGCCTTCTTTAATAACTACCTTTATGTGCTATGTCAAGACAATAAAATTTTGCTTATAATTCTTGTTTACATTGATGATATAGCTATTGTAGGTCCTGATACCTGTAAGATTATTTTACTCAAGAATAATCTTAATGACCATTTTGAAATCACCAATGTTAGTGAACTCAAACATATTCTTGGTCTTCAGGTTACTCATGACCATTTCACACAAATGATTTATCTTGATCAATCAGCCTACATTCAACACCTTGTTTTGTGATTTGGCATGAAAGATTGCTATCCTGTCTCACTTCTAATTATGGTCTTTCACTTGTCCAAGCTCCTTTGACTTCTGAAGATCAACAGGCTTACAAAACATATGCAAATAGTATTAACTATATCTCCCTCATTGGTTCTCTTTTATTTGCTACTTAAACTTGGTCTGATATTCAATTCTCTGTTGGTCTTATTGCCCAATTCTTTAGAAACCCAGGCATAGCACGTTTTGCTACTGCAAAATGCATTCTTTGTTATCTGAAGGGCACCTCTGACTTTCAGCTTGCTCTTGGTTATTGAGTTAAAGGTTTTTTTGATTTGGTTGGTTATAGTGATTCTGACTAGGCTCAGGACCCAGATACTCAAAGGTCTGTTAGTGGTTTTGTCTTTAACATTACTAGAGGATCTGTTTCTTGGTCCTCCAAAAAGTAATTAGTTGTTGCCACATCATCAGTCAAAGCTGAGTATATAGCATCTGCCAATGCCACTAGAGAGGTTATCTGGTTTTATACCTTGCTCAAGGAACTCAATTTTCCTCAAACCAATGCTACTATGATTCATGCAGACAATTAGGATTGCATTGCCCTCACTGGCAATCCTGTTTCATATTCACATACCAAACATATCGACATATGCCATCACTTTATTTGTGATTGTGTTGAATGCAGTGACATCAAGCTCTGCTACATATCTACTAAAGATATGCTTGCAGATATCTTTACCAAAGCCTTATCTTGTGAATCCTTTGTCACATTCCATAAGTGCTTAGGTGTTTATTTGGGCACCTTGTTGAGTGGGAGTGTTAAATAATGATATCAAGATGCCCTTTAGTACTAACATTGTATGGGAGCTGATCTAGGAGATTAGTATGTCATGTTTTATTTGTCCCCTTTATAACATGTCTTGTATGTATTTCTCCTATTATCTGACTTGTATATAAAGCACTCTTACCTGTACTACAAAAATCTAATATCTTGTGTGCACTTGCCACATCATAACCTATTTATAAGTCCTTACCACTGCGCAATTTTCTTTGTTAGAACTACCTAGAACTCATGTACCTTTGTATAAGCTCTACTTTAGCTGACTGTACAGCTGGAAGCCTACTCCAAAAATGCATAGCAAGTGGTTAACTCCTAGTGTAAGGGAATGCCCAAGTCCATTGGGACTCAAATTCCCATCTGAGAGAAGGTTTTTGGTAGTTTTAGAAAATAAGCAAGAAGCTTAGAAAATAAGAAACTCAATTAATCAAATAGCTGTTAAGCTCTAGAGCAACAAAGAGGGATGATAGGAGTATAATTCATTGTTTTCCTCTCTATGCCCTAGAGTATTTTATTAAGATTACAAAGCAATAATACAACAAAGAAAATTGAGATAAAGAAAACCTCCAAATTCCTAAAGATAGCAAGACCAGAATAATGAGACAGCACCTCTCCTGAACATTGAGTAACTACTCCTCACTTCTCTAACCCTACTCCTAGAATCCTACTCCACACAATGGGTAACTCTTGAGCCTATTGATAGACTGTAGAGAGAGGTAGCAATTTTGAGTCATCTTGCTCTCGAGCACATTATCTTTCTCAAACCTCTCTTTTACCTTCCTTCCCAACTTTCATAGTCTTCCTACTGTCTCTTCTACACCTTCTTTCTCCTTCAAGTTCCAGCTTCCTTCTATTGCATTTGCAATGTAGCTTTCACAACAACTTGTAGTTTCTATTCTTGCTATAATTAGCCATCAGCAATGATGGCTCTGATCTAATGGTAACCTAGAATTATAAATAAGTGGTGGCTATTGATACTTGATATCATTTGGCTAAAGATAAGCTTCCTAAGGTTCTTTCTGCTCTCAAGGGCATTTCTAGAGGGAGTTCTGGTATAAATCTGATATGAAACCATCTGGGCAGTTCTTATGAGGTATTTGTAGTGGTGGTCATAGCCACTACTCTGCTACTTGAGCAATATACATGAGTCTATGATAGGGTATCTAGTGGTTATTTCTGGGGGGTCAGACTTGTCTCTTGAGCTGATTCTGATAGATATAATGGATAAAATGTTACTTATTTTGCCTAAATAGCTGTCTAGTATGACAATGTGATTAGGATAGGTAACTATAGAATATTCCAGAAGAACATGTGATCATGGGACTTTAGTGCACAGACTATGTAGAAATAGTATAAGTAGTATATATAATATAATGGGGAACTCTATTGAGTTCTTTCTGAACATCTACCTAGGGTAAACTTTAAGTTCTTCATAGTCTTGTGTTAACACTTAGGCTAAGTCGTTATACTACCTATACAACTACTACATAGTCTGTGCACTATTTTCCCACACTTGTTATCACTAAGTCTTGACGACTCAAGGACCACTCTAGGTGAGTGTTTAGAAAGAACTCAATAGAGTTCCCCATTGGATTTGACTATCTACTTATACTACTTTACAAGTGGCTGTGCCCTACTATTACATGATCACATGTCCTTCCAGAATGTTCTATGATCACATGATCTTATCACGTGATATGATTACTTAATCCCCTGTGCTATTTATATCTTTGTTTTTGTTGTACAATTTGATGTTAGAGATCAAATGTTCAAATGCACAGGAAACTCTTTCCTTTCTGGGGCTCTCATAACATGGCCCCCCTTCAAGATTCCTCGTCCCGAGGAATTTTTCCATTGACTCCAATTCTTGTCCCACCTCTTCTCTCTTTTCCTTTTATATCTTTTTCGCCCCCAACTGTATAGTAGTTTAGCTGTGAACTCCCTTGGTAATTCCCGGCTAAATTCCTTCTCTTTTTCTTCCAGCTCCTGTCACCTAAGTTCTTTTGCCTCTTCCTCATACTCCCTCTCAAACTCTTCGACCAATTCTTTTGCATTTTCCAGATTTTCCCTACTTTCCCATGTATCACCTTCTGCTGTATACCCTTTCCATCGTACCAAGAACTTCTCCTTCCTCTGTACTACTCGTTTGTTCAGAATTTTTTCCACTTCAAATTCTTCTTCCCCTTTGATAATGACCAGTTTTGGTGGTATTTTCTTCTGCCCTTCTACCTGTGGTTTGTAGAGTCGTACCCTACTTACGTTTACTACAGGATGTATTTTAATGGTTTTCGGTAGTTCCAACTCTATTGCATTACTAGAGACGATTCCCTTGATTCTATAGGGTCCTACAAAGTGCTCCATCAGCTTTTCCGATCTTCTCCCCTTCATCTGCCATTTCAAGTCCTTTGTACTTAGTAGTACTAAGTCCCCTACTCTGTATTCTTCTCCCTTCCCTCGTTTCCTATCTGCAAACTTCTTCATTTCCTCCTGTGCCTTTCCTAGTACCGCTTTTGCCTCCTCCTGGATCTTCCTCATTTTTTCCACAAATTTCCCCGCTGCCTCATACTTCCCTTTCCTTCTACCTTTGAATCCCATTCTCGGGTCTTGTCCATAATTTACTTTGAACGGTGAGTTTTTCGTTGCTGCGTGAATTTTGTTATTATATGCAAATTCTGCCGTTCCTAGCCAATCTGGCCACTGTTCTTGTCTGTGGTCAATGAAGACCCTTAGGTACTGCTCTAACTCCTGGTTTATTCTTTCTGTTTGCCCATCTGTTTGTAGGTGATAGGCCGTTGAAAGTTTCGTTTGAATTCCCAGCAAGTTATTCAATTTCTTCATCATTCCCACTACAAACTGTACTTCCCTGTCTGATATGATGCTTTCTGGGAGGCTATGTAGCCTCCATACCTGGTCTCGAAACAGCTTGGCTAGTCCCTCTGCCGACGTTTTTTCTGTGGTAGCTATGAAATGCACCATTTTGCTAAACCTGTTGTATACTACCAGGATTGCGTCGTATCCCTGAGCTAGTGGTAACTTTGTGATGAAATCTGCTGAGATATGACTCCATGGTTTCTCAGGGATTGTGTTAGACATTAGCTTTCCTGCCGGTGCTTCACTTCAATTCTTGTACCTTTGACAAGCGTCACATCCATCCACATACCTCCCTACTTCTTTTGTTACTCCTGGCCACCAGTAATTTCTGGTAACCAGTTCTGTTATCTTCCATCTTCCTCTGTGCCCTCCTACTAGGGTATCGTGGTGTAGTCGTATTACCTCCTCCCTAAGTTCCTCTTCTGGCACGTATATTCTTCCTTCCTTCAGTACTATTCCATCCTCTATTTCCCATTCCTCGTCTCTCAATGTTTTTACCCCTGCCTTCTTCAGTTCTTCTACTGCTTTTACCACCTTTTTGTCTCCTTCTTGTGCCTTTTTTATCCTTTCCCTTAAATCCCCTTCTCCTACCACTGTTTCTACCTCTCTAACCCACTCTGGCCTAATCAGTGTCCGGTCCTCGTTATCTCTTTCCACTTCTTCTTGCCAATCTGGCCTCCTACTTAGTCCATCTGCCTTCCCCATACTTTTTCCTGGAACATGCTTTAAGGTAAAGTTGAATCACGATAGATACAGGGCCTATCGCACTTGTCGTCGATTCAACTTCTGGCTTGTTATGAAGTACTGGAGGTTCTTGTGGTCCGTCCAGATCTTGAATTCCAATTTTGCCCCTTCCAAGTAATGCCTCCATGCTTCAAGGCATCTGATCACTGCCAACATCTCTTTGTCGTGGATTTCATAGTTTCGTTCTGTAGCGTTTAACGACTTTGAGATGAAGGCCACTGGCCTCCACTTGCCATCTTCACATTTCAGCAATAATACTCCCCCTGTCGCATAGTCTGAAGCGTTTGCTTCCACCCTTATCTCTCTATCTATATCTGGTATCGCTAAAACAGGTTCTGTTGTGAACACCTCCTTTAGTCCCCCAAACGCCTCTTCTTGCTCCTTTTCCCACTTCCATTTCTGCTCCTTTCTAACCAGTATGTGTAATGGTGCTGCTATCTTTGCAAAGTCCTTTATAAACCTTTTGTAATAGTTGGCTAGGCCTAAGAACTCTTGCACCTCCTTAACGTTTTTGGGTGCTGGCCAGTTTAGCACTCCCTCCACCTTTTCCTTCTGCATTTTTACCCCTCTTGGCCCGATTACTACTCCCAGAAATTCCACCTCCCTTACTTTCCACTTGCATTTTTCTGGTTTTACGAACAGGTCATTTTCTTCTAGCCTTTTCAACACTTCTTCTACCAACTTATTGTGCCCTTCCTCTGTATCTGTTGCTACCAGGATGTTGTCAATGAAGGTTGCCATATCCCCCTGATTTATAAGGTCCCAGAATAGGTCATTCATCATCGTTTGAAAAGTAGTGGGGGAGTTTGTTAACCCGAAGTACATTACAGTAGGTTCGTATGCTCCAATGTGCATGGTGAATGCTGCTTTCCATTCGTCTCCTTCTTTGATCCTGATATTGTTATATCCCTATCTCAGATCCAACTTCGTAAATACTTTCCTCTTTCCTACTCCATCTAATATGTCTGCAATGAGAGGCAGGGGGTATCCATTTTTTACCATCCATTGATTGATATGACGATAATCTTGTACCATTCTTTGCTTTCTGTCCTTTTTTGCTACAAAGTGTACTGGCAATATCTGGGGTGATTTAGATGGTCGAATGTACCCCTTTCTCAGTTGGTCTTCCACAAACACTTGTACTTCCTCTCTTTCTTCCCTTGATAGAGAATACACTTTCCCCTTTTTTGGCATGAAGCCTTCCTTTAGTTCTATCACATGATCCTAGGCCTTTTGCACTGGCATTTGCTCTGACTCCCTTTTCCCAAACACCTTCCTCTACTTCCAAAACTTCTTAGGTACTAAGGAAGTTAGTACCTCTTCGTCTTCGTCTTTCTCTACTCTCTTTACTTTTCTTTTTTCTTCTGGCTTCTTTTTTCCACATATAGGTAAACATCATGTCATTTTTACCTCCCTCTTCTCCCAATCTATTTCTGGATTATGGGTAACCAGCCATGGCATCCCTAGTATGACCTCCGTTTTTTCCAAATTACACACGTCCATTCTCACTCTTTCTACATGTCCTTTAAAAAACATATTGCACTCGACCTGGTGTGTTATCACTCCTCCTACATTTATTGTTCCATCCATGTTTTTGACCATCAGGGGTTTCCTCATCCTCTCTATTTTGAACCCTTTTTCTTTTGCAAAGGTCGTATCCATGAATAGACCTGTTGCTCCGCTATCTAGCAGAGCTCTTACTGCTACCCCCTCATGACTTTCTAGTTTTTCTAACCCCACTTTCATCCATACTTCTCTTAGCAGCTGTAATGTGCACCACACGTCTCTTGCTCTCTCAGTGTTTTTTGAACAATTTAATTTATTGCCCAGTTTTTCTGGGTGCAATACACTGTACAGATTATTGGAGGCTAGCCAAGAGCTCACTGTCCTCCATTTTCTTTTGCCGACTCTTGCGGCGTCTCCACTACCCTTGCTTTATTCCTTTCCCAACAATTTCGGGCCATATGGCCAAATTTTCCGCAGTGATAGCATGTTCTATCCCCCCCCTCCCCCTATCGACATCCATTGCATTTGGGTCTCTCTGTGGACCTGGTTGATATCCTTCTCTATTAAACGTATTTCCTCCTCCTCCTCTATTTCCTCCTGCCTGCGGAACTCCTGCCCACCAGGTTATTTGCCCCCCTTTTCCTCCATATGACCCCCCTCCAAAGCCTCCCCTTGGCTGCACATTTCCCCCTGGGCGCACCGCATTCCTCCCCAGCATTCTTTCTTCTGCCCTACTCTGCCTCTGATTTCTATCTAATCTGACTGCCCTTTCTTGCCACTCTCCTATGGTGGTTGGGGGCTCTTCTGCCTCTGCCAACTTCCTTCTTATTGTTCTATTCAACCCTCTCTTGAATTCTTCAATGAGGGGTCGTCTCTCGTAGCCGCTCCCCCTGGCAACCTTTTTGAATTCTTGGACGTACTCGTTGTACGTCCTTCCTCCTTGCTCTATTGTCCGCAACTGCTCGATCTTTTTTTCTTCCTCCAATGTTTCCCCAAAGTCATTTCTGATTTTTGAAAACAGCTGCTCCACTGTTTCTACTTCTGACTCTCCCTTAGCCAGCTCGTCTATCAGATTGTCCTTCCATGCCTCTGCTATTCCTCCCTGCACATAAGATAATACCCAGGCTACCTGGGTCATTGCTGCCTCCTCCGTCATCTTCATTCTAATGTATATGCAAGCCACGTTAATGAACGTGCTCACCTCTTCCATCCTCCCATTGAATACTTGAGGCCTTGCGACCTCTACTCGGCTCCCCTGCTACTGGAGGAGCATAGTGTTAACCTGCTGCTACAGGGTAGTGATCATGGCAAGGAGTTGCTCCTCTCTAGTTGGTGGTGGTAGTTGGTGAGGGGTGGGCACCTGGGATGGTTTCCCCTGTTGTTGCTGTTGTTGTTGCCACGACATGTCGTAGGGCAGCGGTGGTGGTGATAGTAATAGTGAGGGGGAAGGTGATGATTCGTTTTCTGACTTGGTTTCCTGCTCTGATTCTCAATCCAGGGCAAACTTAAAGGCTACGTCTAACAGGGAGCACAATCTTCTCCTGTCTAGACTCCTATTGCCTTACTGACTACTGCCCTAATCAAGATGTAAACAATTGCCCCTGAGAAGGGAACCCCTAAGCTAAGCAGCCTTTTAAGAAGTAACCACCAATCTCCTGCGTGTACCCATCACAATGGACGACAGCACGGAGCTTATACAAAGAAGAATAGTAGCTAACAGGCCCAATTAACAGGTCAGGACTTGAACAAAACACCTGGACTTGGTGTTCAGTCTCCTCCCTCAGTCTCTCCTGACTGAGAAGTCCCCTTTACAGCTAGGGCCTGCTATCCAAGATGCTTGTGAGTGCTGTGCTCACTAGCGAGGGC
>Ga0153962_1000213_pt1 | contig 12623 bp, 22 predicted proteins | sample TSFL046MetaG_FD_106657 | JGI IMG/M metagenome (GOLD analysis project Ga0153962, IMG submission 106657) | Attine ant fungus gardens microbial communities from Florida, USA - TSFL046 MetaG | ecosystem: Host-associated > Fungi > Mycelium > Unclassified | place: USA: Florida, Withalacochee...
CGCCCTTCTGGTTCCCTTAACAAATTTCCTTAAGGATGTCTCGTTCCGGTCCTTCCAGCTGAACTCCTTCGAGAGCTCAGATTGCAAAGAGCTCCAGTCGTAGGAGGACCATGTCTTCATTGTCGGAGGCTCCCTTGCTATGGTCCAGTCTCTGCAATAATGCGTCTGGCTTCCCCATGGAATGTCCTAGGCAGTGGATCAACCTGAAGTCAAAGTGGGCTAAGTACAGGGACCAACGAGCCTGGCAATGGTTGAGTTTCTTAGCCATCATAAAGTACTCTAGGTTCTTGTGGTCTGTCCAGATCTCGACTGGGTGCCGGGCTCCTTCCAGAAAGTGTCTCCACTCTTCCAGCGCGCAGATGATAACAAACATCTGTTAGAGCACACTTCACAAGCGAAGGCCCAAGAAGCTTATTGGATAGTCCCAGAAGCTAAGGTGATATTCAACTGAAGTATATCTACAACAGAAAACTAGTATTTATACTACTAGATCGTCAAGGCACCATTCTCATGGTACCTGACAGATATTCACACATTGTCCTTTAATAGATTTAGAAGGTTCACACGGATTGTTACAGAAGGGAAAGTAGGAGAGAGTGAGAATGTGATTGGCAGGATGACGGCCCTTAGATGGGAGCCTACCCACGTCACTAAGCATACTTCTAGCGTTATCCCCTTACAGCATCTCTTTGTCATGGATCTCGTAGTTCCGTTCCACTGGAGACAGGGATTTGCTGTAAAAGACCACCGGGTGCCATTTCTCCTCTCCAGGTAGTTGCTGAGAGAGGACAGCTCTGAAGGCAAAGTCGGAGCTATCAGCCTTGATGCAGAAGAGCTCCGAGCCTTAAGGTGATACCAGGATCGGAGCGGTGGTCACTGCTATCTTGAGACATTCAAAAGCTTTCTGTTCCTTGGTATCCCAGTTCCAGACCTTGTCGGAATGAGTAAGGTCGAAGAGGGGTCTGGCTATGGTTGAGAAATCCCGGATAAATCGACAATAGAAGTTAACAAACCCTATGAAGGCCTGTACGTCAGTCCGGTTCTCCAGGGTGGACCACTCGCAGACTCTAGCAACCTTAACAGGGTCCATCTTGACCTTGTTCTCCGAAATGACCAGTCCGAGGTACTCGATCTGGCTCCGATGGAACTCACATTTCTCCGGGCGGAGGAATAACTTGTGCTCCACCAGTATCTCCAAGACTCTTTAGACTACTCATTTGTGTTCCTCTTCCATCTTCGTAAAGATCAGAATGTCGTCCAAGTACACTACTACAATCCCTTCAGCTATGAGGGTTCTGAAGATGTCGTTCATCATAGTTTGGAAGGTGGCAGGACTGTTGGTCATTCTGAAGAACATCACAAGAGGTTTAAAGAGGCTGCGGTTGGTGCAGAAGGCCGCTTTCCATTCATCTCCGGGCTTGATGCATATGTTATTGAAACCCCAGCAGACATCTAGTTTTGTGAAGTATCGGGCTCTGCAGAGTTGGGAGACGAGTTCAGAGATGAGAGGGAGGAGGTACCTATTCTTGATGGTTATGGCATTCAGCACATGATAGTCTTGGACCAGCCAGAGCGAACCATCTTTCTTCTTAATAAAGAACACAGGGGCTGCTATGGGGGACTTGAATGGCCAGATGCGTCTGGTACGCAGGTTTTCCTCTAGAAAGGCATCTAACTCAGCTTGCTCCAACAGGGACAGAGGGTAGACCTTCGACGACTTAGGCTCCGCTCTGGGGATCAGTTCGATAGCGTGATCCCACTTGCAGTGCTCAGGTAGTATGTCAAAGTCCTCCTTAGCGAACACTGATTGGAACTCTGTGACGTAGGTGGGCAGCGGAGTGGCAGCAGCGAGTGTCTCCTTACTGTGCCTGGCTCCTTCCGCAAGACATTGGGAGGTCATAGCCATAGCCCGGAGGTCGACTTGGGTAAGCTCCAGGAAGAGGCATGTAAGAAACAGTTGGTCTCTGGGCTCCCAATCAGGGCTGTACATCTGTGGAGGTGTCTCTCCAAGGTCTAGCTCTTCTTGGAGCAGGGGTACAGGTCCATCACGACATGATCGGAGGGCCCGGAGTTCAATTCTCTTCTAGCAGGTCTGCTTCTTCCATAAGGTGCATCCTCCTTCACACTGGAGTGGACAATGGGTCATTTCAACTTCACCTTTTTCCCAGTCGATCTTGGGGTTGTGGTCCTTAAGCCAGTTGTAAGATCAGACTCTGTTTTCCAAGTCCGGAGACGGCTAAGAGCATCCTCTCAGAGTAAGTCTTGTAACGGAGAAGTACATCTACAACTTCAGAAATCTGTCTGGCCTCGTTAGGGGAACCGTCAACATTGAAGACCGGGATGTTACATGAGAGGGTCCAAGTGTTTACCCCTTTCGAACAGATGAAGTCCCTGTCGATGAAGCTTCTAGTTACTCTGCTGTCCAAGAGGGCTTTGACAGAGTAGAGTTTGCTTGTGTTTGTAGTTCCAATTTCCACTGGCAGGAGTAAGGAAGTCCCTCGTGCGTCCAAGGCGCTGATAGAGAGGAGCTTGGGCAGCCTCCTCTTCCACTTGGGCTTACGGAGCGGAGCAGGATGCAGGGGGAGAAGAGATAGTGTGTCTACTAGTTCACTGTCAATTGTATTGGGGTCCTCTATAGTCAATACAGTGAACTTATTTACTGGCGACTGGGGCACACATATTGCTGGCTGCGCTATGCAAAATCCTCTTCCTCTTCTAGGGGACAAGACTCTTCAATCGGAACTACATCTTTCAAGACCAATAAATCTTCAATCAGCTCCTTCCACTGTTCCGAGATGAGTTGATGGACATCCATGTGGTGGGGGCAGTCTTGGACTAGATGGTTCGCGTCTCCGCATCGGTAACATCCTCGCAGAGGCAGGGGCCTTACTTTCCGAGTCGTGTCGACGTCCATAGGAACTCCCATAGATGGAGTGGGCGGCAGAGGTTTTGGGGTGACCAGAAGGGATGGAACGGAGGGCTGTCTTGCTACAGACAAAGATCCGCTTCCGCGTTAACAGGAAAGAAATGAAGCTAGAATTGTTGCTCAAAATCTCTCTAGGTTTGGATAAGGAAAACGCCAGTGTTCGCTTCCTGACGAAATACATTTTCGGACCACTTGGCAGCACGACCTCCTTTGAAGAACGTGAGAGCCCAGAGAATCCTTTTTTCTTCGTTGTGGAACTGCTCTAGGGCCAGGTGGATGTAGAGAGAGCAGGAGTTCAAAAATGCGCAGCCGTTGTAACATTCTCCGCTGAAGTCTGAAGGACAAGAGAGCTTGGGACGTGTTTGTCTCGCCGTCAGAGCGGGGGGTAGAGACACTGGAGGAGATGGTATAGGCGGGGGGTGTGTGTTTAGTATGGGCAGAGGGGGGGGGATTAGCTACTAGCTGTGTAAGCTGCTGTAGCTACGCAGTCAGGGCTGCCAGGGTAGTGTTGATGTTGTTTTCAGAGACATTTTGTCTCTCCATTAGCTTGTGGAGATGGTGTTGCAGGTATTCCAAGGTGTCTGCTATGCCTTAGGGGGTGTCCAGAGGCAATGGCATCTGGGGAGCAGAATTCTCAGAGGGCTGGGTATGACAGGAGAGGGCAACCTATTGGGTGGCTGTTCACTGGGATAGTCCAAGGCTCCGTTTTAAGGATCCTAATCTGCTATAAGGGCGACTGGGGCACAAGACTCCAGGAGAATCCTCAGAGATTAGGATGAGGCTTCTGGAGAGATCCTTTATATTATATACATCCCTTAGTGTCAGGGTTAGCAGGATCAGAGCTAAACTAGTGTGTTTTAAGTATCACTAGTAAACAGGCTAAGATAGCTCCGGAGTGTTGTCAAGCCGTTCAGGGATGGAAATGGAGGTGTCCCCTTACAGCAAGGAGGATTGACCAGGCATGTCTTGCAAACAAAGCCTTCCAGTCCGTGTCATACTCCACCCTTTCCACATTGCTCAAAACCGTCTCTGCCTGACCTCCACCATTATCTGTGACAAGATTACCTCTTGCCTCTTGCTCTGCCCCCTCCGGTTATTCCGAAGCCTCTGCCGACTACTCTGTTTATGGGAGTCCTCATGGATGTGGATGCCACTAAGAAAGCAAGATCCTTGCCTCCGCAAAAATGCTACCAATACAGAAACACAAACCATGTAGTCTGGGATTGTCCCCACTGCATGGACATCCATCAACTCACCACGGAGCAGTGGAAGGAGTTGATTGAAGATCTGTTGGCATTGAAAGATGTAGTTCTGATAAAAGAGTCTTGTTCCCTGGAGGAAAAGAATTTTGTGTAGTATGGCCAGTGATAAGTGTGCCCCAGTCACCAGTAAATAAGTTCACTATATTGACTATAGAGGACCCCAATACAATTGACAGTGAACTAGTAGACATACCGCCCCCTATCCCCCTCGTCTCAGCTCCACTCCACAAACCCAAGTAGGAGAAGAGACTACCCAAACTTCTTTCAATCAGCGCTTTAGACGTGCGAGGGACTTCTCTACTCCTGCCAGTGGAAATCAGAACTATGGACATGAGTGAACTACACTTCATTAAAGCCCTCCTGGACTGTAGAGCAACCAGAAGCCTTATTGACAGAGATTTTGTCTGTTTGAAAGAGATGAACACCCAGACTGTAAGGGCGACCAGAGCAGTACACTCCAGAAGATTCCTTAGTTAATTATAGTTTATGAAATATATTACAACTCACCTCCAGGAGATTCCTCAGAAAATTAGATGAGGCTCCTGGAGAGAATAATTTACATTATATATACAATGCTCTCACGTCCCTGCATCGGTAACCAGGGTCTGAATAATGAAAGTGCGCTAGGAGGTAACAGAGCACTCTTGGAATGATGGGGGTAAGACCCAATATTATGTAGTAATATTGGATCAGCTACAGGGTCACTCTGGAGGACTAGTACAGGCTCTGGAGTTGTGTGTTAGGGGTCCCCTTACATGGACCCTCTCACATAACATCCCAGTCTTCAATGTCAACGGTTCTCCTAACGAGGCAGAACAAATCTCCAAGATTGTGGACGTAGTTCTCTGCTACAAGACTCACTCCAAAAGAATGCTCTTGGCCATCTCCGGACTTGGGAAACAGAGTCTAATTCTAGGCTACAACTGGCTCAAGGACCACAACCCCAAGATCGACTAGGAAAAAGGAAAAGTCGAAATGACTCACTGTCCCCTCCGCTGTGAGGGAGGATGTGCCCTACAGAAGGAACAGACTCGCCAGAAGAGGATTGAACTCTGAGCTCTCCGATCTTGTCATGACGGACCTATACCCCTACTCCAAGAAGAGCTAGAGCCAGAGGAAGTGTTAGGGCACTGGTTCACACACAAGGCGAATGCCTCTTAAGCTAATGAGTAGATCCTGAAGCTAGAGTGATATTTAACTAAGGTATATCTACAACAGAAGACTAGTATTTATACTACTAGACTGTCAAGGCACCATTCTCATGGTACCTGACTAGTATTCACACATTGTCCTTTAATAGATTTAGAAGGCTCACATGGATTGTCACAGAAGGGAAAGTAGAAGAGACATGGGAATGCGATTGGAGAGATAGCAGCTCTTAGGTGGGAACCTACTCACGTCACTAAGCACTGCCCTAGGGTAGTTCTCTTACAGGAAGAGCCTTTGCAAATGTACCACCCAAGTTGGGAGCTCAGAGACTAATTGTTTTTCACATGTCTTCTCCCAGAGCCCAACCAAATTAACCTCCAAGCCACAACCACGACATCTCAATGCCTCATGAAAGGAGCCAGACACAGCATGGAAACACAGGCCACTGTCACTCTACTATCCGCTTATGTCGCGGAGTTTTGATCCGTGTTCGCTAAGGAGAACTTTGACATACTACTAGAGCACCGCAAATGGGATTACGCGATCGAGCTAATACCCAGAGCAGAGCCTAAGTCATCAAAGGTGTACCCCCTGTCTCCGTTGGAGCAAGCAGAGTTGGATATCTTGCTGGAGGAGAACTTTTGTACTGGATGAATTCGACCTTTGGAATCCCCTATCATAGCCCCCATGTTCTTCATTAAGAGGAAAGATAGTTCGCTCCATCTAGTCCAAGACTACTGTGCACTGAACGCCATAACCGTCAAGAACAGATATCCTCTTCCTCTCATCTCCGAACTTGTCTCCTAACTCTACAGAGCCCAGTACTTTACAAAACTAGATGTCTGCTGGGATTTCAATAATGTACACATCAAGCCCAGAGATGAATAGAAAGCGGTCTTCCACACCAACCATGGCCTCTTTAAACCCTTTGTAATGTTTTTTGGAATGACCAACAGCCCCACTATCTTCCAAACTATGATGAACAATGTCTTCAGAACCGTCATAGTGGAAGGGATTATTGTAGTGTACTTGGACGACATTTTGATCTTTACAAAGACGGAAGAGGAGCATGAATGAACGGTCTAGAGAGTCTTGGAGATACTGACAGAACATAAATTATTCCTCTGTCCAGAGAAATGTGAGTTCCACTAGAAGCAGATTGAATACCTTGGACTAGTCATCTTGGAGAACAAGGTCATGATAGACCCTGTTAAAGTCACCAGAGTCTGTGAGTGGCCTGTTCCAGAGAACCAGACTAATATGCAGGCTTTCATAGGCTTTGTTAACTTCTACTGTCGCTTCATCCAAGACTTCTTAATCATAGCTCAATCCCTCTTTAACCTCACTCACTCCAATCAGGCCTAGAACTGGAGTACCAAGGAGCAAGAAGCCTTTGAATATCTTAAGATGGCAGTGACCACTGCTCCGATCTTAGTATCACCTGTAAGGGGATACCTCCATTTCTACCCCTAAACGGCATGACAACACTCTGGAGCTACCTTAGCCTGTTTACTGGTGATACTTAAACACATTAGTTTAGCTCCGATCCTACCAACCCTGACACTAAGGGATGTATATAATGTAAAGGATCTCTCTAGGAGCCTCATCCTAATCTCTGAGAATTCTTCTGGAGGTAAGTTGTACCATAACCACAATCTGTAATATTACTGAGGATTCTCCTGGAGTCTTGTGCCCAGTCGCCCTTACAGCAGATTAGGATCTTAAAGCAGAGCCTTGGACTATCCCAGTGGACAGCCACCCAATAGATCGCCCTCCCCTACCATACCCAATCCTCCAAAAATTCCACTCTTCAGATGTCATTGCCCTTGGACACCCCTCAAGGTATAGCCGATACCTTAGGATACCTGCAACACCATCTGCAGGAGCTCATGGAGAGACAACATGTCTCCAAAAGTAACATTAACTCTACTCTGGCAGCTCTGACCATGCAGCTATAGCAACTCACACAGTTAGTAGCTAACCTCCCTCTTCCTCTTCCAGTCGTACCAAACACACCTTCCCTGCCTGTACCATCCTCTCTGGTGTCTTCGTCTCCTGCTCTGCCGATGCAACGAATACACCCCAAGCTCTCCTGCCCTCCGGACTTCAACAGAGAACATCACAACGGTCGCGCATTCCTGAACTCTTGCTCTCTCTATATATGCCTAGCCCCAGAGCAGTTCCATAATAAACAGAAAAAGATCCTCTGGGCCCTCATGTTCTTTAAGGGAGGTCATGTTACTAAGTGGTCCAAAAATGTATTCCATCAGGAAGCGGACACTAGTGTTTTTCCTATCCAAATCTAGGGAGAATTTGAACAACAATTCCGGCTGCACTTCTTTCCTGCAAATGCGGAAGTGGACGTGATCAATGCTTTGGAAGGAACTTCCTACCACCAAGGAAATCGAATGGTAGACGACTATTTGAACAGCTTCCAAGCCCTGGTCTCTAATGCAGGTTATACGGATCCCCAGACACTGGTGGTGAAATTTTGATGAGGTCTCAGATTAGGCATCCAAAACCAGATTGCCACCATGCCTTACAGATGGCCAGCTAACACCGACCCCGACGTATGGTACAAAACAGCACAGAGAATCAACCAGGTGTGCCTTACAAATGAAGCCTTTCAGTCCATATCGTGCTCCGCCTCTTCTGCATCACTCAGAACTGTCTCCGCCTGACTCCTACCATTGTCCACGGCAAGGTTACCCCTTGCTCTGTCCCCTCTGGTCATTCCAAAACCTCTGCCAACCGCTCCGTCTATGGAGGTCCTCATAGACGTGGACGTCACTAGGAAAGCAAGGTCCTTGCCTCCGAGAGGATGCTACTAATGTGGAGATGTGAACTATGTAGTCTGAGATTGTCCCTATTGCCTGGACGTCTGTCAGCTCACCACAGAGCAGTGGGAGGAGTTGATTGAAGATCTGTTGGTGTTGAAAGATGCAGTTCTGATAGAAGAGTCTTGTTCCCCAGAGGAAGAGGATTTTGCATAGCGTGGCCAGCGATAAGTGCACCCCGGTCACCAGTAAATAAGTTCACTGTATTGACTATAGAGGACCTGAATACAATTGACAGTGAACTAGTAGACGCACTACCCTCTATCCCCCTCGTCTTGGCTCTGCTCCGCAAACCCAGGTAGGAGAAGAGACTGCCCAAACTCTTTTCGATCAGCACTCTAGACACATGAGGGACCTCCCTACTCCTGCCAGTAGAAATCGGAACTACGGACACGAGTAAACTCCACTCTGTTGAAGCTCTCCTGGACTGCAGAGCGACCGGAAGCCTCATTGACAGGGATTTTGTCCGTTCGAAAGGGATAAACACCTGGACCCTCACACATAACATCCTGGTCTTCAATGTCGATGGTTCCCCTAATGAGGCAGGACAAATCTCTGAGATTGTAGATGTAGTTCTCCGCTATAAGACTTACTTCGAGAGGATGCTTCTGGCTGTTTCCAGACTTGGGAAACAGAGTCTGATCCTAGGCTACGACTGGCTCAAGGACCACAACCCCAGGATTGACTGGGAAAAGGGAGAAGTTGAGATGACTCGTTGTCCCCTCTGGTGTAAGGGAGGACGTGCCCTATGGAAGGAACAAACTCACCAGAAAAGGATTGAACTCCGAGCTCTTCAATCTTGTTGTAACAGACCCACACCCCTGCTCCAAGAAGAGTCAGAGTCTGAAGAGGAGCCTCCACAAATGCATCACCTGAGTTGGGAGCTCGGAGACTGATTGTTCCTCACATGTCTCCTCCCAGAGCCTGACCAAGTTGACCTCTAAGCCATGGCCACAACATCTCAGCACCTTGTGGAAGGAGCCAGACGCAGTGTGGAAGTACAGGCTGCCACCACTCCACTGCCTACCTATGTCGCGGAGTTCCGATCTGTGTTCGCTAAAGAGGACTTTGACATACTACTGGAGCACTGCAAATGGGATCACGTGATCAAGCTAATACCCGGAGCAGAGCCTAAGTCGTCAAAGGTATACCCTCTGTCTTCATTGGAGCAAGCAGAGTTGGATGCCTTCCTGGAGGAAAACCTCTGTACCAGACGAATCCGACCTTCGAAATCCCCTATGGCAGCCCCCATGTTCTTCATTAAGAAGAAAGATGGTTTGCTCTGTCTAGTCCAAGACTACTGTGCTCTGAATGCCGTAACTGTCAAGAATAAATATCCTCTCCCCCTTATCTCCGAACTCGTCTCCCAACTCCGCGGAGCCCAGTACTTCACAAAACTGGATGTCCGCTAGGATTTCAATAATGTATGCATCAAGCCTGGAGATGAGTGGAAAGCGGCCTTTCACACCAACCGAGGCCTCTTTGAACCCCTTGTAATGTTCTTCGGAATGACCAACAGCCCTGCTACCTTCCAGACTATGATGAATAACGTCTTCAGAACCATCATAGTGGAAGGAATTGTCGTAGTATACTTGGACGACATCTTGATCTTTATGAAGACAGAAGAGAAGCATAAACAAGCGGTCTGGAGAGTCTTAGAGATACTGACAGAACACAAGTTATTCCTCTGTCTGGAGAAGTGTGAGTTCCACTGGAAGCAGATTGAATACCTCGGATTGGTCATCTCGAAGAACAAGGTTGCGATGGACCCTGTTAAAGTTGCTGGAGTCCACGAGTGGCCCATCCCAGAGAACCGGACTGACATGCAGGCCTTTGTAGGCTTCGTTAACTTCTACCGTCGCTTCATCCACGACTTCTTGACCATAGCTCGACCCCTCTTCAACCTCACTCGATCTGATCACGCCTGGAACTAGGGTACCAAGGAACAGGAAGCCTTCAAATGTCTCAAGATGGCAGTGACCACTGCTCCGATCCTAGTGTTACCCCAGGACTCGGAACCCTTCCATATCAAGGCCGACAGTTCAGATTTCGCCTCCAGAGCTGTCCTCTCTCAACAGCTACCCAAAGAAGAAAAGTGGTACCTGGTAGCTTTCTACAGTAAATCCCTGTCTCCAGTGGAACAGAACTATGAGATCCATGACAAGGAGATACTTGCTATCATCTGTGCACTGGAAGAGTGGAGGCACTTTCTGGAAGGAGCTCGGCACCTGGTAGAAATCTGGACGGACCACAAGAATCTGGAGTACTTCATGACAGCTAAGAAACTCAATCGTCGCCAAGTCCGTTAGTCTCTGTACTTGGCTCACTTTGACTTCAAGTTGATTCATTGCCCAGGATGCTCTATGGGAAAGCTAGATGCTTTATCGCAGAGACTGGACCATGGCAAAGGAGCCTCTGACAACAAAGACGTAGTCCTTCTGTGACTGGAGCTCATAGCAGTCCGAGCTCTTGAAGAACTTCACCTAGAGGGACTAGAGCGAGACATGCTTAGAGAAATCTGCCAAGGAAACCAGCAAAGCAACTAGGAAGAACCTGTAGCAAAGGCAGCGAGAGAATTCCAACAAACATCGAGTAAGACGGTCCGTTCCGTGGAATAGTTGGAAGATGACAGAGTACTCTGGTTCAGAGGCAAGATCTATGTTCCTCGGAATTTGGACTTACGAAGGTGGATAGTCTCGCTGTGCCATGATACGAAGGTCACTGGACATCCCAGATGCTGGAAAACGTTGGAGTTGGTATCTAGGAACTACTAGTGGCCTCAAATGTCTAGGTATATTGGGCAATATGTCAGCACCTGTGACCTCTGTCTCAGAACAAAACTGATAAGGCAGGCTCTGGTAGGTGAACTGCATCCTCTCCAAATCCTGAATTTGTGATGGGATATGCTTAGTGTGGATTTCGTTGTGGAACTCCCCCTCTCCTCCAGACATAATGCAGTAATGACAGTGGTAGACTCAGTGTCAAAACGAGTGCACTTCATTCCGATGCACATGACGGTGACAGCGGAAGGAGCAGCCCGGCTTTTCTTACATCAAGTCTGGAAACTCCATGGTCTTTCAAAGTATGTAGTCTTGGACCGTGGACCTCAGTTCATCACTCATTTCACCAGAGAGCTTTATCGCCTCCTAGGAATAAAGTTGGCGTCTTCTACAGCCTGGTACCCCCAAACCGACGGGCAGATGGAATGCGTCAACCAAGAATTGGACCAGTACCTCCGGCTATTTGTAAATGAGTGGCAGGACAATTAGTACAACCTCTTACCCATGGTGGAGTTCCAGCACAATAACCACGTCCACTCCGCTACCCAGCAGCCTCTGTTCCTACTTGACACCGGACATATTTCTTGTATGGGCTTTGAACCCCAACAGAACTACTCCGACTTAGAAACGGTCAACGAGTTTACGAAAAGGATGAGAATGGCAATTGAAGAAGCGAAATCTGCAATCCGCAAGGCACAGGACGACATGAAAAGATACTACGACTATCGAAGAACTCCAGCTCTGGTATTCAAACCTGGCGACAAAGTCTTCCTCGACACATCGGATATCTGTATTACATGCCCCTTGCAAAAACTCTCGCACTGACGGCTTGGCCCCTTTGTAGTAGAACAGTAGATCGGACCTATGGCCTATCACTTAAGACTGCCACGCAAGATAAAGCAACTTCATCCAGTGTTCAACATAGTGAAGCTTACTCCGGCCCCGGACAACCCAATTACAGGACGCACGATGGAGGACCACCCACTGCCCATAGTTATCGATGGAGAAGCGGAGTGAGAAGTAGAGGAAATACTCGACAGTCGTTGGCACCAGAGAAGATTCCAGTACCTCATTAAGTGGAAAGAATACAGCCACAAACACAATTCCTGGGAGTCCACTTCCAAAGTCTCCATACCAGAACTCACAGCAGAGTTCCATTGCAAACACTCTGGAGCTCTGAGACATATCTGATGCACAGAGTTCGACAATATCTTTCACTCCGAGTCCATTGCTCCGAGACATAGCAATCTTGAAGGGGGGTGAATGTAAGGGAACACCTCCATTTCTACCCCTGAATGGCACGACAACACTCCGGAGCTACCTTAGTCTGTTTTACTAGTAATACTTAAACACACTAGTTTAGCTCTAATCCTGCTAACTCTAACACTAAGGGATGTAAGCCTAGTATATAATGTAAAAGATCCCTCTAGGAACCTCATCCTAATCTCTGAGGATTCTCCTGGAGTCTAGTGCCCAGTCGCCCTTACACCCTCTATACTCAGTTACTCCCTTGTCTGTACCCCCAACACCAAACCTTATGGCTGTGATGTAATCTAAGTGTGTATCTAGCCAAACTTTTCTAGCCTGCTGTTCTCTCCAAAGCCTGCCTGAGTTGCATCTGCAATTCCTCTCTAGATCAAGTTCTGGGTATATTCTGTGTTCTACTCAA
>Ga0153962_1000216_pt1 | contig 12590 bp, 8 predicted proteins | sample TSFL046MetaG_FD_106657 | JGI IMG/M metagenome (GOLD analysis project Ga0153962, IMG submission 106657) | Attine ant fungus gardens microbial communities from Florida, USA - TSFL046 MetaG | ecosystem: Host-associated > Fungi > Mycelium > Unclassified | place: USA: Florida, Withalacochee...
GCTATATCTGGTAGTGTAGTTATTATTGTCCTGATGTCAGTGGCCATAGCGACCGGCGCACAGACCAGGCTAGTCTAGTATAAGTAGCTAGTGATGTACAGTAGAATACCTTACCTCAACAATAGTTTGAGCTCCTGGGCTATCCATCGCTCTAACTTAAGACGCTTGTTTTACTATACTGCAGTGTGACTGGGTGCCTCACCAAGCGTGCCCCTTACATTTTCCTTGTCAAGTGCTGATAAAGGAGCAGTTGGCTTTATTTTGGCTTAGAAGTTAGCTATTATGATACTCTAGACCTCACAGTTGATTATGTGTTTCAACTTAAAGTCTATATCTAATACTTAATATCTTTATGCTTCTTGTTAAAGGATCCAGTTAAGGTTTTCAGTGAAGTTATATCAGAGGAGAGATGTCAACAAGACTTTGAGTAGCACCATTAAGGTTATCCTAAGACAAGTAAGAGTACCAATTTCTTAGAGTAAGATTTTACAGAGGGAATACAGAAAGAGAGAACTTGTCATTCCTTCTCTTTCTGGGCTGTAATTTATCCTAACTAGGTATTGTGACTATGCTACAATGTGGTAACACTACTTGTAACTAAGGGTAACTAGTTAAGTGACAGTCCAGTGACAGAAGCCATAAAGGTGACAAGTCGAGTCAGTGTCTAATAATGGGTTAGTCTGATGTTGTCTCATTTAGTACAAGTCCAAAGATAGAAGAGAGGAAATGGTCTGAGATTTCTCTAAAGAGTTCTATCTATACTATGAGTCCATTGTCTCTTAGAGTCCTCAGACATTCAATGCATTACTGCATTATAACATCCTCGTCTAGCATTGCCAACATCTCGTTCACTAGCCATTCATTATTAGACCATGGCTGATAATAACTGTAGTCCCACTCAATGTTCATAATATGCAGATCCATTAATAAAGAGTTAAACTTCATATAATAGATCTTCTTAGGATCTTCTTCATCTCTCTAGTATATGTAATACCCTACTGCTCTCCATAATATATCCACCGCTAAGACTAGTGGTTGTTTACTCAGGAACTTTGGATTTCTCATGTGAAAAAAATCTTCTATAAGTGTCTTAAGATCTCATTGCACTTTCTGTTGTGTAGGCTTCTATTCAAATGGAACACCTTTCTTAACTATCTCATATAAGAGTGCTGCCACCATCACAAAGTTGGGTATATGATTTCTGCATTGCACTGCTGTCCCTAGAAAGGCCCTTATATCTGTAGTGTCTTCACAAGGGTCCCAATGCAATATCTTCCCAATGGCGTCGTTAGTCGGCTTTCTCCCTTCATATAAACATTCAAATCCTACTATAGTGATATAATCACTACATATTGTCATCTTAGGACCTGAGAAAGTCCCTTTGGCATGCTTCATCCTTTGTAGTATTCTATTAACATCCTTTAGATGCTCAAATACAAACTTTCTAATCCCTGGATTTCAATCTAGAGTTTCTACTCTGTCTCCCAGTGGCTCATATCTGGTCTTAGGACCTCTAATCAGAACATTATCAATATATAGTAACATATACTTTGGTATCTCATCCCTCAGTATATAAGTCACATCATCATGAAAGATAGGCACCAAATTTGTCTATTCCATGGGTAGAATAACCAATCTTAAAGCTCCAAACAGTGTCTGAAAGATGGTCAAGTCTCTAGACTATGTATCTAATACTTTCTCATCGTATTCCACATATAAATCTAGTATTCCACTACAGGCTCGTTCTGCAAAGTGCATAACCAACTCTTCAGTCACCAGTGGCAGTCCCAAATATGCTATCATTACTCTGTTCAAGGGCTCTAGACTGTGAACTATCCTTAAGCTCTTACCATCCTTTTTTATTACACAGAACCATCTAGATCGATAGGACAAGTTAGACAGTTCGTAAACTCCTGTGTCTATCTTTCTCTTAATCATCTTACATACTTCCTCATAAATAGCTGGGGGAATTCTAAAAGGCTTCTCCATCCATGGAATATGTGCAACTATTGGTATCTCTACTGGTGGAAAGTACTCTTCCTTAAATTTCCCTCTTTCTGTATCATTCCATGCAAAAGCTTTGTTCTGTTCTCTTACTAGCCAATGCATTAATTTTCTTTCTTCTGGCCACAAGAATCCTTCTTTATGTGCTATATCCAACTTTTCCTTTCTCTCTAGAGTATAACATCCTCTAGGTTTGAACTCTGGTAGATGCTCTGGTAACTTGGGTATTCCTTGTAAAGGATCACCTACTATCTCCCTTATAATTCTGAATTTTTCTGGTAAGGTTCCCAATACTGGCTTTACTTTCAGCACCACCAGCTTATATTTCTTTGCAAAGCAACTCACAACTTTCTCCATTATTTCCTCTAGCTTATCTGTTTCCTCTTCCACTGCCATCCAGTGCTATTGAAGGGTATCAGGTCTTCTTATCTCCTGCATTATTTGTCCTAGAAGTATCACTTCCTTTTCTTTTAAGGTTGGCTTACTTCTCTCTATATACAATAACCTTAACTCATCTATACTTAACGTATTTCCTTTTAATGGCAGAACCTTGCTGATAAAAGGACTCCCATCTCAATCTAGTTCAATTATACAGGGAACCTCTCCTCTGGGGAATGTCTCAGATTCCTCAAGGCTTACTAAAAATTTGCCAAGTTCTCTACTTTTCTTGGCAATTCCCCTCTTTTATACATCAGTATTGCTACCTAATTCCCAGTATTCAGACAGGTAATACACACTGTCTGATTTCCTTCCTTATCATTAACAATTCTACTCTCTGTTATAGTGTCAAATGGTCACCCCAGCAACACTGTATAAGGTACTGTTGTTACACTGTTAGAGAATTTTCTGTGGAAATGTAACATGGGATACACTTTATACCCCTGGATTTCATTATCAGAATCTACTCTAGAGACCTCCTATAAGCCCCAGACATAATCTAGACCCAAGATTGAGTACTTCTATTAGGCAGTTGCCCAGCTGTCATATGCTAGAATAGCATATACCTCGGAAGGTAAGACTGATGAGCTAGCATCAGGTTTCTCAGATACAGACTATCAATGTTGAAGCTCTAGAAGTCAGAGGCTCAGGAATGCAAAATAATCTCAATCTAGAGCAGACTTAGACTAATATGACACCAGGACAACAAATCAAAAGTCTATCAGTGACTAGTGATCCCATCACTGCTGGACTCAAACAAGAAATGGGTATGCCACCAGACGACGATTGCATTGCTAATGCTCGCATGCACTGTCATATATTTCTAGACCATATTTGGAGTAAAAGAAAGCTAGTTCAGGGTTCAGGGAATAATAGGCAGGAGTAAAGTATAGAGGTGGAGTAGGATCACATAGTCATGCCTAAAGGTATAGAGGACAGGAAGGTGACAGCTATTGTGGCTGCATGGTAGTGTTATAGAAGGGAGACATGAGGGAGAGTGGTAGAATGAAGGGTTTCCTTTTCTATTTTTTTTAATTGAGTCTCTAACATTTGTAATATTCTAATATATTTCTCAGAGTGGAGATTGATAGGGGGAGCCTCCTTAGTCCTTGTCTTCATTTCAGAAGCTCTTGAGATTATAAATGTGATTCTTTTGAGTATGTAAGAGATGATCTTAGTGAGAGATTGAGTTGGTGAATGTTTTCTACCCTATACCCTATTCTTTCTTGAGACAAAACACAGCAGTCGCTCGGACAACCTTCTATAGAGTAGCAGGCCTGAAAAGCCTGGCTAATCATTGACTCAGATTGTATCACACCTATAAGGTTTGGTGTGGAGGTGTGGATGAAGGCTTGATTGAGTGTGGTAAGGTCTATGAGTAGTTTACTGACTATTCTACTAGTGAGCTTGTTATAGTATGTAAAGGTAGACACCTTAGGGACACTATGTAAGGCAAATCTAGATTAAACTCATAATCATTTCATCTATTTTTATATTACAGATAAGCCGTACTTTATATTTTAATTTCTTTCTGATACCCCCACTTCCTACTTCTTCCCATGAACCCTTTTAGCATGTGATTGAGGACTGTCACCACCCTTTCAACTTGCTTGTCATAGTTAAAAATCTCTTTTGCCCCTTTTAGCAGGGCTCACTTCTTTATCTTAACTTGCCAAGTCATCTCCCTTGGGTTTGGGTGGGTGTGACCTCAACCTTCAGGGTTGTGTTTCCCTCTGTGCTCACCCACTCAGATTCAACAAAAGACAAAAGTTTATTTCAAGAGGGGAAAAGTGGAGGAAACAAGGAAGGAGAAAGTAGACTTAGTGAATAACAAAGCTAAGGGATGATTACATTGGCTAGCTACTTATAATGTGGAAGATAAGTTAGAGTGATGGAAATTCAGTTGAATTACCTAGCCAGGGTTAAAATTGGTAAAGATCGCACTGAGGCAAGCGACCAGTTGCGTGTTGGTAGTGGCAACTTGTCACAAGGTATCACTTGAGTGTGATACAACTGCTATGTCACAAACTACTCTGCTTCTCTCAAGATCTGTAAGGGGATCACTTAATGGCAATCCCTAATCATACTAAGCATGAGTAGCAAAGACAAACTTAAGAAGGAACGATGGATAGCCCAGAAGTTCCAATTAATGTTAAGGTAAGGTATTTTACCATACATTACTAGCTATATATACTAGACTAGCTTGGTCCATACACTAGTTACTATGGAAACATAGACCAAGACACTAATAACTACCATACCTAATAAGGCTATGTAGTACTAACTATGGCAATGAGAACAAGAGGAAAGGGAACTATAAATAGTGGGCTCCAAGGATCCAAGGGCAAGCTAGATAATACTTACCCATACCAGGTTACCTAAGCTATCCTAGAGCATTCCCTTACAAGATCTCTCTTCCCTATCAGACTGTCTATCAATATCTGTTGGATAACCCAGTGAGTGGACCATCATTTGTCCCCACTATAATTGCTGCTCTCCATCCTTCTAACACATTGTTAGATACATATACAATTTATAATCTAATACTATTGAATACTTCTCTATATACTACATTAAGTGTCCTTTTACTCTCTTGGCTCTGCTCTGGAAGAAGTACTGAGATGTTCAGAGATAAAGTACATCTTGAAAAGACCATATAAAGTTATCCATGGGAGAACACTGATGTCTGCAAATTAATCCTCATATGCTCCACTGACTGTTCTTTAAAGAAAGTAAACTCAGTAACAATGAGATTACAGTTGTTCACTATTAATGTATTTACCTAAAGAAAGTAAACTATTTACAAGTGAGTAATAAGTACATAGTCAATATAAGATAAACAGAGACTTACCTCAGTGACAATGAGATTACAGTTGTTCACTGAGGTGAAAATTTATGGTGGCTGTAAATAAAGGTCCTTGGCATAAATGGCACATGAGAACTATATAGTAGAAGAAGTAAAACTGTATAGTTAAGTTTAAAATGGAAACATAAAGCAGAAAAACAATCGACTAGAGAATGGAATATAGAAGTGACAGAAATATTGAAGAAGGAAAGTAAAAATAGAGATTGTCAAATATAGCAGTAATTGACATTGTACCATGGTATAGCATTGCCCAAAGCCCCTTCAATATCCTTGAGACTTGTTGATAGTTATAGCAAAGGCTAGCCTGACTGGGAATTGAAGTCTCCTGATTGGCACAGGCAATGTGAAGGAGAATATATTTGAATATTTGTACAGTGCATCACTCAAGATGCTGAGATTCAGAGACAAAGACTGAGTATATTAAGGAAGTGAGAAAATAGGATGTATACCTGAGATTCAGAGACAAAGACTGAATCTCAGGGATACAAAGTAACTACCTAAATACCAGATTGTAAGTATGCCCATATTTATCATAGAATGTAAAAACTCCAACACAGTGGAGTACTCGTAGTTAGAAGAGATTGAAAATGAGTAAGCAGACAATCAAGAAAATATTTAGGGGATATAGCAGATGTTGCAATGCTCCCAACTATAGTCCCTCAACACAATGTCTCTGTATTAGGTGATAACTGTAAGGGCAACTGGGGCACAAGACTCTAGGAGAATCCTCAGTTAATATTACAGTTTGTAGTTATGATATAACTTACCTCCAGGAGAATCCTCAGAGATTAGGATGAGGCTCCTAAAGGGATGTTCTACATTATATACTAGGTTTACATTCCTTGTGTCAGGGTCAGTGTGATCGGAGCTATACTAGTGTGTTTAAGTATTACTTTAGTAATACTTGAACAGGCTTAGGTCACTCCGGAGCATTGTTATGCAGTTCTGGGGTGGAAATAGAGCTATTCCCTTATAATAACCTGATCCTTGGAATCAATACTACCTTGTCTCTAAATCTTCTGTCCTTGCTGATAATCCTGTACTGGAGCACCATTCTCCTCATATTTAACACCATCATTCTTATTCCATTACAAAGTCCTTCTCCTGGATCCAGGTTCCTTAATAAGATAACTGGAGAGCCAACCTTGAGACAAAGCAAAGCAGAAGGCAATCCACCAGCATTGAGTTGTTGAGGAAACTCTGCAGGATAAGCATGGTGCATTCCATCTTCTTCAGACACAGAGTCCATACTTCTCAGCATATGGACCTCTGCATTTGGGTTGAACTGTTGAAGAATGGCCTCATTAATATCATGCATTTCATCATTTCTAGGACAGAGAATAATGCAATCCAAGAAGTACTGGTCATCTTGAGGTCTTGTGTTACCAATTCCTGGATAGATTCTGTTGATAAGAGCATTGATATTAGCACAAACCATGGACTGAGAAACTTGAATCATCTCACTGTCATCCATAGTTGACCCAGCACCAATCTCTAGCAACCACTGAGCATGTTGATTATCAGCTTCAGAGTGACCCAAATGTATATTCTGTCTGAGATGCAAGAACTTGTCCCACATTGGTCTCACATACTTACTAGATAATAATAAGTCAGACCCATGACCCTAGTGGATCCCACAATTAATGTGTTGTATCCCTATGGTCTTAATTATGTCATGTTGGATTTTTTTAATTCAGCATTTTATCACATTCAAATCAGTGAATCATGTCAATCACAGTGTACAGAATACACTACAAAGTCCTACTTATGCAAACACAAGCGAAAATCACAACTGATACGAACCATTTGAAGAAAGGGAGAAAAAAGGAGGAAATGAAAACAGAGGAAGGGAGTCAGAGATTGTTGGTAAACGAGACAACGCCTACTGAGTTATGTAGTCCAAACAAATGCTGAAGGATCGCCCAACAGGAAAGGAACAGAATGAATCATTTCATCTCCATCTTCATACATGAAACAGCTGCAGGTGTTCATGATGTGAGTTTCAAAGTTGCGATGTTCAAGATTGATTGGATGTTGCTGGTGGTGGAACAACAGCAGGTGGGGTGCTGAGAGGCATGTTGGCAGATTACGTGACACAGAGCTAGGTATGAAGCTAGTCCGGTCAATTGGTGATGCGATGAGGCTAAGTCGACCCTCTTTTCCTCCCCCTACAGATGTAACGGTTTCACTCGCAACCGTCTCGTGTATAACACATGTTTGTATATGTATATATGGTATGCCCTCGCAGTGTAGTCTTTCATCTCGACCTGATTCAATACATCTTGATTACCGGGTTCGAGATCGTAACAACAGAACCGTGGGAAAATCACATCATAGTTCAAGAGCGCCTGACTTCCATTCCCCAACAAGTGCTAAGACGTGGAGGGCCTAGACAGGGGCCGACATCAGGGGTGTATCTACAGAAGGCACGAGGCCAGGGGAAGAAGGCGTGGGCAAAGTTGCTAGTAAATAGTTGAGGCAGTGGTATGTCCGAAGCTTTTAGCAGTAACTCGAAAGAAAAGCCTTGGTACCTAGGATATGGGGTGGGTATCTAGCGGATGAGATCTCTTCTAGTACGTGCCGACGTGGATATGTCAATCCACTTTGGTCGTGCATTTGCGACTAATTGTCTTTTGAATTGAATCACCTGACATACGTTATTGTGCCAAAAATGTCTTGAAGTTCCTATAAAATGGCACAGAATGAGTGCTTTACTCAAGACTTTCGTCTTTGCTCTCCAGTAAAACCCAGTCCTTCTTGATATCACTATGGACCTTTATTCACAATTCGTGAAAATCTTCTCACAAGACGAGGATCCCGCTGATTCTATCCCCACCGATGATAATGTAACTGAGGGGATTCAGCCTCCTGCCTGTACGATTCTATGAGCCAAATCCCGTTTCCTCGACGATATACTGCAGTGAGCATCCTTTTCTCCTGTCTACGACATTGACTCAGTGGACCGTTAGTCCGTCACTATTTGCAGCGTATCACCGCCATCTACGTTTCTTCTTCCAATCATTAAATAGGGTCTTCTTCCTTGAAGGAGACAGTCTATTATGCGATATTTTTTCATTCAGGTCACGAGTCGTTATTGTATTATGTGTACACACTTTAAATTCTCAGCCGAATCATTGACGTGCTTCCTTTTGACCAGCACGAGGTCACAGAAGAATGATTTTTTTTATCATCGATTTATTACGCGGGGCTTGGTGGCAGGCCGCAGTAGTTACGCAATCTACTTATATTAGGAAAGAGAGAAAGGAAAGGAATAGGCAACGTAGGTCTTGCTCAGACTATGTAGTAGTGTAGTGTGGATAAGGAATAGGTTAGAGGGTGGACTGTCTTGGAAGGAGAAGGCCCTTGGGTTAAACTTGAGAAATGTAATGATGTCATTAATGGAGCTCCACAGTGGGTTCCATGAACATATGTGTTGTTTGTACTCATGTAGGATATGATGACTCATTTCTAGAATAGCCTTTTGACATGGGCAGGTGCATGGTTCATTGGGAAAGATGTTAAGACTCTAGACCTCACAGTTGATTATGTGTTTCAACTTAAAGCCTATATCTAACACTTGATATCTTCATGCTTCTTGTTAGAGAATCCAGTTAAGGTTTTCAGTGAAGTTATATTGGAAGAGAGATGTCAACAAAACTTTGAGTAGCACCCTTCAAGATTGTCTTCAAACAAGGAAGAGTACCAATTCCTCAGAGTAAGATTTTACAGAGGGAATATAGAAAGAGAGAACTTGCCATTCTCTTCTTTTTCTGGTCTATATTTATTCTAACTAGATATTGTGATAATATTATAATGTGGTAATACTACTTGTAACTAAAGGTGACTAGTTAAGTAACAGTCCAGTAATAAAAGTGACAAGTTGAGTTAGAGTCTATAAATGGGTTAGTCCAATGTTGTTCTATTTAGCTTAAGTTCAAAAATTGAAAAGAGATTTGTTCAAGATTTGGCTAAAGAGTCCTGTTTATATTATAGAGTCCAATGTTTGTTTAGAATCTCTAGATATTCAATGCATTACTACATTGTAATGTCTTTGTCCAGCAGTACCAACATCTTGTCTACTAGCTACTTATTATCAGACCATAACTGATAATAACTATAGTCTCACTCAATATTCATAATACATAATCTAGAAATTAGTTGGGAGACAGAAGAGGTCAAAATGATAAGATACCTGCCTTTATGTGGAAAAAATACAAAGTCAAAAGAAAAGAAAAAAGTTAGAAAGAAAGTAAAAATAGCAACTATAGATATAGAAAAAATAGTAAATATCACAAACTTCATTTGGACTTATCTCTACTAATTCTTCAATGATTTCTACAGTCTTAAAAACTCCAGAAAGCCCTTAAGAAGACCTTTTGATTAACACCAGATGTGTCTTAAGGCAATTAGTATTGGCTAAGCTATTAGGCAAATTAGTAGGTAACTACTATAGTACTGTATATTAAATTGCCAATATCTCAAAAACCACCATGATCTATGCTTTGCTTTTAGAGTCAGAAGAAGCCCTTCTTATACTTCTCAGAATGAGTCTAAAACAACCTTGAGGCAATTAATATTAATGAAGATATGAAGTCCTCAATGTTTGTATATGGACTTAATCAATTACCTATAAATACTTATTTACCCTTTATTAGAACAAAGAACAGCCTCAATCTGGTTAAGTTATTGCATTTTCAAGTACAAAAGCACTACAATATGTAGAATAATAGATAGTAGCATGTGATAATTTGTTCGAGTGTACAGACCATCACAATTCTGTATTTAAGAACTCATAGTATCACAAATGGTCACTTACTTATTTGTGATTGGGCTTTGATACTTTGAAGAGTTCAAAAATGCAAAGTTTAGACAGTAACAAAAGATGTTGTTAAGTCTGAGGTCTAATTCTCAGACAGAGAGTCCTTATATACAGAATTGTAATGGTCTGTGCACTAGAACAGATCATCACATGCTACTACCTATTGTTCTATATATGGTAGTGCCTTTGTACTGGAAATAGAGATAACTTAACCATATAGAGGCTGTCCTTTGTTCTAAGAAAAGAACAGATGACTATCTATGGGTAATTAATAAAGTCTATGTACAAATATTGAGGACCTCATATCTCCACTAAGATTAATTGCCTTGGTATTGTTTTAGACTCATTCTTAGCAGTATGAAAAGGGCTTCTCAGATGCCTAAGAGCAAGGCATAGATCATGGTAGTTTCTGAGATATTGGCAATTTAATATGTGGTACTATAGTAGTTATCTACTAATTTGCCCAATAACCTGGCCAATATTGATTGCCTTGAGACATGGCTGGTATCAATTGAAAGGTCTCTTCAAGGGCTTTTTGGTGCCATTAAGACCATGAGAATTGCTGAAGAATTGGTGGAGATATAGCCAAATGAAGTTTGTGACACATAGTTTGAGAATTAGATCTTAGACTTAACAACATCTCTTGTCACTGTATCACAAACTTCATTCGGCCATATCTCTATCAGTTCTTTGACAATTCCCACAGTCTTAATGGCACACAAAAGCCCTTGAAAAGACCTTTTGATAGATACCAGTCATGTCTTGAAGCAATTAGTAATGGCCAAGATATTAGGCAGATCAACTGGTAACCACTATGGTACTGTTTATTAAATCGCCAATATCTCAGAAACCGCCATGATCTATGCTTTGCTTTTAGACATCAGAGAAGCCCTCTTCATACCGCTCAGAATGAGCCTAAAACAGCGCCGAGCCAATTAATATTAGTGGAGATATGAAGGCCTCAATGTTTGTACATGGACTTCATTAATTACCCATAGATAGTCATCTGTCCTTTTCTTAGAACAAAGAACAGCCTCTATATGGTTAAGTTATCACTATTTACAGCACAAAGGCACTACCATATGTAGAACAATAGGTAGTAGCATGTGATGATCTGTCCTAGTGCACAGACTATCACTTTCATGTATATAAGGACTTATAGTCTGAGAATTAGACCTCAGACTTAACAACATCTCTTGTCACTTGTCTAACTCTGCCTATAAGCACTTTTGAATCTATATTCAACCAATCACAAAACAAGTAAGTGACCATTTGTGATACACTGTCTAAACTTTGCTTTCTAAGCCTTTTTGAATATTCTACCATCAAATCAAAAATCAGTAAATGACTATTTGTGATTTTTCACCAGATTATGTGCTCCTACCAGCATATATGAAGTCATACTATGATAAGATGCAAGCAGGACAAAGTGTTGGATCCTAGAGTGACTTTGCCCAGGAATTGAAATATATTTACAAACAACAAGATGACAAGAAGAGAGTGAAAAAGAAATTAATAGTGCTCTAGATCAACAAGGACCTAGCAAAGAAGAACTTCATCAAGTATACAGAACAATACAAGACATTAGCAAGAATTATCAACTATAGCAACAAGGTTCACATCGACAAAATGAAAGAAGTTATCTTCAACAAGCTATGAAATGCACTTGTTATATATGAAATAACAAATCAATTTCCTAAGACATAGGATGACTATCTAAAACTGTCAATGCATGCATTTAAGGCCTTACATCTGGACAAAGCCCAGGGCACAATATTTGGTCCAGAGGCAAATGTAAAGAAAGGTAAAGGAAAGAAGGATCCAGACGCAATGGAAATAAATGAGATTCACAAAAAGAAGGGAAAAACTTATAATACTACTGTGCTGGAAAAGACTTTAAAAATAAGGTAAAATCATATAATACTACAGACTGTTATGACAAACCTGGCAATGAGGACAAACATCCTCATAAGACCTCTTCTCAGAAACCATCTCTACTGGGTCCAAGTAAGAATAAAAATCAGTTGTTTAGAGCATAGCTGATGAAATTATTGGAAGAAGAAAGTAATGACCTAGAATCCCTTCCTGAGGCTGTCAATGTAAATAGCATATCAATTAAGGAAATCTCTGATCCTATTCTTCCAAGTAGAAAGGGAAAAGGGACTCCCAAATTGGATTTTCTCTTGGGACTGTAGAGTATAATGTCTGTGATTTATAGTCAGAGGATAGTATACCCTCAATTAGCTTGCAAAAGTTGGAAGTAGTACTAGAATCTTGTAATAATATAGCACACAACAAGACTACCTCCTTTAAAATTCCAGTTATGCTTTGGGTATATGGCAAAAAAGTATAGACTAAGGCTTGAGTTGATTTGGGAGCTATTATGAACTTTATCGACAAAGTCATTGTGGAAAATAATAACCTGGTAACACATAAACTAGAAAATCCATATCATGTAATCAA
>Ga0153962_1000224_pt1 | contig 12468 bp, 13 predicted proteins | sample TSFL046MetaG_FD_106657 | JGI IMG/M metagenome (GOLD analysis project Ga0153962, IMG submission 106657) | Attine ant fungus gardens microbial communities from Florida, USA - TSFL046 MetaG | ecosystem: Host-associated > Fungi > Mycelium > Unclassified | place: USA: Florida, Withalacochee...
TCAAAGAGCTTATAAGCAGAGTTAGGCAAGCAACAAAAGATGTTGTTAAGTCTGAGGTCTAATCCTCAGACTATGAGTCCTTATATACAGAAAAGTAATGGTCTGTGCACTAGGACAGATCATTACATGCTACTACCTATTGTTCTACATATGGTAGTGCCTTTGTACTATGAATAGTGATAACTTAACCATATAGAGGCTGTCCTTTGTTCTAAGAAAAGGACAGATGACTATCTATGGGTAATTAATGAAGTCCATATGCAAACATTAAGGCCTTCATATCTCCACGGATACTGATTGCCTTGAGGTCGTTTTAGGCTCATTCTGAGAAGTATGAAGAGGGCTTCTGATGAGCCTAGAACCAAAGCTTAGATTGTGGTGGTTTCTGAGATATTGGCAATTTAATAAACAGTACCATGGTGGTTACTAGTTGATCTGCCTAATATCTTGGCCAATACTGATTGCTTTGAGGCGTGACTGGTACCAATCAAAAGGTCTTTTCAAGGGCTTTCCATAGCCATTGAGACTGTGAGAATCGTCAAAGAATTGATGAAGATATGGCCAAATGAAGTTTGTAACATCCTATATATATGCTGCTATCTAGTAGGAACTCAAGATTACTCTCTTATTTATAAAGGAGAAACAGGCCTTGGAATATCTGCATATACAGACTCAGATTGGACATCAAATCTAGAAGACCAAAGGTCACAAACTGGATATTTTCTTACAATTGCAGATGGTGCATTCAGCTGGATATCAAGGGCTCAAAGAACAATAGCACTTTCCTTAACTGAGACTGAATATATGGCCCTTTCAGATTACAATTGACAGTGTATTTAGATTAGATCTATTTTACTGGAAATAGGGTACAAATTTGGTTCCATCCATATCAATGGTGACAACCAGAGTTCTATTTTCATGTCAAATAACCTAGTTACTGAATCATGAAATAAGCATATCAATGTATGCTTTTATGCCATTCGTGATTTTGTGGCTCAAGGCAAAGTCAAACTCTTTTATATAGAAAGAAGTGAAAACCCAGCTGATCTTTTTACTAAAAACCTTGGAGTAGTGAAATTTTGGAAGTTTTGAGACCAACTTGGAATGATCTGTAACTAGAATACTACTTCATACATGTATTTTCACTTATATACACTTCTATATATTAAGTGAGTTCCATTCTATTGTTTTCATCTTCTCCAACCTCAATGTTCATTTTGGACTGTAAGGGAACACCTCTATTTCCACCCCTGAATGGCACAACAACACTCTGGAGCTACCTTAGCCTGTTTTACTAGTAATACTTAAACACACTAGTTTAGCTCCGATCCTGCTAACCCTGACACTAAGGGATATAAGCTTAGTATATAATGTAAAAGATCTCTTTAGGAGCCTCATCCTAATCTCTGAGGATTCTCCTGGAGGTGAGTTATACCCTAACTACAATCTGTAATATCACTGAGGATTCTCCTGGAGTCTTGTGCCCAGTCACCCTTACAGCAGATTAGGATCTTAAAGTGGAGCCTTGGACTATTCCAGTGGACAGTCACCTAATAGGTCGCCTTCCCTGTAAGGGGCACGCTTGGTGAGGCACCCAGTCACACTGCAGTATAGTAAAGCAAGTGTCTTAAAAAGAAGCGATAGATAGCCCAGGAGCTTCAATCATTGTTGAGGTAAGGTATTCTACCATACATCACTAGCTACTTATACTAGACTAGCCTGGTCTGTGCGCCGGTCGCTATGGACACAGACATCAGGACAATAATAACTACACTACTAGATATAGCTATGTAGTACTATGATGGAGACCTGAACTAGAGGGAAGGGAACTATAGACCACGGACTTTGAGAATCCGTGGGAACACTAGATGATGTGAACCTTACCAGGTTATCTAAGCGATCTCAGGGTTGTCCCCTTACATTCCCCTGTCATACCCAACCCTCCGAAAATTCCACTCTTTAGATGTCGTTGTCCTCGGACACCTCTTAAGATATAGCTGACGCCTTAGGATACTTGCAACACCATCTGCAGGAGCTTACAGAGAGACAACACATCTCCGAAAGTAACATTAACTCTACTCTGGCAGCTCTAACTGCCCAACTACAGCAGCTCACACAGTTAGTGGCTAATTTTCCTCTTCTGGCCATACCAAACATACCTTTCCCGCCTGTACCATTCTCTCCAGTATCTTTGCTCCCTGGACTTCAACAGGGAATATCACAGTGGCCGTACATTTCTAAACTCCTACACTCTCTATATATGCCTAGCCCTGGAGTAGTTCCATGACGAACAGGAAAGGATTCTCTGGGCTTTCATATTCTTCAAAGGAGGTTACGCCACCAAGTGGTCCAAAAACATGTTCCGTCAAGAAGTGGACACTAGCGTTTTCCCCATCCAAACCTGGGGAGACTTTGAACAACAATTCTGGCTGCACTTCTTTCCTGCAAACATGGAAGTAGACGTGATCAACACTTTGGAAGGAACTTCCTACCATCAAGAAAATTGGACAGTAGACAACTATTTGGACAGCTTCCAAGCCCTGGTCTCCAATACAGGTTATATGGATCCCCGGACACTGGTAGTGAAATTTTGACAAGGTCTCAAATTAGGTATCCAAAACTAGATTGCCACCATGCCCTACAGATGACCAGCTGACACTGACCCCGATGTGTGGTACAGAGTAGCAAGGAGGATTGATCAGGCATGCTTCGCAAACAAAGCCTTTTAGTCTGTGTCACACTCCGCCTCTTCTGCTTTGCTCAAAACTGTCTCTGCCCAACCCCTACCATTGTTTGTGGCAAAATTACCTTTTGCTCTGCCTCCTCTAGTTATTCCAAAGCCTCTGCCAACCACTCTGTCTATAGGAGTCCTTATGGACATGGACGCTACTAGGAAAGCAAGATTCTTGCCTCCACGAGGATGCTACTGATGCAGAAACATGAACCATGTAGTCTGGGATTGTCCCCACCGCATGGACATCTGTCGACTCACCACGAAGCAGTGGAAGGAGTTGATTGAAGATCTGTTAGTGTTGAAAGATGCAGTTCCAATAGAAGAGTCTTGTCCCTCAGAGGAAGAGGATTTTGCATAGCATGGCCAGCAATGAGTACGCTCCAGTTGCTAGTAAATAAGTTCACTGTATTGACTATAGAGAACCCCAATACAATTGACAGTGAACTAGTAGATGCATCACCCCCTATTCCCCTCGTCTCAGCTCTGCTCTGCAAACCCAAGTGGAAGAAGAGACTACCCAAACTTCTTTTGATCAGCACTTTAGACATGCGAGGGACTTCCCTACTCCTGCCAGTGGAAATTGAAACTACAGATACAAGCAAACTATACTCTGTTGAAGTCCTCCTGGACTGCAGAGAAACTAAAAGCCTCATCAATAGGGATTTTGTCTATTTGAAAGAGATAAACATCTAGACCCTCTCACATAACATCCTAGTCTTCAATGTTGACGGTTCCCCTAACAAGGCAGAATAAATCTCTGAGGTTGTGGACATAGTTCTCTACTATAAGATTTACTTTGAAAGGATGCTCTTGGCCATCTCTGGACTTGGGAAACAGAATTTAATTCTAGGCTACGACTGACTTAAAGACCACAATCCCAAGATCAACTGGAAAAAAGAAGAAGTCAAAATGACTCACTATCCCCTCTGCTGTGAGAGAGGATGTGCCCTATAAAAGGAATAGACTCACCAGAAGAGGATCAAACTCCAAGCCCTCTGATCTTGTCGTGACAAACCCACATCCCTGCTTCAAGAAGAGCTAGAGCCTGAGGAAGAACCTCTGCAAACACATCACCTGAGTTGGGAGCTTGGAGACTGACTGTTCTTCACATGTCTCCTTCCAGAGCCCAACCAAGTTGACCTCTAGGCCATGACCATGACATCTCAATGCCTCGTGGAAAGAGCCAGACGCAGCATGGAAATACAGACTGCTGCCACTCTACTACCTACCTACATCGCAGAGTTTCGATTTGTGTTTGCTAAGGAGGACATTGATATACTACCAGAGCACTACAAATGGGATCATGCAATCAAGCTAATCCCCAGAGTAGAGCCTAAGTTGTCAAAGGTATACCTCCTGTCTCCATTAGAGCAAGTGGAGTTGGATGCCTTTCTGGAGGAGAACCTTCGTACTGGATGAATCTGACCCTTGAAATTCCCTATCGCAGCCTCTGTGTTCTTTATTAAGAAGAAAGATAGTTCACTCTATTTAGTCCAAGACTACCATATACTGAACGCTGTAACTATCAAGAACAGATATCCTCTCCCTCTCATCTCCAAACTTGTCTCTCAACTCTACAGAGTCCAGTACTTCACAAAACTAGATGTCTACTGGGGTTTCAATAATATATGCATCAAGCCCAGAGATGAATGGAAAGCAGCCTTCTGTACCAACCATGGCCTCTTTGAACCCCTCATAATATTTTTTGGAATGACCAATAGCCCTACTACCTTCCAAACTATGATGAATGATGTCTTCAGAACTGTCATAGCAGAAGGGATTGTCATAGTGTACTTGGACGACATTCTGATCTTTACAAAGACAGAAGAGGAGCACAAACGAGCGGTCTGGAGAGTCTTGGAGATACTGACGGAACATAAATTATTCCTCTGTCTGGAGAAATGTGAGTTCCACTGAAAGCAGATTGAATATCTTAGACTGGTCATCTCGGAGAACAAGGTCACAATAGACCCTGTTAAAGTCACCAGAGTTTGTAAGTAGCCCATCCCAGAGAACCAGACTGATATGTAGGCTTTCATAGGCTTTGTTAACTTCTACCATCGCTTCATCCAAGACTTTTTGACCATAGCTTGACCTCTCTTTGACCTCACTCGCTCTGATCAGGCCTGGAACTAGAGTATCAAGGAGCAGGAAGCCTTCAAAGATCTCAAGATGGCAATAACCACTGCTCTGATCTTAGCATCACCCCAGAACTCAGAACCCTTCTATATTGAAGCTAATAGTTCAGACTTCGCCTCTGGAGCCATTCTCTCTCAGCAGCTACCTGGAGAAGAAAAATGGCATCCAGTGGCTTTCTATAGCAAATCCCTATCTCCGGTGAAACAGAACTATAAGATCTATAACAAAGAGATGCTCGCTATCATCTGCATGTTGGAAGAGTAGAGGCACTTTCTGGAAGGAGCTCAGCACCTGGTAGAAATCTGGATGGACTACAAAAACTTAGAGTATCTTATGACGGCTAAGAAACTCAACCATCACCAAGCCCGTTGGTCTCTGTACTTGGCTTGCTTTGACTTCAAGTTGATTCATCATCCAGGATGTTCTGTGGGGAAGCCAGACGCTTTATTGCGGAGACTGGACCATAGCAATAGAGCCTTCGACAATGAGGATGTAGTCCTTCTATGACTAGAGCTCATAGCAGTCCGAGCCCTTAAAGGACTTCACCTGGAAGGACCAGAGTGAGACATGCTTAGAGAAATTTATTAAGGGAACCAGAAAGACGACTAGGAAAAGCCCATAGCAAAGACAGTGAAAGAACTCCAGCAAGCATCAAGTAAGATAGTCCATTTTATGGAATGGTTGGAAGACAATGGAGTACTCTAGTTCAGAGGCAAAATCTACGTTCCCTGGAATTCAGACTTACAAAGGTGGGTAGTCTCGCTGTGCTACAATACGAAGGTTACTAGACATTTCAGATGCTGGAAAACACTGGAGTTGGTATCTAGAAACTGCTGGTGGCCCCAAATGTCTAAGTATATCAGACAATACATCAGTACCTATGACCTCTGCCTCAGGACGAAACTGATAAGGTAGGCTCTAGTGGGCGAACTGCACCCTCTCTGGATCCTGGACTCGCAATGGGACATACTTAGTGTGGATTTTGTCATGAAACTCCCCCTCTCCTTTGGATGCAATGCAATGATGACAGTGGTAGACTTGGTGTTGAAACAGACACACTTCATTCCAATGCACACAACGGTGACAGTAGAAGAAGCAGCTAGGCTTTTCCTATATTAAGTCTGGAAACTCCATGATCTTCCGAAGTGTGTAGTCTCAGACCACTGAAAGGGTGCAAAAGGGAATTGCATACTGGAACAAACAAAATAATGATGTGCTAGCTCCCAATTGCATGCTAAAGGTCTGAGGGGAGATTATCAAAGTTGAAGGTTTATAAATAATTAGAGAAATAAGAATTATACACAGCTCCAGTAAAATATATATCGGTGGTTATGAAAGGATTGTAAGATCTCTCTAGATCATCATCACATAGTCTTCTTAAGGTGTCAACCTTTACACACTGTGACAAAAGCTCCTTTGGAAAATACAGTTAGTTAATCACTCATGGACCCTCCACACTCAGTTGCCCCCTTGTCTACACCCCCAACACTGAACCTTACGGGTATGATGCAGTTCAAGTGTGCACCTAGCCAAGCTTTTCTAACCTGCTGTCCTCTCTGAAGCCTGCTCAAGTTGCATCTACATTTTCTCCCTAGATCGAGTTCTGGGTATATTCTATGTTTTTCTCAAGACACTCTACTAGTCCTAGTCTTCTTACTCTTAATAGATCCACATTTACGATTCCAGAGGCAGTGTAGATGGAGGTAAGAGTCAAGAGGTTCTTCTCCAATCCAATTGTACTCTGGATACTATATTAAAATATTACAAAGCCCCAAAACTTAAGAAATAAATTATAAAAGGGAAATTATTATTACTTTTAGAATTCCATTGCCTCCTTTTTGTCCCAAGGCCTCCCAAAATTCCACTAATAATGTGGCCCTCTCCTTTCTTTGTAATGACACATTCCTTCATCAAGTCCTTCCCATCATAGATGACACGTCTTCATTGCCACTTCCTTCTAGAATATTCTTCTGTCTTTCCCTAGTATGCTCTTGATACTGCTTTGTAATGCAGACTTCATTGATTATCTGTTAAGCAATTAGCAAGCCTCAATAAATATCTAGTATCTTTAAGTCACGTTCTAGAGGTCATTTATCTAAATATAATTGATCTGATGCCATCAATGCTTATTTACAAGCACAAAGTCTATTAGCCTAAGTTCTTCATCTGAGTAGTATTGGTTCTAGAGTACAAGTTTACTGCCTTTCTAGATTGGTCCATTCAAAGGTGGATCTAGAGTATTGTCATATTCTGGAAATATGATAATTATATAATTTAATTCTCCTAATAATTCTTCTAAAAGTAATAATAGTAGGATAGCATAGTAGACTACTCTCCTCCTTTTCTGGACTTCTGATAAGTACTAAGTAGTTACAGTATAATTCCTCAGTTTGTAAATTAACATCAACTAGTCCTAATCTTATCTTATTCTCTCCAACTCCTCCACTTGCCTCTTAGGACCTCTGTCTTGACGACTTCTACTATTCTAAAATACGTGACCTGTAAGGGGATCACTTAGCAGCGCCCAGAACACGCTCGACTATAGTAGAGAAGGCATCTTAAGTTAGACCATGAATAGCCCAGGAGATCAAACTATTGTTGAGGTAAGGTATTCTACCGTACATCACTAGTTACTTATACTAGACTAGCCTGGTCTGTGCACCAGTTGCTATGGACACAGACATCAGGACAATAATAACTACACTACCAGATATAGCTATGTAATACTGTGATAGAGACCCGAACTAGAGAGAAGGAAACTATAGACTACAGACTCCGAGGATCTGTGAGAACACTAGCTGATGTGAATCCTACTAGGTTATCTAAGCAATCTCAGGGTTGTTCCCTTACATGACCAACCTCACAACTGAAGACCAGGGTGCAATATATAAGTTGAAGCCAAGGTCATTCAACAAGTCATTCTCTGCTCCGATATCCTTGCCTGTCTGCCAGAGCCTTCTTTCTGGTTCTGCAATCACTATTAAGTACCCTCTATTCTCTGAGGTAGTTGTAAGGGTGACTGGAGTAGAAGACTCCAGGAGATTCCTCAGAGAATTAGATAAGGCTCCTGGAGGGAATAATTTACATTATATACTACAGTGTCTTCGTGTCCTTGTATTGATAACCAGGGTCTGAACAAGGAAAGTGCATTGGGTGGTAATGGAGTGCTCTCGGAATGATGGGAGTAAGACCTAATATTATGTAGTAATATTGGATCGGCTACAGGGTCGCTCCGGAACTCTAGAACGGGCTCCGGAGTCGCGGATTAGGGGTTCCCTTACATTTACCCCTCCTCCAAGGTTGTTGCACCTCGAAGTAATGGTTCCGGGCTTGAAAAGAGTGTCGAAGTCTGTCCAGTGGATGTGTCTTGGGGTGGCTGGGTGTTTTCGGTAATATTCCGCGACGAGGTCTGGCGCCTTGACATCAGAGGTCACTTCCCAAGAGTTGTGCTCTCTGCTAAAACCTTTCCACTTAATCAGGAACTGGAACCTCCTCCTGTGCCAGTGACTATCCAATACCTCCTCTATCTCCCATTCCGGTTCTCCATCAATGACAATAGGTGGTGGCGGAGCTCGTGGCTTCCTTTCTGGTATCAGATCATCTGGAGCAGCGGACAACTTGACCATGTTGAACACTGGGTGCAACTGTCTCAATCTGTGAGGCAACTTGAGTCGGTAGGCTAACGGCCCTACTTGGTGCTCGATTTCGAAGGGTCCTAGTCTGCGATGCGACAACTTCAGAGACGGACATGTTATTTTGATATCTGATGCATCTAGGTATATCTGGTCTCCTGGTTGGAATACGGGGACCGGAGACCTTCTTCGATTGTAGTACCTCGTCATATCTTCCTGTGCTTTACGGATCGCGGACTTGGCTTCCTCGGTGGCGGACTCCATTCTCTTGGTGAATTCGTTGACCATCTCCAGGCTAGAAGGGTCTTGTCTCGGCTCAAAACCCATGCGAGGGATTCATCCCATGTCCAGTAGGAATGGAGGTTATTGCGTCGCGGAGTGAACGTGGTTGTTGTGCTAAAACTCCGTAATGGGTAGGAGATCATACCAGTCATCCTGCTGTTCATTGACGAATAGGCGGAGGAACTGGTCGAGCTCTTGGTTGATGTGTTCCGTTTGTCTGTCTGTCTGAGGGTGCCAAGCTGTAGAAGAGGATATTCGTATACCTAGTAGCCTGTACAGTTCCTTGGTGAACAAAGCTACGAATTGAGGTCCGTGATCGGAGACGATACGTTTCGGGAGGCCATGGAGTTTCCAGACATAATGGAGGAAGAGTCGGGCTGCTCCTTCTGCTGTGACTGTCGTGTGCGTCGGAATGAAGTGTACTCTTTTGGAGACAGCATTCACGACCGTCATGACGGCGTCATGTCCAGAGGACTCTGGAAGTTCGACCACAAAATCGACACTGAGGGTATCCCACCATGCATCTGGAACGGAGAGCGGTTGAAGCTTGCCAACAGGAGAATGTTGCCAAGGTTTCATCCGGAGACAAAGATCGCAAGTACTTACATACTGGCTGATGTATCTAGACATCTGGGGCCACCAGTAGTTCCAGGACACTAGTTCCAGTGTCTTCCAGCATCCAGGATGTCCTGCGATCTGGGTATCATGGCAAAGGGCTATGATCTGCCTGCGTAAGTCCAGACTCCGCAGTACGTATATCTTCTCTTGGAACCGGAGTAGGCCATCTATGTTCAACCACTCCGAGGAATGTACTGCCTTATTGGCAGAGCTCTGGAGCTCTCGTGCTGCCTTAGCTATAGGTTCCTCTTGGTCTCTGTTTCTGTTTCCCTTGCAGATGTTGGACAAGATCTTCTGCTCTACGTCTGTCAGTTCCACCTCTTCCAGAGCACATACCGCAAGAAATTCCAGTCACAGGAGGACTATGTTCTCATTGTCTGAGGCTCCGTTTCCATGATCAGCTCTCCTCGACAGTATGTCCAGTTTGCCTATGGTACGTCCCAGGTGATGGTGAAGCAGGAAGTTGAACCTAGCCAAATGCAAGGACCAACAGGCTTGACGACAGTTAAGTTTCTTGGCCGTCATGAAATACTCGAGGTTCTTGTGGTCAGTCCAGATCTCTACCAGATAGATTACTCCTTCTAGGAAGTACCTCCACTCTTCTAGCACACGGATGATAGCTAGCATTTTCTTGTCATGGATTTCGTAATTCCGCTCCATGGAGGACAAGGACTTACTGTAGAATGCTACGGAGTGCCATTTTCCATCCGCCGTCAACTGCTGAGATAAGACTGCTCCTGTGGCGAAGTCTGAACTATCCACTTCAACCCGAAAGGGCTCCAAGTCCTGAGGGGACATCAACACCAGAGCAGTGGTCATCACCATCTTGAGGTCTTCAAAGGCCGTCTGTTCCCTTTCACTCCACGTCCAGACTTGTTCGGAGCGTGTTAAGTCGAAGAGGGGTCGAGCTTTGGTAGAGAAATCCCAGATGAACCTTTGGTAGAAGTTGACGAAGCCCAGGAAAGCCTGGACATCTGTCTTGTTTTCTAGAGTAGACCACTCTCGGACTCCCGCAACCTTGACCGGGTCCATGGAGACTTTGTTTTCCAAGATGACTAGTCCTAAGTACTTGATTCGCTCTACTTGCAGAACTCACATTTCTCCGGGCGGAGGAAAAGTTTGTGTTCTTATAGGACCTGTAGCACCCATCTAATAGCCTTCGCGTGCTCCTCTTCCGTCCTAGTAAAGATCAGGATGTTGTCCAGGTAGACCACCATGATACCTTCTGCTATGAGGTCCCGAAAGATGTCGTTCATCATAGTTTGGAAGGTGGCCAGGCTGTTAGTCATGCCAAAAAACATTACTAAGGGTTCGAACAGGCCTCGATTGGTCTGGAAGGCTACTTTCCACTCATCTCCAGGCTTAATGCAGACATTGTTGAAACCCCAATGAACATCCAGCTTGGTGAAGTATTTGGTTTTGCAGAGTTGCGATATGAGTTCAGAGATCAGTGGGAGGGAGTACTTATTCTTGACTGTCATGGAATTAAGTGCTCAGTAGTCCTGAACCAACCAGAGGGAGCCGTCCTTTTTCTTGATGAAGAATACTGGGGCTGCCATGGGAGATTTGGAAGGACGAATTCACCCGGTACACAGGTTCTCTTCCAGGAAAGAGTCCAACTCCTTTTGTTCCACCAGAGACAGGGGGTAGACCTTCGATGACTTGGGCTCCGAGCCTGGAATGAGCTCAATCGTGTGGTCCCACTGCCTATGCTCCGGAAGGATGTCGAAGTCTTTCTTTGCGAACACTGATTCAAATTCTTTAACACAGTTGGGTAGGGTGAGAAGTTCCTTCCACGTCTCCGAGGCTCGACAGGCTCCTTCTGCAAGTTTCTGGGAGATCGTAGAGGTGGCACAAAGGTCTTCCACAGCAGGTTCCAGGAGAATCCTCGTCATGAAGAGTCTGTTCCCTTGCTCGTATTCAACCTCGCATATCTGGAGGGAGGTCTTGTCGTCTTCCAAGTCTTCTGCATATTCCAGAGGGGGTCTGGATCAACAGACGTTGACGGCTCTGGCCTCCATTTTCCTCTGCGACATTCATTCCTTTTGTATCGTGTGGCATCCTTCACATCGAGGGAGGCACCTATTCATCTGCACTTTCCCGGTTTGCCAATTGACCTCCAGATTATGGTCCTTGAGCCAGGTGTAGCTGAGGATCATACTCTGCTTCCTGAGGTTAGAGACAGCAAGGAGCGTTCTTTTGGAGTGGGTCTTATAACGGAGGATTACATCCACTACTTCGGAGATTTGTCCTGCTTCGTTAGGGGAGCCGTCCACGTTGAACACCGGTATGGAACGAGAGATGCTCCGGGTACTAATACCTTTTGTACAGACAAAATCCTTGTCTATGAAGTTGCCAGTGGCTCCGGAGTCCAAAAGCACTTTGATGAAATGCACCTCGCTGGTGTTGGTGGTACCAATCTCTATAGGCAGAATGATAGACGTTCTGCGGGTGTCGAGGGTATTGGCGGAGAGTTGTCTGGGGAGTTTTTTTTCCCATTTGGGCCTCCAGGGCAGGGCTGTCCTGGCCGGAGTGGAGGGGGAGAGAGGGGGTGCGTCTATAGGTTTACGAATTTCTGTATTGACTTCTTCTACGTCTAATACAGCAAACCTATTAACTAACAGCAACCGGGGCGCACTTTTTGCTGGCCGCACTAAACAAAATCCTCCTCCAGGGAGGAGCCAACTTCCTCTTCTGCTACTGCATCTTTCAAGGCCATCAAATCTTTGATCAATTCTTTCTGTTGCTCTGCAGTTAACCTTTGGATGTCTAGACGGTGGGAACAGTCCTTTACGAGATGGTTGGGCTCTCCGCATCGATAACATCCCTGTGGAGGTGTAGGGCGCGTCTTTTGGATGGTGTCCACATCCATAGATATCCCTCCTGTCACAAACTTCATTCGGCCATATCTCCATCAATTCTCCATCGATTCTCACGGTTTCAATGGCTACGGAAAGCCCTTGAAAAGACCTTTCGATTGGTACCAGTCACGTCTCGAGGCGATCAATAATGGCCGAGATATTAGGCAGATCAACTGGTAACCACCATGGTACCGTTTATTAA
>Ga0153962_1000225_pt1 | contig 12466 bp, 8 predicted proteins | sample TSFL046MetaG_FD_106657 | JGI IMG/M metagenome (GOLD analysis project Ga0153962, IMG submission 106657) | Attine ant fungus gardens microbial communities from Florida, USA - TSFL046 MetaG | ecosystem: Host-associated > Fungi > Mycelium > Unclassified | place: USA: Florida, Withalacochee...
AGATATGAAGACCTCAATGTTTGCACATGGACTTCATTAATTACCCATAGATAGTCATCTGTCCTTTTCTTAGAACAAAGAACAGCCTCCATATGGTTAGGTTATCATTATTTTAGTACAAAGATACTACCATATGTAGAACAATAGGTAGTAGTCAGATAATGATCTATACTAGTGCACAGACTATCACTTTCCTGTATATAAGGACTTATAGTCTAAGGATTAGATCTCAGACTTAACAACATCTTTTGTCACTTGTCTAACTTCGCATTTTTGAACTCTTTAAAGTATCAAAGCACCCATCACAAATAGTAAGTGACCATTTATAATATGCACAGACTATCACAATCATGTATATAAGGACTCATAGTCTGAGGATTAGACCTCAGACTTAACAACATCTTTTGTCATTGTCTAAACTTTGCTTTTTTGAACTATTCAAGTATCAAATCACCTATCACAAATTAGTAAGTGACCTTTTGTAATAGAACTGCAATATCCAGACTTCATGCCTGTTAAAAGGATAGAGAGCAGCAATTACAGTGGGAACAAATGATGGCCCACTCACCAAGTTATCCAACAGATAATAATAGACAACCTGATAGAAAAGAGAGATCTTGAGAGAAGCAGAGAGACTTTGTAACATGGCAGTTGAGATGAAGAAGCACCGTACTTATCTAAGTGCAACTTGTATATTAAACTATAGTAATACACAATATAATAATTAATTTAACACCCCCCCTCACTCAAAGTAGTAGTCATTGAGTAACAATATAAATTAAAAGGAAAGTTCATAGAACCTCCAAACCAAGGAGTGAACAGAATTGGTAAAACAGTATCTGACCAAGATTCTTAGTCAAGATATCAGCAGGGTTCCTGGCTCCATCAATGTGGTATAGTTTGATTTTGTCATCCTCTATTGCATCTCTGATATAGTGATATTGGATGTTAATATGTTTGGACCTCTTTTCTTACACTGGGTTGGTGCTTTAGAAGAGTGATCCAAGGTTATTACCATAGAGATGAGGGACAGGAATATCAAAACCAATCTCACTTAGGAGATTTAATATCCAGACGAGTTAGTAGCTGCAGTCAGAGAGTATTATATACTCAGTCTCAGTAGAGGAGAGGGCTACTGATTTCTGTTTGCAACTTAACTAGAAAGTGATTCCTTGAGCCAGCATAGTAAAATAGCCAGTAGTTGACTTGCAATGCTCATGGTCTTAGCCCTAATCAAAATCAGAGTATGCTACAAGCAATTTATTGCTTAATCCATTATAGACAAGCCAATATCTGTAAGTAGTAAACAAGTATCTACAGAGATGTAACCCAACTTAATAATGATCATTAGAAGGGTTTGCTATCTGTTGAGCTAACTTGACAACTGCGAAGCTAATATCTGGTCTCGAGCTAATTATCAAGTACATTGGAGAACCAACCAATTGTTAGTACTTTTGGCAGAATTTGGGATTACACTGCTTTTTATTTGGTTTAAAGCTAAACTCAGATGGCAGTGGAGTATAAGTAGGATTAGTCACAACATTAAAGTATACTAGTACCTTCTCCAAATACTTACATTGATCAATAAATATCTTTCGATTTTTATGATCACAGCTTATATACATACCTAGAAACTCTGTGGTTTTACTAAGGTCACGATATTCCCATCTAGCCATAAATTTCTGCTTCAACTCATTAAGGAGCAGGGAACCTTTAGTACCTATAAAGCAAACATCATTGACATAGACAATAGCTATAACTAGCACTTTAGTCTTTTTGTCATGATAGTAATATATACCAGTATCAGATTTATATCTCTTAAATCCTAGGGCAAGCATTGACTTGGTCATTATGCACTACTAGGATAAGCCAGCTTGCTTAAGGCCATACAATACTTCATGAAGTTATCAGACTTTGTTTTCTTTCCCAGGTAGCTTGAAACCTTCTGGCTGTTCTATATAGATTTCCTTATCCAGATCACCATATAAGTAGGCTGTTTTGACATTAACACTTTGAATGTCTAGATTCTCAAGTGCAGTAGTAGCAAGAAGTAGTTGTACAGTTTCATAGCAGACAACTGGAGAGAATAATTCATCAAAGTCAATGCCTTCAACTTGAGAAAATCCTTTGGTAACAAGACGAGATTGATAACAACCATCAGGCTTGATATTAAATACCCAGTAGTTCTTGAACACTTTTTTTCCCTTAGGAAGGTCCATAATTTCATAAACATCTCTGTCTTTAAGCAATTTCAACTTCTCAAGACAGGACTCAAGCCACCTTTTCTTAGAGTCAGCTGGTAGTTTAGCAACATCTTTAAAGGTTTTTGGTAGAACATGAGTCTCAGTTGCTCTGAGTGCCAAGAGAAAGTAAATATGCTCTACTTCCTCTTCTCTTACAAGGCATACCATATAGTTAATAATAGCTGTGGTAGCTGACTCGTCTACTAGAGGTGGAGCATCTATTCTATTTCCCTCTATATCAATTATAATAGGTCATTGTCCTACCCAATCAACTTTATAGCAGATTTCATTAATTTCAATAGTATTGTCCCATTGACTATATGAATAGTATACTCCTCTAATTGGGATAGTCTCAGGCTGTGCTTGAATATATCTACAAGCATTCTCAAGCATTCTGCATACCATATCTAGATCAGCCTTACCAGAATGTTGTTGCCACTCAGAGCACCTCAAAACATCTGTGGGATGGCAATCCTCTCTATATATGTTGCTTTCTCTATGAGGGACTCTAGTCTCACAGGTTGATCTCCTCAAGCCATATCTCAGAGGAGGAATATCTTCTCCTAGCTGTAGGTCACTATCTCATTTTTAAGATATTACAGTTGGAACCTGAGAAGGAGTATACTGTGAGGGACCAGCTTCAGGAGGAGAGGGACTTAGGGAATACATCTCAATATCTTCATCTTTATCATCTTCAATCTCTTCAATTTTTACTGAGGACTGTTTAGGTAGTGTCAGTGGAGGAGAGGAAGATAGAGATTCTGAGTGAGTTGGCAAATTAGGAGGGATTGAAGGAGTAAAGGGTCTAGAATGTGTAGGTGTTGGTGGAAAGGATGTTGGAGGAGGTTTATTTATACCAAAAGGTTCAGGTACTAATAACTCTATCTCTGGGATTAGTTTACTAGGAGGCATTTGCTCTCTAGAGTGAGAAGATGGACATCTAGGAAAGTGTTCTTCATCAAAGATAGCTTGGGTGGAGTGGAAAATAACATTCCCTTGTGTGTGGTTATCAGAGAGCCAAACTCTGTGCTGGAATTAAGCCAACTGCTCTTTGTTCAGTGTTTGACAAAGAGAACTCGATAGAGTTCCCATTGGATTTTCTATACTACTTATACAAATGCTTGACCCTAACCTTACACTAAAGTCCCGTGCTTCTATATGAGTCACTTTTGTCTCGCGCGTCCATCGATAAGAAAATAAAAGAAAAGAAAAGAAAAAGAATATTAAATAATGACTTAGCCATTTTTGCCAAGTTATAACAGTGGTGAATAAATCTATAGCCATTATCCTCATACCCAATAAATATCATGAGTTCAGAGTGCAATGTAAGTTTATTTGCACAAACTTTATTGGGGAGATATACATATACTCTACAGCCAAAGACACGGAGATGTGATATTTTAGGTTTTTCATCTGTGAAGATCTCCTGAGGTGTTTTCCATTTGAGACGTTTAATGGGAGTACAGTTATAAACATGGGTAGCAGTTGCAAAAGCAAACTCCCACCAGGAATCAGGTAAGTATGCTTCAAGTCACATAGATTATGCTTTTTCTAGTAATGTCCAATTCAACTGTTCTGCTTAACCATTTTGCTGGTGTACATGTCTCATGGACAATTCCTTGCTCACACAAAAAGAATTGCAATTCTGATGTTATATACTCTCCCCCATTATTAGTATACAGGTGTTTAATAGAGTGGAAAGTAGTATTCGACCACAGCTAGAAAACAGCTTTAATTGCTTCTGCAGCATCTGATTTTTTGCACAAGAAAGCAACTCTACAATAGGAGGAATAGTCATCAAGGAATGTAATCACCCACTTATACTTAGAGTATAATAAAGTGGGGAGCTCAAGAAGATCTGAATGGATCAATCCAAGAGTCTTACTAGAACATTTAGGATTCTCAGAAAAACTATGCTGGTATAGCTTTCCTAAAGTGTAACCGCAGCATATATGTTTCTTGTTAGAGAAGCAGATCTTTTCAGTACCTTCAATATTGTCTGAAATATGTCTCATAGCTTCATCAGAGATGTGTCTAAGTCGACAATGAATTGTCTCATAATCTAGGTGCCTTGTAACAAGGCTCACAGGATCAGGAACATTGTTCTTAATAATACATGTCCTCACAACCTGAATGCTCTCCCAAAGGTTAGGTAGGGCAAAGAGAACAGCATTACCAGATGAATCATGGAAGGTTAAACTATCCATTGTGCCTTCTATACTCAATCTAGATTAGAGTAGCTGTCCAGTGGAGAGGAAATGCATAGTCATACTAGGAACATAGTATACTAGCTATAGTTTAGAGATAGCAATTCTGGCTGTCCTGCTTTTAGGGTCAATGATTTCATGTTCTATAAGGATAGTTCCTACAGCAACCATAAAAAGAGGTGCTTTAGAATTGGCTGTCTCAATGCAACCATAATTTCCTTAAGTTATAAAAACAAAGTCAGACTCAAAAGGAGTGAAATGGGCAAGGTACCAGAGTCCAAGAACCATTCATCATTATAAGAGCGGCCATATGGCACTTCTTTTCTCTTGCATATAGTGCATAGTGCTTTATTACATCTTTGTAAATTCTCAGCTATAGGCAATGCAGGCAACACAAATTTATTGTCACATCAAGCCATATAAACTACACTACTCGATGCTACAAAGTTCCTAGTTGCAACCATTATATTGGTGCAGGTTGCAAGGGACTAAGCTAAGACAGTTAGAGAGTAGTAAAAGACAATAAGAGAATGCACATACAGGTCATATCTAGAAATTTAATTATTCAAGCCCCAATCCTCAGGGCTTCCCAAGGATACTACATCATCAGCATTAGCTGACTCCCCTAAAATAGATGCATTTGACACTGAAGGTAGATCAATATCCATTTTGGATGGACCATTTTAAACCTGAGGGGAAGGAGCCTTTGAGGAAGACTTAGTGATTTTGGAGGCAAATACCTTAATAGGAGTAGGATCAGGGAATTTCTTAGCCAAGTGCTCATCATATAGTTTTAGTGCTCTATCTTGTGCACATGCCAATGGACCATGGATTAGACCAATTTGAGAAGGACGTTACTCAGAGAGCCGATTAGCAAGCTTGGGTGCTCTAGCTTTTGATTGAGGCTTGAGAGAAAGAGAATGAGTAGGAGGGAAGATAGTAGCCATACTTGCAAAAGCAATAGTACTGGAGGCTTAGTACTCATTATCATTAACAGATTTGGAAGAGCCATCTGCTTGGTATGCTTTACCACCATGCTTTCCTTGACCACGTTTTTTCTTTTGCTGCTGGGAGGAATCCTCTTGTGACTACTGCTGCTGCTTATCCTGGGGATTCTTCTTCCAAGAGAGAGAACGATCACCTCTAGGAACACCTGAGTAACGAGCAATATAAGCACTGGTTGATCTTCAGGAGAACTCAGACTGAATAGCTGAGCTCACAAAATCCCAAGTCAACTGGGTGAGTGAGGTCTAGGAAATGAAAATAGAGATGACTAAGTTATTCCAAGATTGAGAGATAGCAGATAAAAGTGTCATTGCACAAATAAGAGAGAGGACATTACATTTGTTTTCCTCTAGCCTAGTATAGAGAGTATCAAGTTCTGCAATCTGGGGAGCAGGATCGCTATTCCCAGAAATCTAGAAATATCTAGTGCACTGATAGTTTGCAAAAACAGAAGTAGGCCCAGGAGAGCCATACCAAATAGTTCTAGAGAGACTCTGCATTCTCTTTTCCATGCATAAGGATATTATGAGCTAGGGATGAGTTCATTATCCCAAGAGGCTGAGAGTCAAGACTGCTGCATCTAGCATGCTCATTTTGATTTGTAGTGGAAGAGATAGTGGAGGAAGTGAGCATATCCTTGGCATTATAAGGAGAACCAGGCATAGTAATCATGGCAAGACAGGACTGTACACTGATTGCCCAGAATGGGTAAACAGAAGGGCCAGAGAAACAAGGAATGGTGGAGATTAAGCTTGTCATAGCTATTATCAAGAAATCAGCTTAGTTCAGGAAGCAGATGCAGTAATGAATGCGTAGTGCTTCATCCTAAATAGCCATGGGCCATAGTATCTACAAAGAAGCAGAGGATCCTATGGGCATGAGGGGATTCAACAGAGAGATCATCTCAATTTTCTTTACAGGTCGGCAAGCTAGTCAAGTCCTTTCCATCAACTGAGATAACTTGAGAGTGCCAAAGAAGATTAGGACAAACCAGGGCCTATAACCTGTTAGAAGAATGGAGAGCAGCAATTACAGTAGGAACAAATGATGGTCCACTCACCGAGTTATCCAACAGATAATAATAGACAACCTGATAGGAAAGAGAGATCTCAAGAGAAGCAAAGAGACTTCATAATATAGTAGTTGAGACAAAGAAGCACCGTGCTTACCTAAGCATGACTTGTATATTAAACTATAGTAATACATAATATAATAATTAATTTAATAGTGCTGACATTATTCTTTTTCCATTCCTGATACCTAATTATATTCTATACTTCATCTTTGTCTCTATTTCTAATTAGCCTCTTATAGGTATCTAGCAACCCCCTTTTAATACTGCACTTCGTGTAGTCACTCCCTCAGTTGTCTACCTTAATAGGTGACTTCTGAGGTGAGACCATTATTCACATATAACTTAACTACTAGGAACTGACCTCATGAGTAGATATATATTCTAATAGGTAATCAGTTATCTACCTTAATAGGTGACTTCTGAGATATATATTCTAATAAAGTTCATGTGCAAACATTGAGGCCTTTATATCTCTACTAATATTAATCACCTTGAGGTCGTTCTAGGCTTATTCTGAGCGTTATGAAGAGGCTATGCTCTAAATTCACCTTTGGATAAACTGACTTGGAAATATGGTAGACTTGTACTCTAGAACCAGTGGTACTCAGACAACAAACTTAGACTGATAGACTTTGTGCTTGTAAATGAGCATTGATGATATCAGGTCAGATATATTTAGATAAATGGTATCTAAAACACAACTTAGAACATTCAAATAACAGTTGGGGCTTACTAATGACTAACAGGTAACTAGAGAGTTACTAATCATAAGATAACATCAAGTAAAAGCATGAGGAAGAAAAAGGAACATTCTAGAAAGAAACCTACCACAAGACATATCATCTTTGATAGGAAGAACTTGGTGAGGGAATATATCATCATAAAAAATATAAGAACTTAGCATAAGAAGTGGATGAGAGCAATCCAAAAGTAGTAATAGTTTCCCTTTTATTTCTTAATTACTTAAGTCTCAGGGCTTTGTAATTATGATAATATAGTATCTAGAGTGTAGTTGGATCAAAGAGGAATCTCTTGACTTTTACCTTTATTTACATTGCCTCTAGGAATTGTGAATACAAATCTATTGAGAGTAAGAAGACTAGAATTAAGGAGATGTCTTGAGAAGAACACTAAATATACCTAGAACTCAATCTAGAGAGAAAGCACAAATATAACTTGAGTAGGCTTTGGAGAGGATAATAGGCTTAGAAAGCTTGGCTAGGTGCATACTTGGATTGTATCACACATATAAGGTTTGGTGTTAGAGGTGTAAACAAGGGGGCAACTGAGTGTGTAGAGTCCATGATGTCATGACTTGGCAAAACAGCTAAGTCATTATTTATATTTCTTTTTCTTTTCTTTTCTTTTCTTATTGGACTTACAACTACAAGATGGAGCATGGGAAAGTGTCACATGACTAGAGTAACATGAGGACCATGGGAGAGTAAGCGCATAGCCACAGTAGTAAAATGTATAAGTAATAGAGAATTAAACAAGAACTCTATCGAGTTCTCTTTGTCAAATGCTGAATAAAGAGACAGTTGGCTTAATTCTGGTCATTGGACTTCAGCTGCTGACACATGAGTGATCAACTAGCTATATTTTTCAGTGGAGCTTGTCATGACTTAGCAAAACAGCTAAGTTATTATTTATATTTCTTTTCTTTTCTTTTCTTTTCTTTTTCTTATCAATGGATACATAAGATAAAAGTGACTCATATGGAAGCACAGGACTGTACAGTAGGGTTAGGGTTACTTCTCATGTATAAATAGTATACTAAATCTAATAGAAACTCTATCAAGTTTTTCTTGTCAAATTAGATAAGAAGTGAGATTAAGGTTAACATGACTAAGCCTTATAGAGCTTTTATCATGGTATGTAAAGGTTAATACCTTAGAGAGGCTATGCAATGACAATCTGGAGAGATCTTATACTCTTTTTATAATAACCAAATATATATTTTATTTGAGCTGCATATAATTCTACTTTTCTAGTTATTTATAACCTTTATCTTTGATTATCTTCCCTTGAACCTTTAGCATGCAATTAGAAGCTAGCATAACATTGTTTTGTTTATTCCAGTATGCAATTCCCTTTTGTACTCTTTTAATGAGCCTTGGGAAATAATTTCTACAAACTTAATTACTCAATTGCCAGAGTCAAATGGTTACAATGCTATCTATGTTATTGTTAACAGGCTCACCAAAAGAGTTCATTTTATTCCTATTAATAATTGGTTTTCATCCAAGGATATAGTGTAATTACTTTATGATAAGGTTTATCTATTGCATAGATTATGTAAGAAGGCTAAACTCCAAGCTGGAATAAAGCCAACTGCTCTTTGTTTAGCAATTAACAAAAAGAACTCAATAGAGTTTCTGTTAGATTTTCTATACTACTTATACAACTACTACATGGTCTGTGCACTATCTTCCCATGCCTATCATATGACATCACATAATGTGACATTGTGACACCTGTTATGTGACTGTGACTATGTGACACTTGTGATATGACACTTTCCTGCACTTTCTTCTGTGTAGTAAGTCCAAGATAAAGTAAAAGAAAAAGAAAAGAAATATAAATAATGGCTTAGCCGTTTTGCCAAGTCATAATAGATTGTCCCTACAAATCATTTTGGATAGAGAAGTATAATACTCAGTCAAGCTATTCCAAGAATAGTACAAAATCTTAGGAATAAAATCTACTATGTCAACAGTATACCATTCACAAACAGATGGACAAACAGAATATGTAAACTAGGTGTTAGAGCAATATCTTAGGTGCTATATAGATTACAACCTCAGTAATTAATTGGATCTACTTCCAAGTGCAGAATTTACATACAATAATCAAGTATACAAAGAAATCAAAGAAAGTCTATTCTATCTTGAATATGGCAGACACCTGAGAGTAGGCCCAATTTTAGTCAAAGAGTCACTGCAAAGGGACTTAAATGACCTGATGTATAAAAGACATAAAGTCTTGGAGTAGACAAAAGCAGCTTTTACTCTTACAGCAGAAATATCACAAAAGATCACTTACTATTTGTGATTGGGTCGAAGATTGATTCAAAAAGTACTTAAAGACAAAGTTTAGACAATAACAAGAGATGTTATTAAGTCTAAGGTCTAATCCTTAGACAAGGTGTCCTTATACAGGAAAGTAATAGTCTATGCACTAGAACGGGCCATTATATGCTGCTACCTATTGTTCTACATATAGTAGTGTCTTTGTACTCTAAAATTTAATAACTTAACCATATGGAGACTGTCCTTTGTTCTAATTAAAGGCAGATGACTATCTATGAGTAATTAATTAATATTTATGTACAAACATTGAGGACTTCATATCTTTACTAATATTATTTGTCTCAAGGTCATTCTAGGCTCATTCTGAGCATTTTGAAGAAGATTTTTGCTGAGCCTAGAACCAAAGCATCAATCATGGCAGTTTTTAAGATATTAGCAATTTAATAAACAGTAACATAGTGGTTACCCATTGATCTGCTTAATATCTCAGCCAATACTGATTGTCTTGAGACATGACTAGTATTGATCAAAAGGTCTTTTTGAGGGCTTTCTGTAGCCATCAAGACTGTGAGAATTGTTAAAGAATTGATGGAGATATGGCCAAATGAAGTTTGTGACAGATCTTACTCTCATTTTAACTACTAACTTAATTTATTTTATCTAAAGCTATGTATAATATTTAGTTTCTATCTTTATTTTAAAACCTTCACTTCTGTCATCTCTTCTCAAACATTTAGCATGCAATTGGGAGCTAGTATCATGTCTTATTATTTGTTTCAGTATGCAATTCCCTTTTGTACTCTTTTAGCATGTCAAGTATTTGTCTTTGTCTCTTGTTTCTTGTTCAAAATCCTCTCTACTTTCCACTCTTTTTTCCTTTTGATTATGACCAAAGCTAGTTACTTCTTTTGTTGCCCCTTTACTTGTCCTATATACCTATGTACCCTACTAATGTTAACTACCAGATGTATTGTCAGACTAGCCAACTTCCAAAGCTGGAATTAAGCCAACTGCTCCTTTATCAGCATTTGACAAGGAGAACTCGATAGAGTTTTTATTAAATTCTCTACACTACTTATATAACTACTACATAGTCTGTGTACTTCTTTCCCATGCCTATCATGTGACATCATGTGATGTGATGCTGTGACTGTGACCTTGTGACACTTGTGACATAACACTTTCCCACACTTCCTTCCATGTAGTAAGTCCAAGATAAAAGAAAAGAAAAGAAATATAAATAATAACTTAGCCGTTTTGTCAAGTCATAACATATATTTTTACTATGTCCAGTAGTTCTAATTCTACCATATTCAACAACACAATTTTCTTTATTCTATAAGGACCAACAAATCTCTCCATTAGCTTTTCTGTTCTTCTCCTGATTATCTGATATTTTAGGTTCTTAATGCTAAACATCACTAAATTTTTTACTTTATATTCATCTGCTAAAAAAGTACAAAAGGAAATTGTATACTGGAACAAACAACAATACATGATACTAGCTCCCAATTGCATACTGAAGGTTTGAGAGAAAATATATAGTAACTTAGCCTAGACAACTTAATAACCCTTCAAGTTTGAGTTAACAAGGAAAACTTGATAAAGTTTTCGTTAGATTTTCTATACTACTTATATAACTACTATATGGTCTGTGTACTATTTTCCCATATCTATCATATGATATCATATGATGTAATGTTATAACTTCCTATTCATGTGACTGTGACACTTGTGACATAGCATTTTCCCACACTCTCTCCTATGTAGTAAGTCCAAAAGAAAAAAAAGAAAAATAAATAATGACTTAGCTGTTTTACCAAGTTGTGACATTTTGCTTGTCTTCTGAGATCTTTTTATAAGCTCTAGGTCTATTTTTACCTGCTTATTGTTTCACATAACCTTTTGGTATGTTCTAAGAACTTATAACAGGTTTTAGAGCAAATTCTGATTGGGAATTCATTGGTATCAAATACTACTTAATAAGAAAAGAAAAGAAAAGAAAAAGAAAAAATAAGAAATAATAACTTAGTTGTTTTGCCAAGTTATAACAGTAAATGATAAACTTAGTACTGATGAGGTGAGCAACTTCTAGATACAATTAGGATACTTTGGCTATTATGACTTGGTAAAAGTTATTATTTATATTTCATTTTATTTTCTTTTCTTTTGGACTTACTACATAAGGAAGAAGTATAGGAAAGTATCACACACCAGGATGTCACAATGTCATGTCACATGATGGGTCATATGATAAGTATAGGAAAATAGTACACAGACTATGCAGTAGTTGTATAAGTAGTGTACAAGAAATAAATGAGGACTCTATTGAGTTCTCCTTGTCAACTTAGACTTGGAGTAGGTTTAAGTCATTTTGGCTAAAGTCTTACATTGGCATTGTGAAATAAGAATATTGATTTAATAATTGATTTGATTATAACTTCTTTATTCTCTATATCTTATCAATGATTATCACTGATTAGTAGTTTTTCCTTATCATTTAAGTTTCATAGGCTAGAGAATTCTATCTCTTAGCATAGGTTTCACCTCAGTTCTACATTTCCAGGGACTAAAGTAAATTGTTCTTATTTCATTCCAAATCTTCTATATACTGATTGTATCTAGTCATTGTTTGATAGATATACTAAATATACTAGCTCTACACCTCCAGGGACTAAGTTTGATAGGTCTCACTGCATTCTAATTTTGTTGCTCTAAACAGTGATGTCAAATCCAGTGTTGAATAAAAATGTATGATACAACAGATGTTTAGTCAAACATTTGTATCATAGTAAATAGGTAAACAGTAAAATTACACTGAGTCTCTTTCTGCCTTGTGGTCACTCATCATGCCCACAAGGGTTCCTATCCACTGAGAGCTACTTAACAACACATCTGGTAAGG